>Ga0157357_1000547_pt1 | contig 15972 bp, 21 predicted proteins | sample AttcapACBM1_FD_111485 | JGI IMG/M metagenome (GOLD analysis project Ga0157357, IMG submission 111485) | Fungus gardens microbial communities from leaf cutter ant in Botucatu, State of Sao Paulo, Brazil - Atta capiguara ACBM1 | ecosystem: Host-associated > Fungi > Mycelium > Unclassified ... | reverse complement strand
GCTTTACCACTTGTATTATCATTGGACTTTGTGTCTAGTGGTTGCCACAACAGTAAAGTGTAAAGAATACAGAAGTATCTCTACACTATATATATGTAACCACCATGAGGGAATCATTTATAGTACATGTGTAAAATGAGTCATAGAACAACGAGGACCAAGTAAGGATAAAGCACCTACTACATGAGGCACTGACTGAAACTACTTCAGCACAGCTAATCATGTTGTCATTACCCTTTACCCTAGTCCATGCTGTATTTAGAAGGCATCGATCATAACATGTTGTATGCTCTAGAAAAATGAAAAACCTCCAACTTGTCATACTCCATAACCAAGCCAAATAAAATTATCAAGTCTGTAACTACTCTATAGCTACTGTAAAGCTCTGGCAGGGTTGTATCATATGTTTTTCCCTAAGAGATTAAAAGACCATCATCTACAAATGAGAGAATAGAAGTACTTAAGTTAAGAGCCTGAGCTCTGATCTCAAAAATGTGAACAAGAGGTGCAATATAAAGTGCTGAAAGAATAGGAGACAATGTGGAATCTTGCTCTATGCCTACATCTGTGTTACAGACACCAGAGAGAAAGAAGTTTCAAAAGTACTGGGTTGATTTACCCACAAGATAATTAGAAAAGAAGTTGACTGTGCAGTCTGCAAAGTCTAAGAATTGAAGTAAGCATACTGTAATTCAAGAAAGGAAAGAATTGTGCAATATCAGACTAGTTTTAAGCCTCTTGGCCCAACTGGCTTGAACCAAGTGGGTTATAAACACACCAGCATCCTCAGTAGACCATTGGGCCACACCTCCAAGCTAGTTAGGTCTGATTATCAGACTGAAGGAAGTACAGAGTATCTACTTGGCCTTAAATGCTAAGTACTATAGTTGGAACTGTAGCTAAGGAAATAGTAGAACAGGGAATAACTAAAGAAATACTATAGAGACAATCTCTAGGTAATATCATATTGAATGCAGAAAATACCTAGGACTAGTGGAGAGGCTTTATCTGTGAACAGAAAATGAATACCTCAGATGTCTCAGAAGTAGGTCTATGACAGGCTAGGGAAAAGAAAACTGAGAGACAAGAAGAGAAGCCAAGTTCTATCTATTAAATACCTGTGAATATATCTATAACAATTATAACTAGATCAAAATAAGTAGAAACCATAAAGATTGGAAAACAACAGAAAGAATAATAAAACTTGGAGAATTGTACTCTTGAGAATAAGAAATTGAATGGACTAGATTATCATTTCGGTAAGAAAATGATTCTCTCTTGTATATATCAAGAGAATGGTAATTACCAAGTGGTTTAGTAAGGATTTCAGAGTCTTCCTGATTTCATTCAGTCCTCTACATCATGTATGTCATAATGATTTGACAGCATCTGAAATAGGATATCCGTCATCAAGACACTTGACTCATCTTTGGACGAACGTTCCAAGCACCTGCAAGCGTCAATTGAAGTAATCGACCGCCAAGATCATTAACATTTTCCTCCAAACATTGTGAGTAATGACAGCATGAATATGGTGACAGCAATAACCATAAAAATAGAATAAGTGTCCCAGATGAAGACCGAGATAGAGAAATGGTAAGCGAAAGCGGTAGACATGGCAGGAAGGCGTAAGCCAATAGAAGGGTGATGCAAGTAGGACCGAGGGCGAGAGAGATGGCAAAGGTGGAACAATCAAGTCAACCGATAAAAGAAAAGGGTACGATGCAGGCATATCAAATAGGATTGAATACAGGTGACAAGGTCCATGAAAAGAAAGAAGTAAAGAGAAAGTCATCACGCAATCGACTTTGGTCGATCACCCGGATGCGTCACACCATCAAATTGATGGAAGGCGGGCAAAGGTGGTACAAAGGTGTCCTCTGTCAATGCCATTGATACAGGCTGATAAGCAGCAGGCGTTGCAGCCGACTGCTCACGAGGGAACCCGTAGCCATCCAAAGCCATAGGTGTCATGCGGCCCCTGGTCTCGCGAGGAGTCCTGGTACCTTCAGACCTCCTCGAACGTCTTCTTTTCACCCAGAAACAAAGACCGCCGGCGAGAAGCACAACAAGTATAATCGTGTTGAGCGCAATAATACCCAGCATAGTAGGGACCAGCTTGCCTACCAAAGCAATGGTCTCTGATACATCATCGGAGATAAAGAAAGAAGGAGCAATGGCAGCTCCACTGAGGCCTACGTAGGTGATGTTTTGATTTGGTTGGCCACCTCGATGTTTGTGGAAATCATCCGAGGCTTCATCAGGATCAATGATTGAGAGGAATTGTATGTACGGATCACCCATGCTTCCTTTAGCATCGTAGTCACCAAAATCATAGACGGCGTAAACTGAACGAAGGAAGTTGTCTCCAACAAGCCAATCACTGAATACGTGATCAGACAATAATTCAGCTATAAGATGAATCGGGTCTCACAACTGAGTATGAGGTCCGAATTGTGTCGGAATGAACGAGCCAACGCAAGTCGAACTATTACCCGCAGTTGTTGGCGTCACGTCCAGGGGGTGAAGAGGGAATATCTGGCCACTAGATATCGCTTTAAGTGGAGCTCCTGAGCTCAATGTTTGAGACGACGGACCCAATCTGGAAAGCCATGTCCACCTCATGGTCGCATGAGACCAGCCATTGGTTGCTTTTCTCGTCAAATTGAGCACCAGTAATGTTTGCGTAAATAGCATCAGTGATGGATTTCGGGGCATAACTGTACCAGTTACAATTACTTGTCAGCTCAACAAGGACATTCATCAATTTACTCACGTATAGGATGCGCCGCTGTCCATCAAGATCACAGCTTTATTGGTGGGAGCACCAACCACCTGGGTCGTTGGGACTACGACATCAGTGCCTATGATCACAGAATCCAGAAGAAGGGTCCATCTTTTGGGTGAACTAACTGGCCAAGTGGAAATGCGAGAGGTGTTTGCGACGCTGGCATATTGAGGCTCGTACTCGCCTGAGATCATTTCACAAAAGTTGAGAGAATGCATGCCAAAGACATGATCATGACAGGCCTTACCTATCGAAAAGCTCCCTTCAACTTCATCGTCTGGATCTGTGCTGCGGAGGAGTGAAAATGCAAGGAAGTTGGGCTCGCTGGGGTTCAAAGTGAATAAATTGTAGAGTAGGCTGCGACCTGCGTCCGAAGAAGTTTCATTGAGGGCATAATCGACGTCGGAAAGGGCGGTAAAACCAAGGCCAACAATTCCATCAAGTCCATACCCAAGCACCGGATTATTTGCTTGGTTAACGTCGATGAAAGCTTGCTTGGGGACCTTAAGCCTGAGTGAGGCATCAGAAATGAGTGGAACGAGGTTCAAGAAACCCTTCCCACCCTATGAATTCGACAGGGGCATAGGAGAGGTGGCCTGATGCCCAACCTAGCACATACTGACGAACGGTTGGAAACGGATTGCAGACATGAAAGGTAAACAGCTTACGGATATATTATATACAGTGTTCTGCACAGTTGGATTAAGCGTGACGAAACCAGAAGCATGGTAGACTGCTCACGGTTGTCGTTGCGCCAGGTAGCGGACTGACGCTTGGTTTGATCCACAGGTCCGACGAGCCGGTGTCGAGCTGCACGGAATACTCTTTGGGGGTATCAATTGATGAGTCGCTCTCGGACCAATAGACATACCCGAGCTACCGACAGTTATCTAAATCAGGTGAGATTGGGCATCGGGTAAAGGAGTGGACCACATACGTTGGTAAGGTAAATCAGGTCATGTATAGTACTAGAAATGGGATGTCATACCGTGCTAGACGATCACTTGCACATGAACACACCTCAGACTAAAGTTTGTTCCCGGATTTGAAGTGACAACCTGGCTACCCGCGTTCTGAGAAGCACGTTCAAGGAGATCATGATGTTGTTGTTTGTGAATACGCTTGAGGGAAAGCTTATGGGCAGAAACGAGTGCTGCTAACGCAAGAGAAAAGGTCAGAACTTTCATGACAGGTTCTGGGAGAAAGGAAAGACGAGAGTGAGGAAGGACAAGAAAGTGCTATACCGTGTGCCTATTAAGTCGCGGACCTTGCCGTAATTTGATTGATCTAATTTTCTAATTTTACCCCGCAAATCCCACACTCCTCCTTCACTCACCATGTCCGCTTCGAGAAATGCCATTCTCCGCCTCATCAATGCCTCTCAGCACTCGGCTTGTCCCTGCCATGGTGGTCGTCTCCATGCCCTACCCCATGGTCAGGCTCAGGCTCTCAGCCAACTCCGCAATTTTGCGTCCCCTGTTGAGAAGATTGAGAAGGAGTATGCATTCGAGGTGTGCACCCGGCCATCTCACTCCGAGAAACCATGATATGACATGCTGCCAGATCGCCGCTTCCAATCTTCGCTTCGGCGACGGAGTGACGGCTGAAGTAGGAATGGACCTCAAGAACATGAAAGCTCGCAAGGTCGGTCTGCGTCTCCGTCCTAGCATCCTTGCTTGATTTATCACGCTAGGTTGGTGTCTTTACAGACCCCAATGTCGCAAAGCTTATACCAATGAAAGCAGTATGTCTGGATATCTGATTCATGTCAGAATTCTGAAAACATCGGCTTAGGCTATCACCGCCTTGGAATCTCAAACGGACCTACCATTCGAGGTGTACGATCAAGTCGTTGCCGAACCTACTGAAGAAAGTTGGCGTGACGCAATTGCCTGGGCGCGCAAACATGACTTTAGCCACTTCCTTGCGTTAGTTGGATTACCGATATTATCACTGCTTCCTGGTCCCTAACGTCCGCATAGTGTTGGAGGTGGAAGTGTCATCGACACTGCCAAGGCAGCCAATTTGTATGTCCGATCTCCCCTAATGAATCCCACCTGTTTATCCTTGTCAGATTTATGGTCTATCACGACTCGAACTTGATGGACTTTGTCAATGCACCAATTGGCAAAGGCTTGCCTGTATCCAAGCCCTTGCGCCCCTTGATCGCCGTCCCAACAACTGCTGGAACAGGTTCGGAAACCACAGGAGCAGCGATCCTTGACATCACATCACGTTCCTTCAAAACAGGTATTGCCAACCGTGCATTGAAACCCATCCTGGGAGTAGTTGTAAGCCAATCGAACTATCCATTGTCATGTTAACTCGTTTTCACTTTAAGGATACTCGTAATACCGAGTCTTGTCCCGTCGAATTGCAGATTAGTGCCGGTCTTGACGTATTATTCCATAGTATGGAAAGTCTCACCGCGATTCCGTGAGCAAGTTCGTTTATGAATTACCTAGTCGCCAATCACCTCCTAGGTACACCGAACGGACACCACGACCTGCGAATCCAATTTTGCGCCCTGCTTATCAAGGGAGCAATCCTGTAGCGGATGTATTCTCTCTTTGGGCATTGCGGACTACCGTTAAATATCTTCCTCGTATTCACAAGAGTGGCAGTAGCGATTACGAAGCCAGGGAGCAAATGCTGTAAGTTGACCTAACAACGTAACATAAAACACCTCACCCGGTCGTTCAGCCTGGCTTCGTCATTCGCAGGTATCGGTTTCGGAAATGCTGGTACCCATCTTTGCCACGGGATGAGTTACCCGGTTTGTCGTTTGTCGTTAGAATCGTTTTGTTGGGGTTTACTTTCGACAGATTTCAGGTCTGAACAAGAAGGGTCCTAAGTACAAACATCCAGGCTATCAAGTCAGCGGTCCCATCATCCCGCACGGCGTCAGGTAACAAACAGTTTCTAGAAACCTAGATATCACCGTGCACTCATCATTTCTTTCAGCGTCGCTCTGACAGGTCCTGCAGGTTAGTCAGTTCCTTGAGCAGCATGACACGACGTGACACGACGTAATCTCGAAAAAGTCTTCCAGTTTACAGCACCCTCAGCCCCAGACCGTCACCGCGAAATCTTGTCTATCTTCAATAGTACTACAATTTCGGACCCTTCTATTTCTCGAATTTCTGATTCCGATATCGGCAAACATTTGTTTGAATCCATTGCACGATTCCTTGATGAACTTAGTATTCCTCGTGGCTTGAAGGCTGTAGGGTGAGTTTTTCCCACAATAACAATAGAAAAATCAGTCTAAGTTTCTGACGCTCAGGTACACTCGAGAGGATGTCGATGAACTTGTTGAGGGTACGATTCCCCAGAGACGTGTACTGGACTTGGCCCCTGGCATCGGTGATGTCGTTGGTTTTGATGGAAGAGAGCATTTGACGAAAATCATCGACCAATCTTTGGAATATTAAATACCTACTTTGGATCGCCAACAACTTTTATACCTTGTACTATATACAATATATCCACTGTATCGGTGGATTGCCTCCTTTTCAGCTGTGATTCATTGATCCCGATCTGACAGTTGCTCTTAACCCTCATCTCCTCACACCATGACGACTCTCTTCCAAAGTCGACATAGCATATTCAGGCCCTGCATTGATCTACATGATGGACAGGTTAAACAGATTGTCGGAGGTACACTGTCCGACGATAAACCGGAGGAACTGAAGACGAATTTTATTGCAAGGCATATATAAGTTCCCTAGTGATTCCGAACAATAATCAACTCACCTAGTAGCGGCATGGATGTAGCCAAAGCCCAGCCGAATTTGCGCGATTGTATAGGGACCGAAACCTAGTAGGGGGGCATGTCATTAAGCTTGGAAGAGGGAACGATGCTGCGGCAAGGGAGGCTCTTGCTGCTTGGCCGGGTTCGTATCTAGTCGCACGCCCAGCCCTTATGCCATTTTATGAATTCTGGAATTAGGAGGCCTACAAGTTGGTGGCGGAATGAATGAGAAGAACGCGAAAGAATGGATAGATGCTGGTGCAAGCAAAGTACGCACAGCACATTTTAACGCGTTTATGCTCTGACGGCTTCTCAGATAATTGTGACATCCTATTTATTCCCGAATGCCAAATTCTCCCTGGAGAGACTGATGGCAATGTCAAATGTTGTTGGTAGGGATCGACTTGTCGTAGATGTGAGGTATGTTGCCCTTTACTTCCTGAAACATATTGGTGAATACATTTTCGATTGTTAGTTGCCGGAGAAGGGGTGACAAATGGCTAGTAGCCATGAACAAGTGGCAAGATATTACAGATATGGAGGTATCTGGTGGTGTGTCAAAACATATACTCTTTCGTAAACTGCCTAATGTCTGTGCAGAATCCCTCAGTCGACTTGCAGAGTATTGTAGGTGAGCTACAAAGGTTTCTCGAGAAAGTAGACAACTGAAGGGAAGACAGTGAATTTTTAATTCACGCAGCTGATGTGGAGGGGCTGTGCCGGGGGATTGACGAGGAACTCGTACGAAGTAGGTTGCAAATAATGATTAGTGTTGGCTCAAATATACTAATGCCGAGCAGAACTCGGTGGATGGGTGACAATCCCGACAACCTACGCAGGAGGTGCAAAAGGTCGGTTTGCTCATCCCTTCTCTTACGAAAACACTTGGTCACCAATACTGCAGATATCGCCGACTTGGATTTGGTTGACCGACTCTCTGGAGGACGTGTTGACCTTACTTATGGAAGGTATATATACGTTTCGAGGGACTGAAAATCAGGATACTCATTCAATCCGAAGCTCGTTAGATATTTTTGGAGGAGCGCTTGTGAAGTTCGAAGAGCTGGTGAAGAAGAGCATTAATCGTTAATCACAATGCAGATAAGATAAGTTGATGGCCGAGATGCCGCAGCAGCAACGTTATAGTTTTGAAAATAAGGTTTACAATACAAACTATGAACAGACGGATCCAGTGATCACTGAAATACGACGCCCCTCAAGGTAAGTAAACTTATGTCATTGCTTTCCCGATGATCAGTGCAGCCGGAAGTCTCTGTATTACCTGTGAGGGTTTTGGTGATCACAACTAGTTGCCTGGTCATCGTGGAAATAGGATAATATTGAGAAATCAATGCTGATCTCTCTGTATTTCTTGCATTCCATTAGACGCCTTCGAAATGCCCGGAAAAGTGAAGGTCTATGAGTTACAAACCAAGTGCGCATCTCATGAGGGTCTATCTCAGTGTGAGAGGATGAGATATTGAACTTGTGTTTCCAGGTCGAAGAATGACTTGAACAAGCAGCTGAGTGATCTCAGGACTGAGCTCCTTCGATTACGGGTACAAAAAATTGCCGGTGGATCCGCTTCAAAACTTACAAAACTGTTTGTCGCAGCTATGTGGAGATGAGAATCTAGAGAACTGACTTATTACAGGTCGATTGTCCGCAAGTCGATAGCCCGGGTTTTGACCGTCACCAACCAGAAGGCCCGCCAGAATCTCCGTGAATATTATAAGGACAAGAAGTACAAGCCTCTTGACCTCCGGCCCAAGAAGACTCGGGCGATTAGGCGGCGTCTAACAAAGGTATGTATTCTGCTATCAATAATACTTGGCTTGTTGCTCAATAGATGATGGGATATCTAGCACGAGAAGTCGTTGAAGACGTTGAAGCAGAAGAAGAAGGACCAGAACTTCCCCAAGAGGAAGTATGCTGTCAGGGCGTGAGGATAGATGTTGAGATTGCGGGTTTTGTGTATCCGTCTTGGCCTTGACTCTGACAGTTCATATGCTACCACGATATGCAAAGACATGTTCCACGCTTTCATGAAGTTAGGTTTGTGCGTTGCAAAGTGGTGTTCTCTATGGTGAACAGTAAGGACAGGACCTACATTTCCAGTGGTACCGTTAAAACTCTATATATGTAGGAAGTTTCGGGGTTACCGTAACCACTGTTCCATAAATTTTCCTCTACCCCGCCTCACTGTTCTTGCTGCTGAATGCTCGAGTACCTCCCTGAATCTTTCTGTCCAGAGGAGTTAAAAACTGGTTAGCTTCTTGCAACGATTCCTCAACTCCTCCTGAACTCCTCTGTGCTATGCCTCATTTAATTATGGGCCTAGTAAATAAATAACATCAGGTACTGTACCTGTGCCCGATGCTTCATTCCTGAGTTAATCCCTTTGGACTGCGATACAAAGAATAAAGATGATTGGAAAGCTTTGATCCTAAGTCACTGGTTCACGTTGAACAGATGTCTCCATTGCATCTTCTGTCTAATTCGAATTGTTAAGTGTCGGCGGTTCCAATTTTTATGAATACAGGTATCAGGATGGATACAATCACGGTCGTTACATTGAAGGGCGTTCTCTTGGGCGCGAGAAAGGATATGGGAGGAACTCGTATCTTACGAGAGCTTTGTGTCAACGTAGAAGTCTCAAATACGGAACCGGGAATGATGAGTTTTTTTATATTTCTAATGCTACCCGTAGGCGTTCCATTAGCAATGCGAATCGTTTACTGGAACTCATAACACAATTTCCAAAGATCAATCCGTCTTCAACTAATGCAGGCTCCGGAATGGATGATATACCTCAAATCGCGACACAAAGTTCCCCACCTGGTGTACGGCTGACCTTGAGGGCCGCCCGTTCGGATCAACAGGCCGACGGTGAGAAGGTGGGTGAGGTGACAAGGGAAAGCCCAAAATTTGGCCGGTCATATCTCAACTAGATCTCTCAATAATAAACCGAGGCTTGGGCTATTGATGATGGACCACAGATGCTTCTCGGGCTTCAGCTGAGTCGAAAATAGAGGTCATAGCGATAAACATCATCTAGACATTCGTATCATCGCAAGACTGGATATCGTGAAACCATCGATGGTCGTTTCCAATATTAGCTCAAGTCCGTTTTCAGCTCAGAAAGCGTATGTATGGTTAATTCGTTTTTCAGATGCTTATCGTCTCGAACAGGTCACAACTGTACTGAGAGTTACATGGGATATCAGACTACTAATTAATGGTCGACGGCCTTTAAGTGTTTTAGATCATTTCCAGTAGTCTCCAGACGATTTATTTAATTGGACACGTGTAGAAACTCTTTGTCAACTATATTCGGTGATATGAGGTCAGGGATCGTCGTCGTTCCTGACTTCCTGCCTTGATCATGCCCTCTGGCTCCCGCATTCTGAAGCGACTCAGTGTCGATGAGGTTCCTAAACAGCCCAAATCGAATGCAAATCAGTCTACCCCTCCTCGGCCACGGGAGCTATGTCCCGTTCCAAGCCCCGCAGATCAATACACATTACTGGAGAAGCTGGGTATAGGGAGCTTTGGGACGGTATACAAAGCCATGCACAATGATACAAGGCAAATTGTTGCAGTCAAGCAAATAGGTGACTAATCTCTTTTGAAAAATATTCATGGTAGTTCAAAAATGACAAGCACTTGACAGATCTCGAAGATTCTGACGATATCTCGGAAATTCAAAAAGAAATCGCCAGTCTCGCCCAGTGCGATTCCGAATACGTTACCCGATACTATGGCTCATTTGTCGTCGATTATAAACTATGGATTATCATGGAGTACCTCGCAGGGGGCTCATGTCTGGATCTCCTAAAGGCAGGCGCCTTCTCTGAGGCACATATTGCCGTTATTTGTCGGGAGCTTCTACTAGGTCTCGAGTACCTTCATACAGAAGGCACCATTCATCGTGATATCAAGGCCGCAAACGTCTTGTTGTCTTCATCTGGCAGGGTCAAGCTGGCGGATTTTGGAGTAGCTGCACAACTCACCAACACACTGCGACATACATTTGTAGGAACACCATTCTGGATGGCTCCCGAAGTAATTCGACAGGCTGGGTACGATGTGAAGGCGGATATGTGGAGCTTAGGTATCACTGCCATCGAAATGGCTAAGGGCGAGCCTCCGTTAGCAGAACATCATCCTATGAGAATACTCTTCCTAATTCCCAAAGCAAAGCCACCAGTACTCGAAGGACCATTTTCTGCTGTATTTAAAGATTTTGTTGCTCGGTGCTTGACCAAGGACCCAGAATCTGTAAGCATCGATAATCAACTGTATACCTCTCATATGGTTAAATCTGGTTTAGCGGCCTTCTGCAAGTGAGCTGCTTCAACACCGTTTCATTCGTTCAGCTCACAAGACGTCGTACCTTACTGAGCTCGTCGAGCGCTACCAAAATTGGCGGCTCAAACAACCACCTAAGAATCAACGTACCCAACCAACCATTCACAATAACCTGACATGGGATAACAATACGATCAGGAGCGATTGGAATTTTGGCAGTGTTCATACGGTGTCTGCGATGGGATCGATACATAGTGTGGCGCCGAATTTGGAGTTAATGCCGATGGCACCTGACATCGACGAAGAGCCTGACTTGGAAGAAAGTCAACCCTCTGGCGCAACAACCAAGGGGAGCAACTTCGCGTCTGGCACCGACCTGAGTTCACAAGTTGTCCACTCAACCGTTACGATACAACCCCTAGAGCAAGCAACCCAATCTAGAGAGAATAAAATATCCGGAAAAGAGGACACACCCTCAGGTGTGCCAAGAGATTAACCTTGATGATGACTCTTTACCGACAGGACTTTGCTACAGGCGTTCCATCTCCACGCGCGGAATCGGCACACAATACACGATGTGGATCGTACTCCGAACGAACATCCATCGATGGTACAGGGACAGTGCTGGATACTGCTGACCTCTGTCATGGTGTTGATACCATTCGTCCAGTCAACAGAGTTGATCCTATCGGTTCACTCCAGTTATCGGCTGAGTTTATTGGAAATCCGAGGGAAAAACTGGATACTTCTACGATATCGTCCAAGGGCAACGAATCTGCCAAAGCTGGAGTGTCCATAATCGATCAAGTTATTCTACCAGTCATTCAGAAGGTACCGTGACCTTGGGTTTGTTTCATTGATATGACCGTAATCCGGTTGACTTCTAGTCTATTCGGGATGACATAGACGCTCAAGATGTGGAGTCATTAAACATGTTATCTCGGGGCTTTACACAACTCGGTGACACCAACCCTGATTTGGCTTACAATGTCATCCTTGACATACTTCAGGGAATTGATGAGTAAGCTATTCTCTCTCTCTGAGTTTTTTTACTCCACTTTAGTTGACAATCGGTACATGCTTGTAGCACCTATGCAGTCGATCAATATGTCCAAGCTTCCCATAGGTTATTTCCACACAAGCACGTTGTTAGAAGGAGTGCCGTGACTGCAAAAATACCGTCATCGTCATCTTTGCACAATGGGACCACTCATACATATATTCCTCCGACAATAGATCCTAGTGAACCACCCTTGTCACCCAGGGCCAAGTCGCCCATCGCAGAACTTTTGTATATGCGATGGTTAGAAGGCTTGCGAATTAAATGGCCCAACCTGATGTCATCGTCATAATCTCCTCACTGCTGTTGCAAGTTTCGCGTCTTATACCCCTTCAACTTCTGCTAGTCCAATCTGGTATTGTTTCTGACCACATGAGCAGTAAATTAAAGGCACCGTAAGATATTGTAACACCATCCCAGTCTTTACGAACGCATACCTCTCCTATGTCATGAATATTCAAGCCGAATCCGACGTATATATATATCATTCTGCATCCTAGTTCCGGTACGTGTCTCAGACCAAATACAAGTTGCACTATGGCGAATCTACAGGGAACGGTGATGTCAGCTCAACAAATTCAGCATAACGATTATTTCTAATTGGTCAAGTCCGTGCTATGCCGGACAATTATAATGGTATATATTCTACAATGATAAGATAAGTCTATGGTATGTGAAATAACGACTCATGATAGAAAATGCACCAATCGGAGAAATGGCAGGATCGATCCAAGAGTGGATGCGTGAGGTAGCGTGTATATAGGAAAGGAGGGGTGGAATAGTATGCAAAATAGAAGTGAATTATACCCAGAGCGTCACCACTGTCATCACTGAGGCTGCCAGCATCATTGTCAGGATCCATTGCAATGAACTTGTCCTGTCCGAGGCTGAATTGGCTGTATTGACCGCAGTCTCTGGTGTTGGTGAGCTAGCGGCAAGGTTGCCTGCCGCCGGTGAACTAGAGCTGGTGGAAAACATGAGTCACTGTTACCGGATGCCAAGAAAAATAACTTGCGGCAAAGGCACACTGGAGGTTGCCACTGAGCTTGAAACCATGACCGTGGAACCGTTGCTCGGACCTGCCATGACATCGTATGGCTTTACTTCAGAGGTGTCGTCCATTGCGTTCTGGTATGCTTGCCCCTGACCGAATATGCGAGCAAGGGACTCGAACTTCCATCCGTTCTCCAAAATTTTTGGGAAAGCATCCACGAAGGCGTTGAGTGCGTCGTCTGAGTCTTCATGTTCCAAAACTACAAGGCCAGGTGACTTGGGACCTATTTAGGTACTCAGTGACTGAAGCCGCGAGGACGTGAATAACGTACGAGTGAGCCACTCTTGCATTTGGTTGGCGATTGTCTCCAAAGTGGTTCCTCCGGCACCCAAGCTCCAGTCCTCAGTACTGCAGCTTTATGTCAGGGAAGAATGATATGAAGGCGGCTAGCATACATACTCCTCATTCCATATAACAGTCTCAAGACCGAAAACCTGTTCAAAGGTCAAAACTGTATATGTAATCAAATTGAAGAATCTCCTACCTCCTTGGCAATGGCGGTGACGCGGTTATCCGAGTCACCATAAGGGGGGCGCCAGAATCGGGGAACGCGACCACCGGTAGAGTTGTGAATCAGCTCCATTGTCCATCCGAGCTGGATAGCATGTCAGACAAATGAACGATTGAAAGACGCCCCGAGACGCACTTGGGCAACGACGTCCTCGTTACTGAGGGTAGTCATGTAAGGATGAGTATATGTATGGACAGCAATATCGTCTCCAGCCTCAAAAGCGTTCAAAAACTGACGCCAGTACTGAAGGATGTTAACGCCAATCATGAAATGTGTGGTATGGACGTTTTTCTCTTGCAAAAACGTGACGAGTGCGTCTGTGGTCTAATATACAGAATTTGCAATGATCTCAAAAGCGCATATATCCACTTACAGGTTGGGGGCCATCATCAAAAGAGCTAGCGTAATAACCCTCTGGACCATCCCACCAAGCTTCATTGTTGATACACTTGTACGTCGACGAGCAAACCTGAGGAGACATAGGGTCAAGGTCGTCGGGATACTTGGGGTCCGCTCCATCTTCTGACTCGGCCATCGGAACGTCAGGTATCTTTCCAGCGTTTACTGCAGCAGTCAGAGCATCGAGCCAAGCCTTAGGCAATTGACTTGAATCTGGGGTCCCGTTCGGGAAGTCTGCCTCCCACACTATGGCAAGAAATCAAGTCAAATCTGATATGTGCAAGCATACACTCACTCAGGGAGCCAACGACAGGATAGGTGATGCCGTCAGTCTGCCCGCTACGACGAAAGAGATTATGTACCGGGTGATCAGCTTCATGGTACCAGCGTGCACCAAAGGATCTCCTGACGGAGTGATCATCATGATGTGTGTCGGAACCAGGTACGGAAATAGCTAGAACGGCAGGAGCGGCAAGAAGCAATGAAGCGAGCAACATGATAATGATGTCGAAGAGATAAACGGGAGGAACTATAGAACTGGCAATAATAGCAATGGTGAATAGCTCAATGGAGAGGAAGGGCTGGCAAAACCCTGGGGATGAAAGGGAAACGAACTTGTCAGAGACGAGGTGGGGACGCGTGAGATGGGTATTGGGGAAAGAGGCACAAAGAGGTGGATTTAGCTTTTATACCGTCTCTGAGGGAAACAAATCTCAGATCGAGAGTTACGTAACTAGATGTATATGTCAGCCGCATTGTACGGATTGCCGTCTCAGGCCAATACACGCTTGAGCGTATTGCTTGAAGCTGTGAATGAACGACGTCTTCCAAAACGAGTTCCCAAATAATGGAGCGACTGTTCACCAAGAACTCACGACTTACCTGATTTAGCAACTGACCTTCCTTTTCTAGCTTGGTTTACACATTGCTCCCCAAGGTCCATCAAATAACAAATCTGGCGCTATAGATACAATATAACAGTGATAGGCGTGATCGTGATAGCTCATTCTGTCGTAGAAGGTGCTACTGACACAACGCTTGCACGAAGAACAAGGTGACCCTCTTTCAGTACCGCAATCTCCCTAACCATTTTCGAAAACTCGGCCTTTTTCCCCTGGTCCGTGAGATACGGCGTGAAGTGCTGGATGCACTCTCTTGTCGTAGCCTTTTCCTTCGGTGATGTCTTCAACCATTCAGCCAACAGGGCTTTCATCTCTTCTGGTGTCACAGGTGCAACCTCCTTCCTCCTCTTAGCTTTTGGCTGGCCATTAACATTATGGCTGCCCGCATTCACCGTGTCGTCTGCTTTGCGCTTGTTGCTAGCAAAGTTTTGGCCATTCACTGCAGGACTAGTTGCACGGCTTCCCACAGTGGGACTAGTGGCTCGACTGTTGTTTGGGCTGCTGGGCTTGCTCACGCCTTGATTGAGTAGTTTGGGTGCCTTGGGGCTGGTCGCGCGCTTTGCAACCATAGAATGCCCGCCTAAACTTGGAGAAGTGGCTTGTGAACTGTTGACATCTGATTGAAGATTGGGGGTGTCTCCAGGTTTCGGCGTTTGTGATCTAGCTTGTACGTCAACCTGCTGCGGCTGCTGTTGAATCGCTGGTCCAGTAGGTACAGATACTTCTTCTTCTTCTTCTTCTTCCTGCACAAAAATAAGCACATCATTTCCGGTATGAAGACGCTAGGCTTTACCGAGCTGGCATAAGGGTTCCGATTATCATCATCAGACTCATACGCATCGTTCCCTTCGCGATTGCGGATAAGCTTTTGCATTGCTCTTGCTTGTTTACTCATGCGGGGATCCTCTGGTTGATCTTCATCTTCGTCGATACCAGCCTCACGGTGCTTGTTCGCCGTCCGGTATGCCCGTTTCAGACGTTCCTATAATAAAAGGTCAAGAGCAGGAACTCTACGATTCCGTCGACAGGGACAGACCTCAGCCTCCTTTACTTCTTCGTCGTTTTCGTCTGGAAGGGCATGTTCATCGTCATCAGCAAAGTCTTCCTCATAAACTTGTTCATCCATATCACCCTCCCCGCCCATTTCTCTTGCTCGCCTTTTCTTGAATTCTCCATCCTCGTCCTCGTCCTCG
>Ga0157357_1000546_pt1 | contig 16063 bp, 6 predicted proteins | sample AttcapACBM1_FD_111485 | JGI IMG/M metagenome (GOLD analysis project Ga0157357, IMG submission 111485) | Fungus gardens microbial communities from leaf cutter ant in Botucatu, State of Sao Paulo, Brazil - Atta capiguara ACBM1 | ecosystem: Host-associated > Fungi > Mycelium > Unclassified ... | reverse complement strand
TCATACTCTTTAATCTCTGTCACCATGTGTACACCATATGTACACCATGAGGAACCATTGTCCCTTGACATCATTCCTACCCCTAACTCCTTCTAGACTCTTTCCAATCCTTCTAGACCCTGTCACATGATTTCTAGGTCATGTGCTCTCCTTCCATTGTAGACTAATAATACTATCTATCTATGTCTGGTTAACCCTAACCCTAGCCAAAGTCTGTCCATACTCTTGTCTTATAACACTCTGCTGTAAATTACAGTTCTCTATCTGACACCATACTCTTAGGCAACCTATACAACTTCCATATATTATCCCTAAACAATCTTGCTAATTCTTCTGCCAAAGTTTCTTCTGTTGTTGCCACAAAATAAGTCATTTTAGACAACCTATCACAAACTACTAGAATTGTATCTTTCCTAGCTACTAACAGCAACTTTGTAATAAAGTCAACTGTTAAGTGTATCTATAGTTTTTCCAGAACCTCACTTAATTTTAACTTCTCTGCTAGCACCTCTGTTCTATTCTTCATTCTTTGACACATATCACGTTCTTTTACATATTGTTGTGGCAACCACTTATTACAAAGACAAATGATCACACAAGTGGTAAATCTCTTAAGTTGGATATCAAGTGAGAAGTTCACAAGAGAACTCAACAAGAAGTCTCTGCTAAATTAGAGTCCTATATATACCAAGTACACCTGGTCCATGTTACAACCTCATGTCTGCCTCATTTCCTACTCAAGGCCACCATGTTGTATACATGTGCCCTGATTTTATCTTCTAGATCTTTCTACTATGTTCTAGGCTTATGACATCACATGCCTCTTGATCATCCAAAAGAAAAAGAAAAGAAAATCAATATGAAATCAGAAAAATAAAAGAAAAGAAAAATAAAATTGTTAGTGTTCAAGCGTCCCATAACACATATTGCCCCACATTTCTTATTACTCCTAGTCACCAATAATTTCTTGTCACCAACTTTGTTATCTTCCATGTTTCTTCATATTCTGTTGCTAGTACATTATGGTGTAACCAGATTATCTCTACTCTCAGCTCCCTATTCTTCAGTATATAAAATTTTCCTTCCTTCAATACTAAATTTTCCTCTATCTGTCATTTGTCTCCTTTCAACATGTTAACTTCTGATTTCTCCATCTCCTCTACTACTCTAACTATTTCATCCTTACTCCTAGCTATTTTTATTTTTTCTAATATCTCTACTTTTGGTTCTTCTCTTACTACTTCTCCTAAATTATGAATCTATTGGTCCTTAATTAAGATTTGATTACTATTGTCATTTTCTACTCCTACTTTCCAGTCTGGTCTTCTACTAAGCCCATCCACCTTTCCCATTTTTGTCCCCAGCACATGTTTTAGTGTAAAGTCAAATCTTGACAGATAAAGGGCTCAACAGACTTGTCTCCTGTTGGACTTCTATACTCTTATGAAATATTTTAAATTCTTGTGGTCTGTCTAGACCTTGAACTTGAATTTGGTATCTTCTAACAAATGCCTCCAATCTTCCAACCCCTTTATAACCACTAGCATCTCTTTATCATGAATCTTATAGTTTTTCTCTATCTTATTTAGAGATTTTGAGAGTAAAGCTACAGGTCTTCATCTTCTATTCTCACACTTCATAAATAATACTTCTTCTATCATATAATCCAAAGTATCAACTTCCATTCTCATTTTCTATCTAAATATAGTGCTACTAACACCAGTTCTTTTATAAACCTCTTCTTTAATTTCTGAAATGCCTTCTCTTGTCTTTCCATCTGATCCTACTTCTGATCTTTACTAAATTGTGTAAAGGTCTAGCTATCACTGCAAAGTCTTTGATGAACTGTCAATAATAGTTTGCCAATCCTAAAAACTTTTATATGTCTTTAACTTCTTTCAGAATCAGCTAGTCTAATACACCTTTGACCTTTTCTTCCTTCATCTTAATTTCCTCTGGTCCTATCACTACTCCCAAGAATCCTACTTTATATACCTTCCACTTGCATTTTTCTGGTTTTACATATAAGTCATTCTCTGCTAGCCTTCTTACTACTTCTTTAACTATCTCATTATGACCCTCTTTCTCTTCTGTCCCTGCTATAACATCATCAATGAAACTTGCCACATTTCCCATATTGATTAAATTCTGAAGGATCTCATTCATCATCATTTAGAATATTGCTGGGGAATTTGTGAGTCCAAAGAACATCACTATAGGTTCAAATGCTTCCTCTGGAGTCATAAACACTTCCTTTCACTTGTCTCCTTCTTTTATCCATATATTATTATATTCCTATCACAAGTCCATTTTTGTAAATACTTTTTTCATACCAATATTTTTTTACAATTTCTGAAATTAAAAGTCAAGGGTAATTATTTTTTACAGTCTATTTGTTCAAATATATATAGTTCTGTACCACTCACTTCTTACCATTCTTCTTTCCTACAAAAAACACTAGTGCTATTTAAGACAACTTCAAGAGTCTAATATACACTTTTCTCAATTGTTCTTGAATGAACTTGTGCACCTCTTTCCTCTCCTCTCTTGACAATGGATACACCTTCCCCTTTCTTGGTAAAAACCCTTTCTTCATCTCAATTGCATGATTCCACACCTTTCTTGTTGGCATCCTCTCACTCTACTTCTTTCCAAATACATGGATTCACATATGGAATTTTTCTAACACCAACTTTTTTGCTTCCTCTTCTGACTTTGTTACTTTTTCTTTGTCCCATATTTCCCATTTCTCAGCCATCTTTTTTATTTCCATTGTGTTTTTCTTTTTTGGCTTTTTCTTCTTCTTCTTTTCTTCTGCTTCTTCTCTTCTTGTTTCTTTCCTTCCTTCTCTTTCTTTTATTCTTTCTTTTGTTTTTGCCACCCCAATTTTCTTATTTTTGGCCTCTACTGCTTACAACACTCCTCTGGGCATCTTGTTATCTTTATTTCCCCTGTTCTCCAGTCAATCTCAGAGTTATAGCATGCAAGCTATGGTATTTCTAAAATCACACTTCTCTCTCTATATCCTTGATAATAAATATTTACTTCCATCATATACTCAATAGATTCCTCCTTATTGAAGAAACTGTTTACATTCCTTACATATATAGACCTTTCAATTTTATCTAGCTTAAATATCTGCTTTCCAGTGAATTCTGAGCTCATGACTAATTCTATTACCCCACTATCTAACAACACCTTTGTTGTTACTTCTGCTTGTATATTAATCCTCTCCAACCCAATCTTCACAGTCACTTCTCTTAGTAGGTTCCCATTATCTAAGCTGCAGCAAGATATATTTTCTGTTATTCTGGAAAGCATTGCAAACCTATTTATTGTAGTTCCAAGAGTTTAATCAAGGACTATTAAACTCTATTTCCTATTTAAATTATGTTGTCCATTATTTGAATTGTCCCTATACTCTATTCTCCTCCCTTACTTCACAAATCTCTGATTTCTACAGTTTCTCACTAGATGTCCAAACCTTCTGTAGCTGTAATAGTTTTTCCTCCTATCTACATTCATGTTAGACATAGTTCACACCAGGGAATGAAGTCTGTGTTATGATCAACACTTTGAGGATTCAGCATGGCTTAGGGTCAAGGGTAATGACAACATAATTAGCTATGCTGTAATAGTCTCAGTCAGCATCTCATATAGTAGGTACTATATCCTTGCCCCTTCCTCATATTCTATGACTTGTCTGCATCATGTACAACAGACTATTACCTTGTGTTGGACTCATATATAGCATAGAAGTACACCTGTATCTTTATGCTTTACCAATTGCTATACATCACTTCTCATACTCTCAAATCTTTGCCTAAGTGCAATCTAAGCTCCAAGCTAAGGTTGTAACAGTCTACAAGATTGGCTTGGAGATGCACAGAGTGTGTAAACTCTGTGCTTAGTGACATAAATTTGTGAAATAACCTTGACTTCAGCTTATATGCTGGACTGTCTATCTGCCATGTATGGCCATTTTTGCTGATATACTTTGCCTTAGAGCCTGGGCTTTCATACTCTTTCTTCTTCTTAGTCTTTCTTTTTCTCTCCTACTTTCTCTCAAATGCCTATCTAGATTAGTAGCATGTTTGTATCACTGTTCAATACTAGTTAGAGGCCTTTCTGCCTCCATCAACTTCTTCCTTATTACTCTACTTATTTCTCTCTTAAATTCTTCTACTAATAGTCTCTCTTCATAGCTACTTTCTCTGGTAGCCCTTCTGAATTCTTGTACAAATTCTTCTATTGCCCTCCCTTTTTGTTCCAACTTTCTTAATTCTACTACTTTTACTACTTCCTTATCTCCTCCTCCAAATTCTTTTTTTAAATCTACCAAAAATTCCTCTGCTGTTTTATACTCTAAATTTCCCAACTCAAAATCCTCTAATATATTCTCTTTCCAAACATCCACTGATCCTCCTTATATGTAAGACAATATTTACTAAATCTGTTCTTCCACTGTATCTTCTCTTATTCTTATTCTTAAAAATAGCTTGCATACTATAACAAACCCTAAAACTTTTTCTGTTATCCCATCAAACACTTGTGGCTTCACCACTTCTAAGCTTGTCCTTATGTTAGGCCTGAGTACTGCTGCTCCTACTTCTTGTGCTGCCAACAGTACTTGGATGTATATCTACATTGCTACAAGCTGTTTTTATTCCTGTTGGATTATTTGTTTATAATTGATAGAGCTATATTGACTTATGTTGTATAATGGTGGTGATAAAGATAAGAGTGATGATGATGGTAGTGGTAATATAGGTAATAATGAGATATAAAGGGATAAAGTGAAACCAGTGCTAGTTTTACTCTATTCACTACTTGACTCAATCTTATTAGGTGCTGTTAAGCTTTCTTTTTGTTCCACCTAACACTGTTTATTAACTACTTACTTCTACCAACTACTGCCTTAAGAGAAAAGTAAATAATTTTAGCTTAAAAAGACCATTTTACTCTAAGCAAAGTCTTAAGGACACTTGCTATTCTCCTGCATATACTGATTACAAGAAAACTAACAGTACAGAGCTAATACTGGAAGAATGTAAGAAATATATCCACATAAGGTAATATAATCCCAAAGTGCTAGTAGGCTTGATATAATAAGAATAGCTAGACTTTCCCTATCTAACTAGTATACTCCTTATGGCTAAAGCTGAGCAAATCTTCTTGACTAAAGACAGTGTTATTTTTGGTCAAGGATGATGAGAGAGTAAGAGATAATAAAAGAGGGCTCTATATTGAGTAGTCTCAGGAAAGGGAATCAAATTCTAATATTACAATCTCAAGACCTTAGAGTAGGTCAAGAAAAAGAACCTTATATTAGAATTGATATAAGAGAACTCAATAGAGTTCTAAGTATAAACTAGTCTCCCTTATATAGTTTATGTACATATAACAACTATTCTACCCTAAAATACATATACTTTCCACAAGACTAACATGTGGTTGTTTTGTTATATGATATTATTTGTTTTTATGACCCTCTCTATATCACATGATTATGTCACAGTTATAACAGTGACCTATAATGTCATGCTAACCCTAATCCTAATTTTCTAAGTAAGAAATAAATAGAAAATAAAATAAAATAAAATAAAATAAAATAAAAAGGAAAATAGAAATAAACTAAGTCTTTCTTTTACAGTTCTGACAACTGGTAGGGTCTGTAATAAAGTGGATCATTGAGTCAAGTATAAAGTAATAGTTAGGACATAACAGTTAAAGATATATCTATAAATAAATAAGACATTATGTTATGGTTAATGCCTTATATCTCACAGATAGTTTGTTTATAGATAACAAGTGTTGGTTACTTTGTTATGACTCAATGATTGGCTATGCTACATATTGTCTCAGTCAGTATTTCATGTAGTAGGCAAGACTTTCTTATATCTTTCTTATATCCTCTATCACACTATCTAATAGTTATAACAGTCACATATGATATCATACTAAAGTCTAACTTGTATGTAAATATAGAACAAAAATAAAAGAAAATAAGAAAGAATAAAATAAATAATAACTTGTTTGCTTTATCTATAACATATGGTCTTTAGGTATATATAGCTGTAAATACACTCATATATCCTTATACTTTACCAATTGACTTCATTTCTCACTCTTACTCAAGTCTTTGCCTGAGTTGTAATCTGAGCCAAGTTTAAGGATGTAATATATTAGATATCAGACATATAAAATCTGGATGCTAGCTTTTTTATTTAATTCCTTTTTATTTTTATTTTTATTTTTATTTTCTTTATTTGGATTTAGGATTAGAGTTAGAGTAACATCATAATCACACTGTTACACAGCAGTCACATTAGATGAAAAGGTCACAGTAATGGTCACAAGTCACAAGGTCACAGAAAAAGATGTAGATGATTCTGGAAGGATGATATTATACAATGTGTACAATATATGGTTATTTAGGGTAGGCTAGAAAAGTAGTAGTATAGACTATGATAGTTGAGTATATAAAGTAGACAATCTTGTATAGAGCTCTTTATCAAGTTCTCTTGTGTTAATCCTAATATAAGATTCTTTTTCTTGATCTACTCTAAGATCTTGAGATTGTAACATTAGATCTGTAGAATATTAATTATACTGCATAGTTAGTGAAGTGGATAACCTTTAGTTAATATCTTTTAACTTCTTCATTATATAAACCATATAAGCTTAGTAGTCAGAGTAACCAATACAAATTCTGGGTGGTTCTGAGTTCATTATCTTATTCTAACATAAAAGCTAAAATATAGTAATTGAAATTAATAAACTCTTCAATTCATCCAACTCCACTAGCTAACTCTCTTCATATATGAACAATCTAAGCTTAGAAGGGAATAAGAATTGTATCTCAACAAGAACCTTCAACATATACTCATTATCAATCAAATATACAATATAATTTTTGTTATGGTATACTTAAACTTGTCACAAACTTCATTTAGCTTGTATCTCCACAACCAGTGAATCAATTTTTACAAACTAAGTTGCACTAGAAAGCCTTAGATGAGAGCTATCTACATATTTGTGGGATGTGCAAAAGTAATAATAAACAACTGAGATATCAGGCCATTAGTAACTGTAAAAGTTTTATTGGCTAATATCTCATAAATAGCTAGACAGATTATATGATTAAACTTGCATTGGAAAGTACTCATCAAACTGTTCCTGATCATATATAGTATATCTCAAAGCAATAAGTATTGATAAAGATACAAGCATATCAATATAGTGACATAATTAGTTACCTTCTAAAATTAGCCTGATATTTGTTATAAACAGATGACAGCTCCCATCAGATATAAATTTTGATTATATGATGGAAACAGTTTGTACACAGACTATCACTCTTTTGTATATATATCTCTGTCTATGAGAATTAAACCTCAGACTTAATAACATCAATCTTTATTAGTCTTTATCATTAATATCTGAATTACTCCTAAACCTATAAGAGTGCACCCAAGATTTAGATGTCACAGATAAGTGAGTAGTTCATTTTGTGATAGAACTCTAATATTTTATTTTGATTTTATTTTCTTTTTATCTATTTTTCTTGATTTAATTTTCCTTTTTCTTTTTCTTTGGTTTTCTTTTCTTTTTCTTTTGGAAGATGAAGAGGCATATGACCATGGTCGCATGATATTACATCATAAGCCTAAAATTTGGAAGAAGGGACTAAAAGAATGATATCAAGATATATGTCAACAGTACATTCACCTCATGGTGTACATATTGTGCACTCATGGCAAATACATAGACATTAGAATAGGGTTATTTATCATTAGCACAGACTATGTGTTATACTAGACACAGTCTACACCTCATTATCTGAGATCTAGAAAGGAGTATCTTGGATCCCAAGAACTAAGTAAAATGTATTATTTGAGAATATGGAAGTCAAAGTAGAACAATCTTCAGCTTTAGCATATGTGCTATGCCTCTACAAGTTATACTGGTCACATATTTCAGATCAGAACTGGGGACTTTTAGGAGGTGGACAACTACCAGAAGGTAGCAAGGCATGTTGTCACCAACACTATAAAAGTAGTGCTAGTTTTAGTCAATTTTCAGGATAAATTACTACAGTGTAAGCTACCAGATTATATACTAGTTAGTATACCTAGGGTAGCTATCTGAAATGTAGCTGTTAAGCAAGTTACCTTGCTTCCTATTAATCCTTGGATTTCAAGGAAGAAGTGTTCATGGAGTTGTTTTGTACTAGCAAGGACATCTGAGGTGATATGGCTGGTTTTGATTCACATTAGAAAGGGTCTGGGGGTGTGGATGAGGACTGGTGGTTATCCATGGATAGGAACAGATGAGGTCAGAACATGGAATGTGACATATTAGTAGTATATATAGTGTAGGAATACATTGGGGACTCCTTGTTGAGTTCTCTTGTGATCCCCACAAAATACTTCACTCATAGATTTACTTAGTGCACTATTGACCATCTTGGTTAGTGGTTGCCACAACAATTTTGGTATATACTCCAAAGGTACTCCATGTGTCAATATATATACAATGATCTCTTCTAATACTTATAAACTAGTGCTTGGCTGTTTCCAGCTCTACATGGACTGATCACAAGAGGACCAGTAGCACAAGCCTTCTACTCAAAAAATACATGTACTTGACTAAACACCACCCAATTCAACAATGAGTATTGTCTAGCCAGCATTTGGTCACTGATGTCATCTGTAAATCTGGCACTATGATTCTACATCAACCCATTTTTCTGACAGAGACAATCATATCATTCAGAGTCACTGGAACATCCGCTTCAAGTATTAGGGTCTTTTCGATCTTATGGGACCACTACTTGGGCTTGTGGAGCATTTCAGCATTTCTAAGTTCGTTTGTGAATTCAGCTTATATGCTGTGCACCCGGACCCTACCACTAACGTACTACAATCCAGAGATACATCAACCCTGCCTGGGGCCAACTCTAACAATCTTGTCAACACGTCCTTAGTTCTTGATGACTTGTGGATATTTGGCCTGACCACCAGGGAACCCACGGGTGAAGTGAGAGTCAGAAGAACCCTGCGTCATGTTGACCATACAGTTTCTCTTGCAGTCTACACGTGAATAGACTATGGCTTCAGAAATTAACACGAACGAAGAGTTTTTAGTGTTGTCTCGGAAAGAGGAGAGTTTCTCCTTGCAATATTGACAGTTTCCACAAACGATCTGGAAGGATACAACAACGTACTGATGTTAGCGAACGCCGATGTTAGCGAAACACACCCCCCCCCTCGTTTGCTTCTGTATCCCCACCCAAGGGTCCAGGATATCGCCTTGTTGAAGCGTCATAATTCCTCCATGATCCCTTATCGTCGACGAAGTTAATGCAGAACGATAGTGGGGTGATGTTAGGAGACGCACAGGTGCAAATCAGAGTAACCCTCACAATAACGTCTTCAGGATTAGTGATTTCATGGACGCTCCCGCCAATCATTCACATGTCGTTGGTTCCGAACCAAGCCAAAACACGCATAGTCTTACCATCGATACAGCGGGCATATTCCAGTTTGACTGGAACGTCGATCTGACTGGGAACCTGGCAGTATCGAATTTTCGTTGAGAAATCGGGATGGGATATAAGTGCTGAGAAAAACATACAGATGGGACAGTGTTCAGTATTACCTGCATGATGTAATGAAGAGAGTGATTTGACAAGGTGTAGTATAAAGTAGAGTCTCAAAGGCTAGATCGTAGCCATCCCTAGCAAGGGTTTACCATAGGCGCAGAACCAACTGGATGATAAGTTGCAGTGAAGACACAGGAGCTGTTCTGCTGATCTCATTACAAATGAACACATCTTCCCATTTCAAATAGGCACCTCAGAAGAAACGTGCCAAGACTATAGTCGATAAGTTGTATTTTTATTACTGCGTACGCAGTATTCAGTCCCTTGACGGCAAAAATCAAATATCATGTTGTCAGAGCTTCTGTATGCCCAGAAAACCAATCTTTGGCATCCACGCTCATATCTTGGCTCCCTAGCCCTTTCCAGCTATTCAACGGGATACAGATGCGACAATGGAATTAGGATGCTCTCTCCACTGACACAAAGAGCTGCAGAAACATGCCACACGACTGAGGGTCCGTCATCTTCGGTTTCTCCGTAAACACTATACGGTAGTTCAAAATAATTAACGAGAGTCATCATGCCAGAGATTCGGAAGGACGTAGGAGTAGACTCGTGGAGGAAGAGGTTCAGAGGTGCGTAGTAGAGGGCAAAAGGTTGACGTTAGGCAATAAAATTAGAACTAGTGTAGTCTAGTTCTTGTACATGTGAAAATGTGATGAGGACCCTAGATCAATGACGCAATCTCAATCAGTGTCCTTATCGCCAACAATATGTGGAAACAAGTTATAGCAGCAGCGGAGAATGAAGACAACCCAATTGAAATCGATTGAGAGAATCAGTGATCATGTTATTTGTCCCTGAGTTCTTTGGGCTCAAGACATGAGCAAACTGAATGTGGTGAGAGTGAAAGTGAATAGAATATTTGACCAAATAAGAGCATATTTTACTCTTTTCAATGAGAGCGCTCAGAGCTAATCTGTCATCTGCAGACATATGGATGCTCATCCGTCACGAGGCAGCTTCTTTCTGCGATTGCGAACTTTACAGTTTTGTGATATTCACGGTGAAATATAAATATATTATGATTGGGATGCTGAGGTAATCTTCATATATAGTCAGCGAAAATGAAAAATGGATGATCGTTGAGAGAGATTAATGACATTTTTCATATATCAGGCCAGCCTTGGCAAGTGCAATTGTGTTGTTCTCTTGTGTTGACGTTGACGATGTATTTTACGATCTATCTGAGCATAAAAATCAATACTTGCTTGATATTAACGTTTGGATCACTGCACTGACAATTTGTACAGTAGTGGGTCCACTGTCGTTTATTCTTGTACCCTGTTATATCTTTCATATCAATTCAAATATCATTTTCTCACCGATGAAAAGACAAATGTGTAGGAACACAAGGAACAGTGAATCATTCTCCCAATCAAAATTTCTACTTTCAGCACATTCCACGCAATTTCTCGCGCCACACTCTGTATCAGTGCCATCACAATGTGATTGTAACTGTCAATGGTCTTGCAACAGTATAACATACTGCAGAAAAAGATAGTTGCCATCACATAATGATGAGGGTCCATGGAAAATAGATCAGGTCCCCAATCATACCGAGATTGCCCGACTCAACAAAAGCATCCAACTTCTTCATTCCTTGGAATTTTAGCAAACGTTCGCATGACATCCGAAAATAGAGATGGTTTCTCTCACCGGATCAGCATCCTCTGGTTTGGGTCTAGCACATTTGGAATGATTGTCCTACGCGGATTCAATCACGATATAAGACAATGACACGCAGCATAGATGTTTACTGTCCCCAACTTCCCATACTTTGCCTTAGTTCCGATGGTAGATGACAGTGGAATTCCTCCCCTTCCTCCTAACGTTGGCAATCTGTGAGTGATTGTATTAGTTCTCTTCTTGGATGGGTTCCTAACGTATCGAAACAGTACAGGTCCTCCTGTGCGTCGATGATATTCTTTATCAATTATGTGAGACTTAAATGAAGGGCCTGTGTGGTAGTTTTTGGGGATCGTCCTCAACTGTTACCTCTTCGGAATCTTGACAATGCAATATTGTAAGAGCCGCTTTCTGCCTGATCTAGTTCACGGTGTTGATATATATCAAAGACAACTATTTCTCGAAATTCAAGAGTGATGCAACCTGGCTCAGAAGCCTTGGTAAATCTAATTCTGACTGTTTTTCGTCGAGTATTGATGTTACAAAGTTCATATTCAGTTTCTTTTGGAGACAGTACAGACTGCTATGAGCGTGGCCGACGGTTTTCATTGGTTTGTATATGGCTATGGAAACCTAGAGAGATTGGGAGAATATTATTTGGCGAATTTCGATTCACCCATCATAAGTTCCCTTATCGCGGTGATATCTCAAGGAGTGTATTGCTGGAGGATACACCATCTGAGCCGTTGGAGGATATCTCCTTTTATCATCGCGTTCGTGAGTGGTGTCCTGGCGAGAAATGATTCTGAGGGCTCAATTATGACAAAAGACATCATGTTGTCAAGTCGTCGGGGGATTTGGTATTGGTATTGTGGTATGTTATCGTACACAAACTGTCTCACGAGAAGATTGAAAGCATGTGCAATCATCAGAATCAGAAACTTGGAACCATCAAAAATTGGGAAGATAGATACAACGTTTTCATGATCGTCAGTATTCTATTCTTTCAGCGCAACCTCTTTTTGGAATAACTCGATTGAAAGCTCTGGTCGGTTTGTAATGCTATAACCGATACACTAATTGCAGGGATCATGGTTTTCCTCGTATGCCCTGTTTCACTGGGATTCTGTAGAAAGTACTTAGAGACTGATCATGTTAGCTCGTCTCAGCGACTTCTTTCAAATCATCTAAGACATTGACGAAGCTGATACGTTTGGTGATTGAAACAAACTTGGCTAGTGGTGAGTATACTTATTCATGTCCGATGAGCATGGTGATGATATGAAAAAAGCTCTGGTTGCGATGGCAGCATTTCTTACTACTGTGATAAAGCCTGTCGCGCCTCCTGTATGTCACAATATACCTTGACATGATGCAGCTCATGGGACATCTTTATCAGAAAACTAGCTACTTCTTGTGCCCGTAAGTGTCTAGTCTAATCAGATTGGAGCATTTGCTGATAATGTTTAGTGGATACGTTCTAAGTAAACTGTGAGCAACAACATCACACTTTACAGACTGAGTTGTGGAATGACTATGTTTTCCATAGGTATAGCAACTCTTTCATCACGATGTTGAATAATCGATATTCAAACGCTAGCGAACAAGATGGATCGAACTTCAGTCAAAGGAGTCGTGGAGAGTGTAAAAGGAATCACTCGAGATCTCTGTCTCATCAAGCAAGGCACAGTATCATGCCGAACGTAGCTGTCGCCATTTGCATGGAGAAAGAGACTCGACTCGACTGTGATACCCAATTCCAGGGTAAAAATTCCCGTTCGGATTTCACGAAGTCAGAACAATTGGAGATATCTCCTGTCTGACGTGTCTTGGCAATCGAGACAGTGGGGTGTTATTCAGACAGTCTGTAATGATAATATATGCATTGTTAATGAACTTCAGAATGGCCGAAATTTCGAATTGGAAGGCCGCGATCAGATATTCATCACGGTCATTCCCATTCAATTAGAGTATATGTCATACGTACGGACATAACCCTATACACAAAATTTATTCCAAGTCAACAGTTATAATGATCCCAAAACAATCGAAAAATGAGGAGGGAGGATATCTATATCCCAACATTCTTTTGCAGAGGTGTCAGCTCCAAAACGAGCCAGAACTCCAGTGCTTCGGCGAATGGGCTCATCCGGCACATTCTTGTTGGGGGAAGAACTCGAATGAGACAAGTGCAGCTAGATTTTTATTATACTGTGTGATATAAAAAATCTAGTCACGTAAGAAAATAGAGAAGGGCTTGACCAACTCTGCTAGTGAGCTGATACCTTGTCACTCATGTCACTCCTAGGCCTATTATGAATTGAGCTGATCCTGAATTGCTCTATGCATACAGGATTCCCTTGCACCTTACATGTGCTGATGGCTCATTACTGGTTGAGTTGAACATTTTCACTCTAGCTAGCTGCATTTTCTCCCTAATTCATGCTGATTATATTTATTGATAGCAATAGCCAACTTTGTCACTACCCTTCCCAAACTTACTGGTCTTGCTAACTATCCTTTTGAAATCTGTGTTAAATCAACTTTTGCTCTCATCACCTACTCTAAGGCTGTCCTTACTGCTGAAGATATACTGAATGCTTTAGCACTCCCTCAGACCACTGATGTGGATAAGGTAGCTAGGAGGAACTTTCTGAGCTTCCAAGCCCTGACTATTCTTAATTCTATCTTACCAGATAACTTGTTAATGCATGGCCAGCTTAATACTGAGGCTCTTTGGACTTATTTATGGACTTTCATAGAGACACCTGGTTTAGTATCAGTTTTTGCTGACTATCAGAGAACAGTTATATTCCAAATTTCCAGTAATCAGGACCCTGCTCTCTAGATCACTAATCTTGATTCTTTCTATACAAGATTCTATGGAAACAATTGTAATGTCTCTTTTATCCTAAGAGCAATAACTCTCTTATCTGCAATCCCTCACTCATAAGATTCCATTTCTACCTCTTCTTTCTTCTCATACATCCTTCTCTAATCTTATTTAGGATGTTGGATGTTGTATGTTCTGCCATTCTGGCATTTCACTATAAGCCTGCTGTTTACCTGAGTTCCCATAATCAGCATAAATACTGCCAGTTGGCTGAAAAGTATAAGCTTTCAGTTAAATTGCCTTTTGGCATAGTTGGTTTAGTGCTGGTAGTCTAGCCATATTACATTCACATGGGGATAAATTCTCTCAGTGGAAAAAGAACTCCCAGCAGTAGTACTCACAAGGACAGTGACAGCAACAGCAACAATAGTGCCTATAAGAGCAGTAGTAGTCACAAAGTGAGAGTTCCTTTGAGTAGTAAAAAAGAATAACTGAGGTAAAAAAATATAGTAGCACTCATCAAGTAGATAAAATAAGAGACTAGAGTGACAATGGTAGCAACATCTATCAGATGGACAGTGCTATTATCTTTGTAAGCATAACCATTCCTCCACCAATTCACCCTCTTCCTTCTAAGTCTTTAGTTATAGTCCCTTGACTTGCTGATCATCTTTATACAGTATGCACTCCTCAGAGTAATCATACTCAAGAACTTCAGGTACAAGCAAAAGTACAAGCACTAAAATTCTACAAAAAGCACTTGAAGAAAAAGTTCACTGACCTATCTGTTGAGGCCTTAATTTTTAGAAATCGCAGAACTGCCTGCTAAAAATCTCTCTCTTATAGAGGTTAATCCACTTATAGCAGCCACTTCTAGAAAGCAAACAAATAATGACAATTATATAGTTTTCCCAGAGAGTAATGATAGGTATGAATCATATAGTTGGATCCTTGATAACTAACTATATGTGCTCTTCTTCTTAAAATTGACAATTCACTAAATTCCTTGACTTAGCCTATTCAATCCTACACTAATGTAGTTATCACAGTAGAGGACTTTTCAGGATCAAGTAGAGTTAATCATATATGTATGGTCTTAAGTCAAAGTAGATTTGTTTTGCCTAACTCATCTATTGCTGTAAAGATGAATGGTTCATAAGTTCTGGTGCCTCTACCTACCTTACTCTATTTGAGTCTAACTTTATTGATATAACTCTGGGTAATTATAGTCAAGTTGAAACTACAAACTCAAAAGCACTACTATTTATGGTTACTTCTGGCACTTTTCTGATTGAACATGAAATCTTTGATCCTGAGAAAGAAACTACTAAAGTTGCTGTATCAAAACTGTGGCTAGTATATTATGTTTCTAGTATATGGATGTGTCTTCTCTCTACTAGACAAATTCTTCAGTCTGGATTGAGAGTAGAAGGCAATAAAAGCAGTTTTACTTTTTGTGATAAGTCTGGTAATACTGTCCTATTAGTTACTCCTAACCCTTGGGGCAATGTTCAGATTGTGAGGACTTGTATTCTCAAGTATAACATCTGTTACAATCACTATCTCATATTCAATATAACTTGGACATGTGTTAGGGTTTGTTCTATCCTTGGTATTGTAACAACCAATAATTACAAAGACTAATAGTAATACAATAAGCAAATCTCTCAGTAGGATATCAAGTGGGGATCATAAGAGAACTTGACAAGAAGTCTCCAATATATTGCTACCCTATTAAATAACCCTATTCTAATATTCATGTATCAGCCATAAGTATACTATGTGTATACTATAAGTTGAACATGCTGTAGATGTCAGAGTTCAAGACAGTAAACTCTAAATTTTTTATTTTTATTTATTTTATTTTTAATTTTGGGAAACTTAGGGTTAGGATTAACATAATGTTACTATCACACTATCACAAACTGTCACAT
>Ga0157357_1000544_pt1 | contig 16076 bp, 13 predicted proteins | sample AttcapACBM1_FD_111485 | JGI IMG/M metagenome (GOLD analysis project Ga0157357, IMG submission 111485) | Fungus gardens microbial communities from leaf cutter ant in Botucatu, State of Sao Paulo, Brazil - Atta capiguara ACBM1 | ecosystem: Host-associated > Fungi > Mycelium > Unclassified ... | reverse complement strand
TTACACTAATCTGCTATTCTTGTTCAACTGTTTCTTAATTTCTTTAATTTCTACAGTATCTTACTATATGTTCAAAACCTTCACAATTGTGATAGTTTCTCTTTCTATCTATATCCATAGCATAAAGGTCACACTTTAGCATGAACCTTGTCTTCTATTGTTGTAAGTTGACTATAACTGCATTTGTTCTTTCTTCTACTCCCTCTATTGGAGCAGGCTTTACCAGCACCCATTGTAACTCCTATCTCTTAGGCTACCTCTTGCATTTGTAGTTATAATTTGTCTTTGTTCTTGATTTTCTGATTTCTTCTTCTCTCCTGCTCTCTTTCCAATTCATATTTAAATTTATTACTCTTTCATACCACTGCTTGATGTTTCTTGGAAAATATTCTGCCTTTATCAGCTTGTGCCTAATAACACTATTTATTCCCTCTTAAATTCTTTAATTAGTAGTCTTTCTTTATATTTGCTTTCTCTTACCACTTTTCTGAATTCCTGCACAAATTCTTCTATTGTCTTCAATTCTTGTTCTACTCTCTTCAACTTTACTGCTTTCATTGATATATCATTATTCCAGAACCTTCTATGTTTTTTTCCTATGTTATATGATCATGTGACTATGACCATGACATATGACATCATACTAAACCCTGACTTTTCATCTGAAAAGCAGATATCTTGACAACCAGAACAGTGGGTAGGACATTACATTATGACAACCTCTTCTTTCTACTAATCAACCTCAGAGTTGTATACTTTTAGCCAGGTAAATCCAAGAATAAAGTCCTACTTATTCATATTGTCCATACTGAAAATAGCAAGTAAGGTCCACTCTGAATGTTATTTATAGCAGAGCATAACATCTACTATCTCAGAGATCTGGCCAGCTTTTTGGGAATACTATAGATACTGTAAAGAAATATTGAGCAAGAAAGCTTCTGAGTATTCATGTAGTGTTTTTCTATAAAGCTTTAGTTGATGAAAGTCTCTATTGCTTTGGAGTCTACTAGTGCTTGCATGAATTCAAATGTGTCAGTAGTTTCTATGGTAATTGGCAGATATAGTAATATTTTACAGATATCAAGAATATTAATGGTATGTTGTGGGAGAAGTCTCTTTTCTCACTTAAAATGTCAAATGAGTAAGAAAGAGCTTATATGGAGCAGATAGATAGGTAGATTCACTGAAATCATCATATTCTTCTACTGAGAGTATGAGGTCCTCTATAAGCTTCTTCTACTACTTAGTAGTTTATTGCTTGGTGTCTAGCTATACTGAACATTCACAAACCACATAGTTCAGATTTCTATAGCAGTAACATCCATAAGTAGGTATGAAGTGGAGTTTGTGAGCAGTATTTACATCCATGAAAACATCTTAGAGAAATACTAGTGTAGAAATTGCTAGAAGGCTATGGGAGTATTGGTAAGATCAAATAGTACTATTAACTATTCAAAAGATCCATAACAAGTTCTGAAAGTGGTCTTCTATTTGTTTCCATTAGATATATAAGCTATATAATAAGTATAGTGAAGATCTATCTTGATATATATATAGACTTTGTAGAGTAAGTCTAGTAGGTCTGAAATAAGAGTGTGTAAATAATAGTCCTTTTTGGTAATGCAGTTAAGATCATGGAAGTCAACACAGAGATGTAGTAATCTATTTTTCTTAACTAAGAGAACTGGAACACTATAAAGAGAAGAGGTTGGTTGAATAAATTCTATGTTTTCCTCAATAAATTCATTCATAGTCTCTTGCTCAAATATTAAAAGGGAGTAAATAGTACTAACAAGGGGTTGTAGATCTTGAGATTATAAAAAGAGTGAAAAGTAAGGATTTTAACTTTTAATTTACTGAAGACATCAGTAAATTCATAGTACTTGGAGGGAGGCCATAAAAATGTCAGGAGAAAACTCCACAATGTGTGTGGAGTTTGCCTAGATCTTAGAAGAGTAAATACAGATTTGAAAGTTGCTAGAGCATAGAAGTTTTAATATGTAAAGAAAAGCCATAGCACTAATAATAGTAATGTTGGATTACTCAGGGATAGATATGGAAGTCTTAGATGATAGTGTGGAAACTGCAGAATTCAGTGAATGTAGGAAGGTATTAAGAGTTGACAAGATTCTCAATAGTATATTAGCTGCAATATATAGCAGAACTTGATTTTCCTATAAAGATGGACAAAAAGTTATTGATCTATTTATCTAGTCAATCAACAGATTGTGTTGGATAAGCCAGTTGTATTCAAAGACCAAAGAGTAGGAAGAATTGAGCAAAGTGACATAAAAGTCCTGATTTATATATTCACTGGAAGAAAATAGTTTCTATAGGAAACTCAACTGCTTCTTAGAAGATGATAATGACAAATTAGAAGATTTAGAAAATAAAGATTTAACAGATAAAGCTATATCATAGTATGCTTGAACTCTTATATTTTATTTCAATTTTTTCTTCTTATTTATTTTTCTTGATTTTGATTTTGATTTCTTGGTTAATAAAAAAGTATGTGATCACAGTCATAGGGCTAGAAAATTGTAAAAAGAACTAAAATAATGATGTTAAGAAGACTTGTAATGATAGTATTATCGGATATAGTTCACACTAGGAGATAAAAGCCTGTATGGTTGGCTTGGGAATATATAGAGTACAGAAACTTTATATGATGAGCTTAGTAATATAAACTTCCCAGAACAACCTTGGCTTCAGCTTATATATTGTGCCATCTGTCTGCCATGTGATCACAACTTCAGAAGATTAGAATCAAGTCCAAAGGAGATTGAATACTAATACAGTGTATTGCTATTGAATATTCAATTATCAGACTAATGAATTATAGTATAACTACTAGTATTATATATATAAGTAAAATAAATAGAAAATGCTTAGGATTTCAGTATACAGCACCAAGTAGAGGTTTCAGTAATAAAATACTAAGAGAGGTCAAACAGGAGAACTTTGTCATAGAAGACTAAGTTTGATAGAAGTATCTCCATTGTGGTAAACCAAGTACTTAAAGAGTTTGGGATTATTACATCACTGTCATAGAGATATGTTACAGGAAAGATGGCTATTATGAAAGATAGACTTTCACCAGGATTTAAAAAAGATATCACTACTACAGATGACAGTCTTTAGAATGGTTGGACTTGGCATATAACAAGTGTATAGTGTAAGAATATATTAGAGACTCCTTATTGAGTTCTTTCATGATTTTTATAAAACTTTTTGTAATATAAGATTACTTAGTGATCAACTATTTAGATTAGTACATTGCTTCTCTCTTCTATACCACCATCTTGTATAGTAGCACCTAACAGAGAAATTGCAAATAAATATCATTTTAATTCTTCAGCTATATCTAGTCTCAACAACAATAACAACATATTAGAAGACATTAACAGGGATAGCTCCAGAGGCAGGTCCAACATCATCAACAGAAACTCCTTCAGAGAGCATTCAACTGCCTCTAGCATCTTCAGTGTAGCTTATTCAAAGTGAATAGAAATACAGAATGATGACCCTAACTGGACCAATCAAACTGCTGTCGAATTGTTCAACATTCTATTCTCTTCTCAAGTAGAAGGGGAGAACAACAACTAGGTCCTGGCTAACAATAATCCTCAAAGTCCTACCATATATGCAGATTTTGCTAACAACATATTTTCTATTCCCAATCAATCTAATCTCATTCCACCCTCTTTATCATATGCTCAACTTCAACCTGTGGATGTAAACTTATGGAAAGGCTGAACTTAGCTGAACTCTATTTTTGGTAGAATGAGTACTCAAAACATTGATATTAACAATATCAAAACATCTCTTATATACATCTCGGAGTTCATTATGAGTCATTATATCAAGAATAACAGAAAAACAGATATACCTTGTTTAGAAGGCTTCAGTAAAATCACATTCAATCTGGTTAAGTCCATCTACAGAGGAGGATGGGATAATTGACTTGTAGGGGATGGTTCTAAATTGTTCCAGGACAAAATAAAGGAAGAATTCACCATAAGAGTTCTGAGTACCCCTACAAATAGGAAATCTGATAGATTTCCTCCTTCCAAACCTGTGGAATTCATCAATATTCCTCTGCTTACAAACTCATCCAAATTGCACAAAGAAGGAGGAGCAAAACTAAAATCAAACAACAAACCTATCAATGACAGATCCAACAATTCTTCCCCCAAGCCAGCTTGTACTTATGCATAAGCTTTGTCTACTAACATTCAAGACATTCTTAAATTGAAAGAAAACTTCCCTAAATTATCAGACAAAAAACTTGAAGAAATCCACAAAATGGTTCACAATTCTAACACTTCTAAACTGAGACTTAACATGACTACTAAAGTTCTCTCATATAAGCAAATCATTGTCTCTATGGGCAATAACAACATCAAGACATTCATGTTGTCATTGAATAACCATATAGTCAATATTAACCAGGCACTCAAAAATCAAAAATGTCAAATCTGACATTATCATTGATTTCATATGTTCTGATCACAAAAGACTTGTTTCTTGTTTCAAATAAAGTTGTAGCTCAATCGGACATTTGTGATATCAGCCACTACATCAAAAACACTAACAACATGAACTTGGAAGATATCCAAGATGGTTATCTCCCACAATCCAAGTTATACCTCAAGATCTTGGGTCTCCCCTACCTTTTAGAAAACACCAATACCCCTATGGATTTGGAGGTTATCAAAAACATCATTAAAACAACTCATATTTTCAATGACATCAAATCTGTGTCAAAGTCACATGTATGTAAAATTTTGCCCAAGTCTGATATAGCTATTGTCTGGATTGACATCTGGAACTCAAAAAATGGATCTTTTGCCAAGAAAATTATCAACCAAAGCTTTTATGTAGGAAGTTTCATCACTTCAGTGAGAAGAGCTAACATGAACCCTAGCATCCCACAATGCAAAAACTGCTGGAAGTGGGGTCATACTACATTCACGTATCATTTCTAAGGGTCTTGTTGTGTTAAATGCAATGGACCCCACAAATCCAAACACCACTGTCACTTTGGTTGGTGCTGCAAAGCCAACTTCAAAACTAACCCTCCTTGTCACAAAACTAAGCAAGGAAAACTGTGTCCACATACATTCAAGTGCATTAATTGCAAAGACAATCACCAAGCCAATTCATACACATGCCCATTCTGGTGTCACCACTTTAACAAGGAATGGCATTCCAAGAAGTATCAGAAGTTTCATGAAAACAGGGTCAGGTTGACATGCTCAGCTATAAGCAAAGTGCAAGCATAATTTTAAATTCTATCAAATCTATTTGCATAATGTCTACAAGAACAACTTTCTCATTAACACTATCCTAAAAATACAATATTTTTTTGATGTTATTTTCATCCAAGAACTATCTTAGTCTGTTTTAAGAACTATTCTGAGTTCTACTAACTGTGAAGGAGATGAGTTGGTAGGAGTTCCAAACCACCCTAACTAGGTAACCTTTTCTAGATCTTCTATGCAACCCAATGACTCTCCTAAAGTCATCACTTATATTAACATTTGCCTTTCTTCTCTGAGATTTTCTCTTAGAAATGATATTATACAATATAGAGACATTTCATGTGTTTCTTTCTTCAATCACAGATCTATTTATTTTTTGATTAACATTTCTTCCAATTTGTCTCAAGCAGCTTTAAATTATCGAAAGAATACTGAAGTTGAAATTGATAACATTCTCATCTTGACTGGTGATTTCAATATCAGAGATCACATTTGGGACCCAAACTTTCCATACTATTCTCATCACAGAGAAACTCTTTTTGAAATTATGGATTCACTTCAGTTAGAAATTTCTGAACCTTATGAATTTTTTCCTACTAAGTACTCTGATGATTCCCAGATTTCTAACTTGGTGTTAGATCTAGTTTTTCTCTGCCCTGGATATCCTGAATTCAACAATCACCACATCCATCACAACTTTCAGCTGACTATGTTCCTATAACTGTCAACATATCCATCACTGAAGAACAGGTTCATACTAAGAAATGATCCTTAATCAAGGATAGTGAAAAAGAATCACTCTTTATTAATGAGCTCACTTATTCTATCACAAATATCAATACAGCCTCCCTTTTGTATGTGGACGATTTGGAAGCTGTTATACAAAAGATCACATACAATATTAAAAGAATCTAGTATGAATATTCCAAGGTCATTAATATCACCAAACGATCCAAAGCTTAGTGGGATTACAAGTGCTATACTGATCTAGAGGTGTACAGACAATCTCAACAGATTGAAGACTGAAAGAAATTCAAGAATACCATTAAAAGAGCCAAGTGTGAATTCTTTGATGGAAAAATCAATAAAATTGCTAATAAGAAGTGTGAACCTTGGAAGTTGATAAACTAGGTCAAGAAAAGAAAACTCCTGGCTATCGAAGTGATTCATTTCAATGGTCAACCTTGCATCAAGCTAGATGATTTGTGGAACACTTTACATGGGTCATTCAACTCTGCTCAAAGTTGACAAGTTGATACTAGTCTGTTGGACAAAATATCTGCTAAAGAAAAATGACCTTGGTACCTATTCTCTAAGGAAGAACTCAAGTATGCCATTGAAGAATACAACAATTTGTTAGCCCCTGAACTAGACAAGTTATTGTGGAGACACATCAAGATGATCATCAGAAATAAAGAGTGTTTCTCCAAACTTATTGATATTGCTAACACTTGTATTGACCTAGGTCATTGGCCCTCTCACTTCAAGATGTCTACTATGGTAATCATTCCTAAGCCAAACAAATTATTATATGACTCTCCCAAATCTTTCTGCCCTATTGTACTACTCAACACATTAGACAAATTATTCGAGAAAATGATAGGAGAAAGACTTCAATTTCACTTGATATCTAATAACTTCATTCACTCTTGTCAATTAGATGGACTTAAGCATCAATCCATAACAGACATGGGAGTTGCACTCACTCACTTCATCCAATCTGGTTGGGTTAAAAACTTGACCACTAGCATGCTGGCATTTGATATTGCCTAGTTCTTCTCTTCTCTCAACCACTATCTTTTACTACTAATTCTTGACAAAGTGGGCTTTGATTCCAGAGTCTCTATATTCTTTAGAAACTATCTTGTTGGAAGAAAAATGAAGTATTTATAGAACAATTTCTCTTTCTCTTTTTATAATGTTGACATTAGTGTTGGACAGGGTTCAGTCCTCCCTCCCATCTTATTCACTTTATATCTTTCTCCAATTTTTCACATTCTTGAAAAGCATTTAAAAAATCTTAAAATTCCTATTTCTTTTCTTTCTTTTGTTGATGATGGTCTATTCATTTCTCAACATAAATCTATCCAAGTTTCAAATGTGAACCTTTTTTGTAGTTACAATGTTATTTCTACCCTTCTTACCAAGTTCAGTTTAGTAGTCAAACATGGAAAGTCTGAAGTTTTTCATTTCTCTAGGTCACATAGAAACTTTAACCCCCCTCCTTTGGACCTTTTACATCTTGGAGGCCCTACTCTTATGCCCAAGGATACATGGCAATATCTGGGGTTTTACTTTAACCAAAAGTTATTGTTTCATCATCACATTGATTTTTATGCAAACAAAGCTATATTAACCATCAAGTGCATGAAAATGCTTGGCAATTTAACAAGAAGACTCAATAAAGATGACTGTACAGGTGTTGTGCATTATCTATTACACTATATGGATTTCAACTGTAGTACTATAACAAAGTACTACTTAACTATCCTCTCAAAAGTCTCAGAAAAATACAAAAAAGGGCAGCCCTATGGATAACAGGTACCTTCCACACATTGCCAACAATGGGAGTTGAAGCAATCACAGAACTTGTTCCAATAAATCTTCACCTCAAGAAACTATATTAGAGATTCCACTTACAAGAATTTTTTCTTCCACCTAACCATATCATCAAATCAATCCTCACATCTGTTGATTCAAACAAGCATGATTCACATAGGCTATCCCTCAAAAGCCTTACTGCTAAACAGAAACTCAAGCTACAAAGTTTACTAATCAATATGGACAACAGTTGTAATAAATATGTTCCCTCATTTTCTCCTTTTAATCAGGAGTTCTCTCTCGGAAACAAGCTCATTGACTCCTTTTCAGATCAATTTTCTTTTTACTATCATTCTTGAGAAACTAAGAATCATATCAAAAACCTCAATGATGATGTTACTGAAGCTTTTTTGGATCCATCTTCATCTATTGTCATTTCAGATACTAGCATCAAAAATAGCATTGCTACTTCAATATTGCACATTTACTCATATAACAAGCCTATTGTCAAGACTATTCATCAAGCTATTAACATCACCACTACTGAAGTGGAATTATTTGCTATAAGATGTGGTATAAATCAAGCCATCAATATTCCTAATATTAAGTATATTATCATTGTTACTGATTCCATCCATGCTGCTGAGAGGATCTTTGACTCATTATCTTATCCCTATCAGACTCATTCTGCTGTTATCTCTATGGAACTTAGAGAATTTTTCAAGAAAGACATCAATAACTGCATCAATTTCTGGGATTGTTCCAGTAAAGTCAAGTGGCCTTTTTACTTGTCAGTCAACAGCAATACCAGAAAGTTCCCTATGTTACCATCATTCCCATGCAAATCATCTTGGGATTTCTGTAAAGAATATGACAACAAGTTGGTCCTCAATTTTTGGAAGATATCCTTTCAAGCTTCGGATTACAAAGAAAGACAATTCCTAGAACTACTTAACAGTGATTTCAATCCTCTCGAACCATCTACTAAAAACAGCAGTCTATTGTTATGGAACACTTGAACACTAACAAGTTTATTTTTCTTTTATTTTATTTTTCTTTTGGACAATGAAGAGGCATGTGACACTGTAGTCACATGACAGGTCACATGATGTGACGTCATAGGCCTAGAACATGGAGGAAGAATCTAGAAAGATGATGTCAGGGCATATGTATACAACATGGTAGCCTTGAGTAGGAAATGAGGCAGACATGAGGTTGTAGCATAGACATAAGGGCAGGCATAATTATTAGTAGCATGGACCATGTGTACTTGGTATATATAGGACTCTAATTTAGCAGAGACTCCTTGTTGAGTTCTCTTGTGATTTTCCCCACTTGATTGTCTACTGAGAGCTTTACTCACTTGTGTAGCTATTGGACTTTGTGTCTAGTGGTTGCCACAACATCTATGGCTCAAACAATTCAGCCATTCTAATTCACTATGTGCTAGAGTTACAAGAGCAGTTGTTAATCATACTCCAACTAGCAAATATTAGCTTAGGTTTTTCCCTAATAAAGACATTGTATGTCCATGTAGTGCATATCCCATCGAGACAAGAAGGCATATATTACACAAGTACAAAAGATTCAACAACTATTGGAATCCAAGGAGAGATACAATAGCACATTTTACTCTATTCTTAGAGTACAATAGCAATGCTTTCTTCTTTGGAGTAGGCTAGTTCAAGTCATCAGACTTATAGTAGTTTCTTTCTTCTACTTCTTTCTTTGTCTTCTTCCTTTTCTTTTATTGTTTTCTTTAATTCTCATATTGTATTAGTCTGTATGTATATAGTCATGAAGTAGCTACCATGGTCTGCCATTGAGCCCCATGTAATAAATTGCTGATTAAAAAAAACTATTTAGATTAGTAATTGCTATAACAGTAAAACTTGACTCCTCAGAAACACTGCACCATATGGCCTCCTTACTATTACTCATTATTAGTGTGTGACTAGCATGGTCAATTACTACAAAACTTCATATAATCAAATCTTAAGCTTAAGAAGTAAGTAGCAGTTACTAGAAGACTGTTGTAAATGGTGTTAACCAGGTCTAGGCTGACATCCAAATGTACTCATTGTTTAAGTAGGCAGTGTTGTTTAGTATACTTGTTTTCATATAAAAATCTTATGCTGAAAGTCTATTGTGATCTTTCTATATAGAGAAATAACATTGTTTAATAAGAAATTGTTTAGAGTAGATATTCACTTTTCATGGATGATAGCCAAGTATTTATTAGAGCAGTAGACAGTGTAAGGTCAGATAAGAAGAATACTGGCTAGTACTTACAGATGAGTGTTTGGAAAATTTAGTCATTGCTATTATAGTTACAGAAATATAAATATATAATGGGCTAAACTTGGGCCCTAAAACAAATGAACTATTGCAGATGGTGAGGAGGAATGAGAAAGTGTTAGGATTAATGTAACAGATAATAAAAGAAATGCAAGAAAAGTTGGAAAAGTTGAAGAAAATTAAAGAAGAAAAAGAGTGGAGAAAGATAAAGAGAGAGAATATAAAGAGTTAGAAGAAAAGAATTGTAAAGGAGAGAGAAGCAGAGAAAGAATAGAAGTAACAAGAAGAGTGGGAAAGACAGAGTGAAAATAGAAAGAGAGCAATGTTAGAGAGGAAATATTTCAGTTGTGAAGATTTTGGGTATATCACTCATAATTGTAAGAATAGAGGAGATATAAAAGAGAACAAAAGAGTAGAGATTGAAGAACCAGAATGTCAGTTTTCAAGCAACAAATTTGAAGTTTTGATATGCAAGACAATATAGACAGAAATTTTCAATGAGAGAGAAAAAGAAATTGTCAAGAAAAGTAATAGTAAAGATAGAGTTGAAGCAGAAAAATAAGGAAGATGGAATTACTGTAGAGATGTTACTGAATACTAGAATAACAGAATTGGTAATGAGCTCAGAGTGTACAAAAAAGCATAAGTTTAAATATAGTATTATTTTATAAAATATATAAGAAAAGGACTGAGATTGATGTGATAAGAGAACAGAAGTGGAGTGTGATATTGAAAATGCTATGGCTAGTATGTCATAACTCTGAAATTGATTGGAAAATGGAAGAGATTAAAATAACAAGATGTCCAAAAGAATATAAGAAGCAGTAGAAAACAAAGCAAACAAAGCTAGGATAATAAAAACAGAAGAAAAAGGAACAATTAAAGGAGTTTATAAAACTGATAATGAAAGAAGAAATTGAAATAGTAAGAATAGTGATGGAAAATAAAGAGAAATATTTAATAGAGATTAGAACAGTAGAAGAAATGGTTTCTGGAAGGTTTCATTATTTAAAGATAAGAAGAATTCTGTCACAAACTTCATTCAACTTGTATCTCCACAACCAGTGAACTGATTTTCACAAACCAAGTTGTACTTGAATGCTCCAAATGAGAGCTATTTGCACATATACAGGATGTACAAAAGTGACAATAGATTACTGAGATATCAGACCATCAGTAACTACAAGTTTCATTGGCTATTATCTCAGGAATGACTAAACAGATTCCCATGATCAAACTTGCATTGAAAAGCACTCATCAAACAGTTTTTAATAGTATATCATACATTATATGAAGATCAGTATTCATAGAGATACAAGTATATCAATATAGTAATATAATTAGTTATCTTCTGAAACTAACCTAACATCTTTTGGTATTTTTAGAACTGGTGATGGGGATATAGGTTTTTGTTCATGGATGGTGGGAATAGCTTGCATACTGTCAAAAACACAAGAAGTGAACTTAAACTTTTCTTATTTCTTTTCTTATTTTTATTTTCTATTTGATTTATTTTCCTTTATTCTATTTTTAAAACTAGGGTTAGGGTTAGAGTAACAAGATCACACTGTCATATAGCAGGTCACATCAGATGATATGGTCACAAGTCACATGACACATGGAAGAACATAGAACATTTTAGAAGAGATGATGTTATATAATGTGTAGGACACATGTTAACCTTAAGGCGTACACATGGTCATTTAGGGTAGGCTAGAAATAGCTTGCATGGACCATTAGGTATTAGTATATAAGGTAGACAATCTTGTACAGAATTCTCTATTGAGTTCTCTTATGTTAACCTAATACAAGGTTCTTTTACTTGACCAACTCTAAGGTCTTGTGATTGTAACACATACAGACCATCATACTTCTATGTCTGAAGATTAGACCTCAGACTTAACAATATTATTTATCATCAATTTTTATCTTTTCATTATTAATATTTGTATTGATCTTCATCATCATTGTTATTATTATTGAACTTCTGAATTACTTCTAAACCTTTGAAAGTACATCCAAGGTTTAGATATCACAAACAAGTGAGTAGTTTATTTTGTGATAGATTCAAAAAAGATGCTGAAAAGAAAGCTATAAGATCATGTCATAAATCTCAAAGAGAGATTTGTTCTGAAAAAAGAGAAAATATATTTATTATTTAGAATAGAGAAGAAAGAAGTTTAGAAGTTCTTCAAAGACCAATTGAGAAAAATGTATATTTGATTATCAAATTCACTGTAAACATCACTAATGTTCTTTATGCCAAAAAAAGATAGAAAGAAAAAATGGTGCAGGATTATTAATATTTGAACAGTTGAACAATTAAGAACAATTTTCTATTACTACTGATTTCAGATTTGATAGATAACATAAAAAGAAGAAGAAGTTTATGAAATAAACTTGAGATAGAGGTATAATTTAGATACAGTTCACATCTTATTATCTGAGATCCAATGAGGTATCTTGGAAGTCCAAAATAAGTTAACTATGTATTATTCAAGAATATGGAAGACAGAGTTGGAACAATCTTTGGTTTCAGCTTATGTGCTATATCCTTATAAGTTGTACTAATCACATATTTTGGAAGAAGACTTGGTGAACTTAGAGAATTAGGACTACTGGAAAGTAGTAAGACATGTTGTTGCTAACACTAGGAATTTAGTACTAGTTTTGATTGATTTTCAGAATAAAGCTAGTACAGTATAAACTACTAGTTTATATACTAGGTATTCTATCTTTGATAGCTATTTGGAATGGAGACTGTTAACTAAGTTACCCTGAATACTAGTAGTTCTTAGATATTAGGGATAAAAGTCCATAAAGTTAGCAAGGAACCAGTGAGAACATCTAAGGGAGAATAGAGAGAGATGATCTACACTAGAAGAGATTAGAAAGTGCAAATGAGGGAGAAAATATTATCCATAGATTGAAATAGATGGCTGAAACAGAATATGACACTAATAGTCCAAAAATAGAAGATGTTACATCTAGCTTAACCTTATCACATGGTCATATTTTGGAAGAGAAAATTCAGATAGACTTAGAGCAAGTGTGGCACAATCCAAGTTGATTATCAGACTAAAGAATCCACATAGTAACTATCATTCTTAAATACAGAAAGTCTTTTCTATTAATACTACTGTTATACATACTATGAGTTGTTGAACATTACAGAGGTTGTTCAAATGTTTTTTGGACTTACAAATTTACTAGCAACTTTTCAGGCTATGATGAATAACTTACTGAGAGATTCGATAGACAGGAAATATAGGAGCATTTATTGACAATATAATGGTAGGAACAGAGACAAAGAAAGAATATGATAATATTGTAAAGAAAGCATTAAAAGTAATAGTGGAAAACAACTTATTTGTAAAACTGGAAATATGTGTGTAAAAAATTAGAAAGGTTGGATTTTTAGAAGTAGTAATTGGACCAGATGAAGTAAAAATAGAAAAAAATTCAAGGAATAGTAGATTGGTTGGTACTGATAGAAGTGAAAGATATGCAAAAGTTCTTAAAGTTGGCAAATCATTACAGATAGTTTGTCAAAAACTTTATAAAAATAGCAAAGCTCTTTCATGAGATGAAAAGAAAGAATGTAAAATGAAACTAAGAGAAGAGATAGCAGAAGGTGTTTAAGAAATTGAAGCAGAGGTTTATAACAAAACCAGTCTTAATAATACCAGACTTGAATAAAGAGATGAGAATAGAAGCAGATGTATTAGACTTTGCTATAGATGGAGTGTTGTCAATGAAGTGTAAGGATGAGAAGTAGAGATTAGTAGTCTATATTTCAAAATTGTTAAATGAAGCAGAAATAAATTATGAGATTTATGATGAAATTTGGATGGATCATAAAAAATTAGAATAATTTATAAAGACTCAGAAGTTAAATCAAAGACAGGCTAGATAAGCTTTATATTTGTCAAGATTTGATTTTGCTTTCAAGCATATAGCTAGTCAGAGTATAGAAAGAGCAGATAGTTTAAGTAGAAGAGTAAGTTGGGCAAATGAAGTAGAAAAAGATAATGAAAATCAAGTAATGTTAAAAAGAGAGTGGTTAGAGATTAGAGTGATGGAAAAAGAACAGTTATTGATTGAAAATACTAGAAAAATTTAAAAGTATTAAGAAATAATAAGTAACAGATTGAGAATAGGTTAGTATTGAAGTAAGAAAAGATATATGTTCCAAAGAATGAAAGTCTGAGATTGGAAACACTCAAAATTATTAATGGCTAGAAGTTACAAAGGAAGTCAAGTCATATGTAAAGAGATATGATTAGTGTTGTGGCAACCACTAATCAAAATGATGAATAGCATACTTAAGTAGTCTTATGAAGCAAGAGTTTTATGAGAATCATAAGAGAACTTGATAAGAAGTCCCCAATATATTGCTACTCTATTGATACCATAGATACATGGTTTGTGCTAACAATAAATAACCCTACCCTAATGTCCATGCATCAACCATGAGTACACTATATGTATACTATAAGATAAACATACTATAGACATACATCTTGACATCATTCTTCTAGCTCCTTCTTCTAAATTCTAAGTCTATGATATAGTGTTATGTGATGTATCATGTGACTATAGTCACATGAGTTTTCATTGTTCAAGAAATAAGAGAAATAGAAAATAAAATAAAATAAAAAAATCAAATCTAGAAAAATAGATAAAAGAAAATCAAAATCAAATTCTAGAGTTTAAGTATACTATAACAATTAGTGTCAAAGGATAAAAAATAGGACAGAGATGCCAGTAGGAAAATAAAGACCAAATACAGTGCTAAAAATACTATAGCAACATATATTAGTAGACTTTATTACAAAGTCACTAATATCAAGAGATTATAATTTGATTTTAATAGTATATAATAGGTTTTTGTCACATACCAACCAAATATATCCAATCTATCTGGCTCTATCACAGATAGTGCTTACATAAGCTCTACTCTGTCCAAAACATCTATAGAAGTAGATATCTTTCTTTGAGTATAGATTAACCTAGTTTCTTTTTATATCTTATCACTCTATTACTGATCATATGGCTCCTTATAATTTCCAAGAACTTTAGTATACCTAGAGTAGTTACTCATCTCCTCCTATTTTCAGATAGTCATAATACTAGTATTTAAAACAAGTGGATACTCTATAGTTCTTTAGCTTGAAAATCAACTAGTGTAGTACACTATTTCTGAGTACCCATGTTCAGAAGTTTGACTTCTTCTATAATTTGCTTCCTGCTACAACTCCCTTCCTAAATATGACTGTCACAACATACAGAGATGTAACATATTTGCTAAAGCCAAGGTCACTCCAGATTCACACCTATAGATGTCTGTTAGGTATGGTTCACACTTGAAGACAAAAGCCCACAGAGTTAGCTTGGAGATGTGCAGAGTGTGGAAACTCTATGTGATGATCTTGGTCATGTGGACTTGTTAGAATGACCTTGGTCTCAACTTATATATTGTGCCTTCTATGAGCCATGTGGTTGTAATTTCAAAGGATGGCCTTGTAAGGAGTTATAAGAAGAGAAGTAAAGTGTGTTTCCATTGACACCAGGGATTTAGCATCAACTTTAGTTGATTATCAGGCTAGCTATTACAAAGTAATCACTAGCCTTAAATACATAAAGTAACAAAGGGAGTAATTAAAGCAGATCTCTAAGCATATGTTTTAGTAGAGAAATACTAAATAGAAGTTCAGATTAGAGAGAAGAAAACTCACATAAAGTCTGAGTAATTTTGTGGAGTTTGAAGATAATTAGGTGATGGAAACAGATAAAGATGATCATGGATTTTGACTCAAATAAAGCCAAATAACTGTGGGGATTTGATATAATTATAAAGTACCAAACCACCAATGAAGTTTTGGACACAAATAAAGCCAAATAACCGTGGGATTTGATATTGTATTGAAGTCAGACATGTCTTGGACATATTTCAAAGTTTGAAATATAACA
>Ga0157357_1000543_pt1 | contig 16097 bp, 20 predicted proteins | sample AttcapACBM1_FD_111485 | JGI IMG/M metagenome (GOLD analysis project Ga0157357, IMG submission 111485) | Fungus gardens microbial communities from leaf cutter ant in Botucatu, State of Sao Paulo, Brazil - Atta capiguara ACBM1 | ecosystem: Host-associated > Fungi > Mycelium > Unclassified ... | reverse complement strand
TTTTGTCTTGATACGTGATGTATTGCATCCTTGCCCGGTTTTAAAAATTGAGATTCAGTCGCCTTTGCTGTCGTGGACCCAGAATTCAGTTGGTGACAGATTGGGTGTCGATAAAATAATAATTATTGAATGCAAGATTTCATTGACGCCTGCATTGCTGCAGTACTTCTCAAGCTGATCTTGCTTGCCCAATTTATGCATTATGGGTTGAGTGACCCAGATACGTTACTAGCTCGAGATTTGAGGTCAAGAGCCTTGCCAAAAGAAATCGAGTTTGCCGAACAGAAGGGTTAAATGTTGCTAACGGACGGCGCTTTAACAATAGTTTATCAAATTTCAGAGACAAAATGTGGGACGTGGGAATATCCCACGCATGACATGTAACTATAACATAAGTTCTTCTGTTTGGTCGCGTACAAGGGATTTATTACCTTCAGATGACTTTTTATGTCTAATCTTTCCACCTTCGGCGTGGCGTCAAATGAATGAAGGTATCATGTACGTACAGGAGCATAGTCCGAGCTCCGCCACTGAGGAGGAAGTAATATGATGTAGCTTTTATTGCGTTAGCCACAACCATCAGATTGGCTAGACCGTACCCGAGCTTTGATGCCTCGTTTTGGTTAAACCTTGAGGACTAGAAGAACCACAACAATAAGAAGCCACACGGGATTACGGATTAAACTTGAGACGTGGGTTTCCACATACCGTCAGACCTTCGTGAGGCAAGAGCGGAAAATCTGGACCGTCATTGGTTGATTGCGGGGGGACCGTATTTATGAGTCTGCGCATGTATGAATTACTCGAGGACTACCGGCAAAAGAGCATGTAGATTGCTGCGATGATATCACGATTCAATACGAGCGATTTAATAGCGCTCAAAATTTAGGCACCGAGGTTGATTGTTCGTCTGGTGAGAGGATGTAATTTAGAATTCACTGTTTTACGGTCCGTGCATATCAACTTTCTTTTCTGTGAGTAATGAAAGCCAAAATCGCTCATCTGACCACCTCTCCAGTTTCACAGGACGAACCCTTCTTCCAGAAGCATTGGGCTCTTCCGAGGGTTCGAGGAACCAGAGCTCGGCCACATTTAATGATCTGAGATAGTGATGTACTCGACCATAGTTGAGCCCGACTGCGTGTGGTCCGTGGCTATCGTCTGATAATGCAAACCTCCCGCCACGTTGAAGTATAAGCTGTAGAAAAAAGTATTTTTTTTGATCTAATTCCGAAAAGTGTGCGGAGAAAAAAGACTTGCCTCAGCTACATCCGGCCCAGGATATGCCGTCTCCCATTTTTTTCGGAAAGCAGCAGTATTGACTTCAAACAATGCACCATAGGATATTGCGTACCCGACATTTCGTTCCATTCTTTTCCACACCTCTGGAAAATCCGCGAACTTGAGATTGGGGGTATACAGCCGACAGAGATCGATATGACCAATAATCTCCGGTTTGAACCTCTGTAACAACTCATACTGGGCATCAAAATATGCCAACAGAAACCCTTCCAGTTGTCCCCGATGACGACCACTGTTATCCTCACCATGAATATCCTCTTTAGAGTCGCAAGTGCCACCACTAAAGCTCGCCACAGACCGCCGATAAGTTGTTTCGTCGAAATCGATAGGAATACCATTAACATGGTGAACAGACCCGACGATATACTCGATAACATACGGCTGATACCGTTCGAGAATACCCTCGAGTTCTTCAAGATCTCTTGGCGTGATGAACTCAGTCTCAAGGCCTACAAGGAGAGTAATTTGAGAAGCATAGTGTGCTTTGAGTCGCTTAGCTTCGTCAAGGAATGAAATGAATTGCTGATTGATTGTAGCGAGAGAAAACCCTTGCTGTAACTACATTTGGAAAAAAGGGGGGAGAACATCATCAGTTTCGATGTTGTATAATGCTAGCCACTTACTTCCTCGGGGTAGAGGTCGATTTCGCGATAACGAGGTACATGCTCCGTCAACCCAAAAACTAGAAATTGCTTAGATATTGCCTCCTGGACAATTTGTTCCAATGTCCCAACTGCATGTTTGCAGAATTGGCCAGAGTGGGAGTGGTGACTATGAGGCATAGCATAGATCCTGAATGTTTCGGTGATCTCGGTCGGACACTACTATCATCGACGAATCATCGATCGATTAGAGAGGACCAGGTTAAATTATGTGGTCATATCTGCCTAGCGATTCACATATCCGATGGTTACATATTATGTCAAATGCTAATCAAAAAATTCTGAACGGGGGAGAGAGGAACAATCAATCAAGCAGAAGTGGTAACACTGATACACAAAATGTATTGGGCAACATCGTCAACTGACTGACTATCACCTGAAAATCTATTTGAGGTGGTGCATCTCGGACGAAGTATCGAACGCAGTATCAATGATGGTTTCAATCTCCTTTTTATGTTGCACCTATGAGACAAAAGAGAGTCAGAATATCTGATGGGCTTTTTGAATTGATAAATAGGTCACCTTGCTACCAGTGGCAACAGAACTGGTGGGTTCACGTCCGGCGTAGTAAGGGTATTTGTGCTTGTGGTACTGGGTCTTACTAGCAGCAGTATAGATTCGAGGGCCAATATAACTCCAAGCACCGTTGTTCAAAGGCTCTTCTTGGCACCAGAGAAGATCAGCATTGGGATATTTATCAAGGTGGGGAGTGACCTAAACTCATTGGTCAGTTCCGAAGTGAGCACAGCAGCTCTGCGTACCATGTCATAAGGGAATGGCGAAAGTTGTTCCACACGACTGATTGCGACATCCTTAATTCCACGCTCTTGACGAGCCTGGAGGAGAGTAAAGTACACTTGACCTGCAAGATTCATTAAATCAGAATCCAACAAGCTCATATGAAAGCCGAGCAGAAGTACCCGTGCAAAGAATATGACGCTTGACCTGCTCCGGCTCAACCAAATCCTCGGCATTTTCAGGGATATATCGTTCAAAGTGAGTATCGCCAACCATTTCATTCAAGGTCGAACGAGCACGTGGATGACGTAATAAACTCTTCGAGAAGAAAAGAATAAGCTACATGAAGAAAGCTTCAGCGAATCAGTAGATATGTCCGACCATCCACTCACAGGCTTGCGGAAGTCCCGATGAATCTGGCGACGGAGAACGTGGAAATAGTTGGCGGGGGTCCTGACGGTCAAACATCAGGATTACAGAAGATCGAAAGAAGGGCAGTAAAACCGATACATACGTAGGGTAGACTACTTGCATGTTGCAATCCTGGTGCTGACGCTCAATCTTTCTCGGTGAAGGATAGATATGTGGGTGATCATCACATAGCTGGAGGAAGCGTTCAATCCTTCCGCTAGAGTGTTCAGGACCTTGACCATCATAACCATGAGGCAGATTCACGACCAAACCAGTGCGCTGGAGCCATTTGCGTTCACCGGCGGCAATGAATTGATCGATGATACATTGAGCATTGTTGACAAAGTCACCGAACTGTGCTTCCCAGATCGTCAAAGAGTCTGGCGAGACGAGAGAATAACCAAGTTCGAAACCGAGGGTACCATACTCTGAAAGTGATGAGTTGCAAACGACGAAACGAGCTTGGTTAGTGCCAAGGTCATTGAGAGGTATGTATTGCTGCTCATTCACTTGGTCGTGAATGACGGCGTGGCGCTGTGAGAATGTACCACGTTCAACGTCCTGTCCGGATATGCGGACATGATTATCCTCCAACGCGAGGGAGCCAATAGCGAGGGCTTCCGCGGTCGACCAGTCGATGTTGGTACCCTCTTCTACGGTCTTTCCACGAGCGGAAAGGATACGGGAGAGGTTACGGTGTGCAGTAAACCCTTGTGGAGTACGAGAGATAGCCTTGCCAATGCGCTGGAGGGTATCGACATCAGAGCCAGTTGAACGTGTAGGAAGAGTCTGCTCGGCAAGTTGCTTGGGTGAAGGGAAACCTGTCCAAGCAGCAGACAACCATTCCTTGGAGGTAGGGACGTAGTCCTTGGCTGCACTGGCAGCCTTATCCAACATACCCCACACCCATTTCTTATGCTCTTCAATATCCGCTTCGGTAAACGTGTTGCGCCCAACCAAAAATTTGGTATATTTCGTCAGAGGAGTGGGTTGCTTCTTGATAGCTTCATACATCCGGGGCTGAGTGAAACTAGGCTGATCGGTCTCGTTGTGACCATACCGACGGTAACATACAATATCAATCACGACATCTTTCTTGAATTTGGCACGGTAGTCAGCAGCGAGCTGGCACACAAAGTTAACGGCCTCAACATTGTCACCGTTTACGTGGAAAATGGGAGAGTCTATGGACTTGGCAATATCAGAAGGATAAGGGGTCGAACGGGAGAATCGAGGATCAGTGGTGAAACCAATTTGGTTATTCACGATTAAATGGATAGTTCCTCCGGTTCCATACGCGGGCAAACTATGAAGTCCCATCGTTTCGTAAACAACACCTTGTCCAGCAAAGGCGGCATCGCCATGAAGCAGGACACCCATAGCGGTCGTATGCGAAGACTCGTCGTTCTCAAAGTGCTGAATGGCTCGGGTCTTTCCAAGTACGACAGGATCGGCGGCTTCAAGGTGAGATGGATTGGCGACTAAGGAAAGGGAGACTTTCTTGCCGGAAGGTGTGGGACGGACGTAGTTGGCACCAAGATGGTATTTGACGTCACCAGCAGGCCAATTGTTATCCTCGCCACCCTTGAACTCATTGAGGATAGCCTCGATGGGCTTGCGAATGACGTTGGCAAGGACGTTAAGACGACCCCGGTGGGGCATTCCCATTGTAATATGCTTAACACCATTGTCGACTGAACGGTCAATGAGAGCTTTCATTCCTGGGATCAATGACTCGCAACCCTCGAGACCAAATCGCTTCTCGTTGGGGTATTTGCTCGCAATGAATTTTTCGAACGATTCGGACCAGATAAGTCGATCCAAGATCATACGTTTTTCCTCGATGGTATAATTCCATGGTTTAGGTGTCTCAACACGCGCCCTAATCCAATCACACTGCTCCTTGTCGGGAATGTGAATATACTGAATACCAACAGCTCCACCTATTGGATGGCAATCAGATAAATTGGCTTCGTGGATCTAAAATTAGAGCGACGTACAGTAGATACGTTTGAGGACTTTGATGATGTCTCCTAATTTCATGGTGCGGTTCTCTTCTGTGGCAAAATGTGGGAGAATGCCAGGACCTAGCGTAATATCCTTGCCTAAGTCGCGTTCCGTGAACCCATACCGACTCAACTCGAGTTCAGCGGGTCGGACGTCGGCCAAATCGGTGTCAAGGATACCCAAGGGATCAAGTTCAGCCATATGGTGACCGCGCACTTGATACGCGCGAACGAGAAGTTGGACCTGGGTTAAGCATGACAAGATAAGCATTCTCCAAGAGCTGTGTCGAACGTGTCCTCGCTAGCGTACGGTTACGTACCTTCAAGTGGTCATCGAGTTCTGCACCGCCACCTACATGTAAGGCCGGAGCACCATCCGCCGGAGGGGGCAAAGTTGTTGGAGGGGGCTGAAAAGCCTGATAGCTAGGCAAACCCTTGTCGAGCCCAGAGAAGTAAACATCCCAAGACGAATGTACAGATTTTGGATCCTGTTTCCACAGTCTATACATCTCATCGGCATAGTAGCCATTTGTGCCGTTTGCAAAAGGGTCGTTGGAAGATGGCCCCCGGGCAAGAGCGTAGGCTCGGACAGGGACTGGAGAGGCCGAACGAAGGGAGCGAAGGGATGAGCGGACGAGGGGCGACAGACGGCCGACAACGCGCCTGGACAACATCTCGTCGGGTAGGTCGTACAATTAAAGTACAAGAGAGATGATGGACGAACAAGTTTAAGGAGGATTCTGCCTTACTCCCATGACGGAACATATTAGGTAAGGTCACCATTTCCGTGCCGGTCCAGCTGCTGTTGTACAGATGCTGTTCTTCGGCCGATACACCTAGAAAGAAATTGTAATTCTATCTTTCCATGCCTCTGCCCTCCACACTTGATTTGGCGGTGATCTCCAGTTCCTCGGCCTTGAGCAGAGGAGCAGGTAGTTTCAAACGAGTGCTGGCACCAACTCTGTCGATAAAATCACGGTCCTCAGGACAAAAGCGCTTCTACACATCTATTACTCCCTCGTTTCGTGGAAGTCGTAGAATTTTGTTTCACGTCCTTGAAGACCTCAAACCTCACAGAACTTGAAGAAGATAGTGTAAAACGTGGAGGGGGCAATCTTTTTTGCTCGATAATTATATATCTTTTCACAGGTTCTCTGTGACATTTAAAAATTCATGGTGGCCGGGCGGTTAGCGACTGAGACTTACAGGGGCTTTGCAGTGACCAGAGCACTCATTCCTTCCCCCTCCTCGGTCTGATGGTATGTAACCTAACATTGTTTATCCGTCGGGTGATGAGACAGAGTAATGGGTGATCTTTGACACGGAAAATATAATGAACAATTAAAAGTTACTGGAACCCAATTAAAGTTAGATATATCAACAATTCCTATGACTCGCTTGATTATCGTGTTCTTACACCAATATCTCGACCACCGGCAGATTTGTTTTTGAAACTCAGCTGGTCATACAGCGATGCAATCTGGTCACCCTGCAAGGAGGCAAGTCAGAGTGGCTAAATGACCAGCAAGTCTACTCACCTTCTGTTCCAAGATATCAACCACCTCTCGAAGATGTTTAGCCAATGTATTCCGCTGCGCAACATTTGAAGCAGCATCCATCTCTTTGTACTCATCCGCCAGCTCAATATAGACGCTTGAGGGTATTGGGTTCAATTCTTATCATGTAGTGTCCAGACTCTCTCACCTCTTATAATGTGTGAAATCATCTTCCAGCTCTCGGATTATTCTCGCCACGATTGTCTGGGGGGGCAACCCCTCTTGCTTCGCAACAGACGGAACTTCATTGATATCCCGTAAGCTTCTCTCTCGTCGTTTCCCTCTGCTACTGCTACGAATAGGACCTTGATCCTGTGGATAACGCTTTCGGCGTTGATCAAGGTTGTCAGAGCCTTCCACGAACCCTTCGTCTTCATCAGATCCGTGCCTTGACTGAGTACCGGGGATTCTCTGGTTTCTCCAAGCAGACGTGACGGGAAGTTCCTCCAACCCACGTCGTCCGCAACGGTTACATGTTGGACACGTCCTCGCATCATGCTCAGGAGCAGCAAAAAATAGCCTCTCCAACCGTTGACCACGAATCTTCGGGAATGGCACTTCGTCGACCACATCGGCTGGGACCCTCCTCCTCGTATGTAATTCACGCTCTTCTTCTGAGTCATGAATAGTTCGGGGGCGGGTAGATGGTCCAGGTTCACCAGGGTTGGAGACCCCAAAGGCGTCCTCTTCTTCAGGATCGGATATCGAGTCAGGAGATGACGCTCTCCTTCCCAGCGCTGATACATTCAAACCCACTGCCGATTCATCCACCACTGACATCGTTTTGTTATATCTTCTTGACTTTGGAGAAGGTGGTTGGGCCGGACTCCGAGTACGCGGGAACTGGGAAATGTCAACCGAGCCAGAGTGGTTCGACCTCCGGTCTTCGATTTCTGCGGAGATTCTTTCATAGTTAATTGAGTCCATAAACCGGGTAGCTCTCCCATCATCGTGATTGTTCGGTGAACCTTGTGTTGCACAATCGGTTCGCACAGTACGGTTTCTCATACTAGCATGAGCATGTAAAACACCTGCGTCCTCAGGCTCTGTTTCAATCTGCTCCTCCTCCTCCTCCTCCTCCTCCTCCTCGGTGAATTCATGATGGCGAATCTCGTCCCGATGAGCTGACTGCAAAGAAGCCTCCTTTGCAGCCCGACGTTCACGAAGACCTTCTTCTACCACACCACGCAAAACTTCAACCTCACCAGCAAGCCTCTCGACTTCGTTTTTCAAGTGTGTGATTTCAGCACCTTTTCCTCGTAGGGTAGCCGAGTCTGCATCACGCAGTGTCCGCAGTTCGGCCAGTAACTCGCGATGAGAGGAAAGCTCAGAGGTAAGTCGCGTAAGATGAGTACGAAGTGAAGTGATCAAGGCTTCGAGAGCTGCACATCACAAGTGTTAATTATATTGTTTCTTCGTATTTCATTGAGCTTTGACGAACCTTTCTTTTCTTCAACGGCCTCCTTATAACGCTCGTGGAAACGGGAAGAGTCATCATTAAGAGGATCCCTGGCCCGTTCCTTGCCTTTGACCGTACGAACCATTCGTTGTTTAAGCAGCTCTTCCTGCTCTATGAGTCGTGTGCGCTCACGTACAACCTCCCTTTTACAATCTTCGAGCTCCATTTCGAGCTCACGGACACGCCGTCGAGAGATGCCATTCTCTTCTTCAAGTTGTTGGATTCTCTTCTGAACATTGTTTAATGTGTGCAGCAGGCGAGCTTCAGGCCATGACATTATCAGAACAGGATTCTCAGTAGGATAATGAAGCACCCACTTTCGGTTTCCCGAAGCTTGCCCTCTGTACGATATGCATAATACTTAGCTGCTACTTTAGCAGGTGATTCGATGGCATTAGTTAGCCCTGTGACATCGGGTAACTGTATTCTGGACTTATCCCTCGCTGAGGTCTGAAGGGTGTGAGTTTGGTTGGTGGGCATAGGAGCACTCGTGCTCTCGCCATATGGCATTGAAGCGGGGCGCAAACTCTCTGGGCGTTTCGTTGGCTGTTTCATGTTGAGCTGACCTTTTTCATATTCAATTTCCTTTGCAAGCCCCTTGGCAATATGAGTAAATTTGGAGCTTTTGGAACTTGCACTCGCAGAGGATGGTGTGGGAGGATTTAGAGTGACTTTGAGATTTGGTTTTGGTGGTTGAAGTTTGGATGGATGGACGCTGTTACGCTGTACAGGATGGGGGGTCGCGACATGGGCTGTGGCAGGATGCTGGGCACTCTGAAAGAGAGGGGATGGAGTCGATTGTTTGGGTGAAGGGGAAAAAGGACGGGTAATCTGGGGACTGCGCGGTCGCTTCGGAGAAAGAGCAGCGTTACGGAGGGCATCCGAGAGTTTTGGGCGACCTTTCAGGGTAGGTTGATCCAGGTCTGAGTGGGAAGAAGATCCCGAAGTAACTGGGGAGGCTACACGAACCGAACGCTCGAGATACGGCTGTGCACCTGTCTCGAGGATCTGATCGAGTTCAGCTGTGTCTTCAACCATGTACGGATCATTAGTAATGTTTTCGAGCGCCTACAAATCGACTTCAGTAGGAACAATAGGATTGAAGGCCCTGAATCTACCTGTCGTTTTGAGTGATCGGGATCGAATACACTGAGCTTGCTGGTGACCCCAGCGATTATCTCGTGTATAGGTCGATCGGGATCGTACTCTGCTCCGCTCATGCTCGTGTCGCGACGAGTGCCACGACCACCAAGACCAGCACCGAGGGTAACAGCACTAGCATGATGAGCCAAAGTTGAAAGAGACTCGCCGCCATATGGATTGATTCCTTCGTCATAGTCATCGCCTGTGCGATACGACCAGCCCTGTCCGGGGGTGTCTTCATCTGCGAGATGGTCCCTGACACGATAATCAAGAGATGGCAGCTCGTTAAACGACGCCGGGCCTGGGTTGTGGCGAGGATATTCCAGACTCTCAAGATTGTCTTCTGCCTCACTCTCGGTGGCAGAAGAAAGGTGGATGGCGGTCTCTGAATGCCGCAGATTTGTTTCGAGCATAATTCTGTCATGCTCAAGTCTGTCATTTGGAATGACTGGGGCAATATTCTGTAGGCGCCGCATTTCTCAGAAATGGAGGGAGGGAGGGTGTGTATCGCAGGACAAGTTAACTCAGTTTGGTTGGTCATCAACACAAAACAACGCGTATTCCACGTGACCGTGTGCAATCAATGCCATTCTAGGGCTCGCTTATTTTTTCCACAGCCGCCGATGGACGAAAGAAGAAGAGCCCACAAGGCTCATAGGTCCGCTCAGTCAGGCGCAAAGGCAGCCAAGAAGGACAAGGCAAAAGGAAAAGAAAAGCAACAGGGCTTCAACGCAAAAGTATGTTTTTTTTTTTTCCTGTCATTCTGCGCTCCTCATCCCATGAGCCAGGCATTTGCTCCGAAATCGGGGCGGAGAGCGGACAGACAAGGCCGTCGTGCTGCAGAACAGAGCCAGACTCGTCTTCACGTTCCCCTTGTCAACCGTACACCAGATGAAAATCCCCCCCCAGTCATTGTGGCTATCGTAGGCCCCCCTGGCGTCGGGAAATCCACTCTCCTGAAAAGCCTCGTTCGCCGGTATACGAAGCAGACCCTCAGTGAACCCAAGGGTCCTATCACAGTTGTCAGTGGGAGGAAACGACGACTGACATTCATAGAATGTACCAACGATGTTAATAGCATGATTGACATTGGTAAAGTTGCAGATCTCGTCCTCCTTATGATCGACGGCTCGTTTGGCTTCGAAATGGTAAACGGAATCCTCCCTCATGGACAAGAAACGCTGAATTCTCTGTAGGAGACATTCGAGTTCCTGAATATTCTCCAAACCCATGGCTTCCCCAAAGTCATTGGTATCCTCTCCCACCTTGACCTCATAAAAAAAGCCGCAACCCTCAAATCCACAAAGAAAACTCTCAAAAAGCGTTTTTGGACAGAAATTTATCAAGGCGCAAAACTTTTTTATCTTTCTGGAGTTATCAATGGCAGATATCCCGATACTGAAATCCTCAACCTCTCCCGTTTCATCTCCGTCATGAAATTCCGACCTCTTGTTTTTCGAAATTCACATTCTTATATTCTCGCTGACCGTCTTGAAGACCTTACTTCAAGGGAACTTGTCAGGACATCCAAAGGGAAATGCGATCGAACGGTGACGTTGTACGGTTATGTCAGGGGATTGAATCTGCGGTTAGGAACCAAAGTACATGTACCAGGTGTAGGGGACCTGGACATGACGAGTGTTCAGCAGCTTGGTGACCCATGTCCATTGCCGGACGAAGAGTCAGAAAAGAGAAGAAAACTGAGCGAGAAGAAAAAGTTGTTAATCCATGCACCTATGAGCGATGTCGGTGGGGTGATCTATGATAAGGACGCAGTGTGGATAAACGTCCCTGGAAGTTTTTCGAGGGGGAATAATGAAGGTGCGTCGATCTGTTATATCATTCATGGACCACGGCTGATGCCCTATGCCAGCCCCACAAGGTGAAGGTGAACAAATGGTCATGGACCTTCAAGATGTTTCAGCGACCCTCGAGGATGCCGTCGGCAAAAGCCAAGTCCGACTTTTCGAAACTTCTTCCAATCCTCTCGTTGTAAATCCTTCGTCCAGATCAGAAGATGAAGATGAAGACACAGATGAGGATGATGAAGAGCTCGATAGCAATGAGGTATCCGACTCTGACGGCTTTGAAGAAGAGAACAGTGATGCAGAGACCTTTGAATTAGACCATCTTCCTCCAGGATCATCAAATACCGGTCGGCAGTCTCGCCGAATACCCCAACGCAGCCTTCCCTCCTCTTCAAACTACCATCGAACAGAAATTGAATATGCAGAGAGTGATTCCGACCTTGGTGATAATGATAACGATCTGCCTTCTTCCCGGCGTGTTCAGTTCGCAGGAGAAGACGAGGACGAGGACGTCGATATCCCTAGTGACGAGGAAGAGGAAGAGGACAACATGGATGTAGAAGGGGACGATGATATAAACAGAAACGAGGAAGTGCCGAAATGGAAATCTAATCTCGCAGAAAAAGCTCAATTCCTCGCCTCATCACGGAAAAATAAACGCAAAGACTGGATCAAGTTGATTTATGGTTCCAACCTTACACCAGCAGAGGTCCTTCATGGGAAGAAAGACGCCGATCAGGAGGAAGCTATTGATGACTTCTTCACTATCAGACAGAAATCGGATATCAATGAGGCTGAGGTGCTTGACATGGGGAAGGAGGTCTATGAAGAAGGTGAGTTAGAGAAGTGGGAAGATGAGGAAATGTTGGAGTCAATACGATCGTTATTCATCACCGGTGAGGATACTGCGGCCGGCACCAGCTATAATGGAGAAGAAGGAAATGGCGAACTCGAAGAAGACGGCGACGGGGACAAAGGTTCTGATGGCGCCTCCGGTCAACCAGATGCTCAAGCCCTCCGAGCCAAAAAGGAGATTCTCAAGCGTAAATTTGACGAACAGTACGATGATCCTGAATCCTCGAAAGGTCTCGACTTCTACGATTTTGCCAAGGACGAGATCGCGCGACAACTCGCTGTCAACCGCGCCGAGTTCACAGACATTGTCGACCCGGAATCCCGTACTCTCGTCGAAGGATTTCGTCCAGGCTCATATGTGCGTGTTGAACTTCAAAACGTCCCTTGCGAACTCGTTGAGCATTTTGATCCCAAATATCCCATAATCATCGGAGGTCTCCTCGCTGCTGAAGAGAGATTTGGATATGTTCAGGTGAGGATTAAACGACATCGATGGTTCACACGTCCTCTCAAAACAAACGATCCGTTGATTTTTTCCTTGGGATGGCGGAGGTTCCAAACGATTCCGATTTACTCCCTTGATGATCACTCCATTCGTATGCGAATGCTTAAATATACACCCGAACACATGCATTGCTACGCTACGTTCTACGGCCCTGTGTCTCTTCCCAATACCGGTTTCTGTGCATTCAATTCTCTAAGCGAGGATGTCCCTGGTTTTAGAATCAGCGCTACAGGTGTGGTGCTTGATATCGACCGGTCTGTCAAGATTGTGAAGAAACTGAAGTTGACTGGGGTGCCATATAAGATATTCAAAAATACGGCGTTTGTGAGGGATATGTTCAACTCGGCATTGGAGGTGGCCAAGTTCGAAGGCGCGAACATCAAGACAGTATCTGGAATTAGAGGACAAGTAAAGAAGGCACTACCGAAGCCGGATGGAGCTTTTAGAGCAACATTCGAGGACAAGGTGCTTAAAAGCGGTGAGATTGATACAAATGTCTTATGTTCCTACATGACGTTTAAGTGACACGTATGTGTAGATATCATCTTCCTTCGGGCCTGGTACTCGGTTGAGCCTCGAAGATTATACAACCCAGTGACCTCGCTATTACTCTCCAACAAGTCTTCATGGACTGGTATGCGACTCACGGGTCAAGTCCGGCGCGACCAAGGTATCAAGACACCTCTTGACGTCAACTCGACGTATAAGAAAATCGAACGTCCCGCTCGTAGATTCAATCCTCTTCATGTTCCACACAAACTTCAAGCCGCTCTCCCATACGCTTCCAAACCAAAACTCATGAGGAAACAGAAATCACAGACATACCTCCAAAAACGTGCTGTCGTTATGGAACCGGAGGAACGGAAAGCGGTAGTGTTACTTCAACAGATGCGAGCACTGAGGAAGGACAAAGTGGTGAAAAGAAAGGAGAGGAAGGAAGAGAGGAAGGAAGAGAGGAGGAAGAAGTTGGAGAAGGAAGAGGGGAGGCGGGATGAGAAAGAGAAAGAGAGGAAGAAAGAGGTGATGAGGATGATTGGGGTGAAGAGTAAACGGGACAAGGAAATGGAGGAAGGACATGGAAGAAGGAAGAGGCGGAAATCGTGATTCGTATATTGTTTCTACCTATATTGTTCAAGGAGTTGTGCCCATTTTATGTTATATTCATCCTCAGTGTTTCTGGTCTCCAATAGTCTCGACTTCCAAGGAAGGCTGCATCGCGTCAAGGTTATGATTCGAAAGAAAAAGGTTCCACGGTGCACATGGATATTGACATTTCACACCCATGCATCTCTTGAACTAGATTTCCGATAACACTCACTATTCCTCGCTTCTCCCGCCGTAGACCAACACAACATCGAAGACAAACTGATGGGATCAATGTTCTTCTCATTTTTCAATGAAACGTTCTATTCTTTTTTTACTTGAAAAGAACTAGCGTCTCGTCAATCCTCAGTCTTGTGACTTGCGATACTTAACTTGGTGCAGATACACACAATTTCAACGACCAAAAGTAAGGTAATACAGAAATAAAAAAATTTAAAAATAAAAAATCCAGACTATGAAAAACCGTCTTGTCCCCTTTTTCATCCACAACCAAAAACCAAAAAAAAGAAAAGATTGATCCATATCCATGCAAACAGACGGGCTAGGGTAACAGCATACAACACATCTGAAAAAAAAGCCCACCAGCGGGACGTCATAACATAAACGAGAACCAAGGTGACATAGGGGCAAAACAGAATAAATAAAGAATAAAGCTGAGAATTTCTGCCAGCAACAAACAATAAGACGTGAGCAGTCACTGCCTAACAGAATCAGTTATGGACAGAGGCTGCACCAGTATTCCACAACGAAATTGTAACCTGAGAAATCTTCTACCAATTCATCGTACTACCCATCAACATTGGTTCCGAGATAGTGCCAGGTTCAACCACTGGCCTCCTCTGGCTCATCACTTGGCTTTCATCATACGCATTGGTCTGCTCATAAACCCTCAACGAATCCTCCGCATAATAGAAGCTCCTCCTCCTCGCACCACCCACGCTATCCTGATCAAACTGTCCTCCCTCTGGGCGTACTCCCAAAACGTCAGGGGAATCTGAAAGTCTCCTATGTGCAAGCGTCTTACGTCTCTTGAAAGATCTGTACACAAGGAACACCAGCACCAACAAGGCAATAGCCCCTAGGGCACTGACAACGCCAATAATCGCATCTCGACGCGACTTGCCATTATCCCCTGAATCGCCACTACCTCCGTTATCTCCGTTGGTGCCACCGCCATTAGACGAAATCGGACTAGGCACGGAGAGAATGTCATAACCAGAAACGACACGATTCGCAAGGTCCTTAGCGACGCCGGTCGGAACGTTGGAATAGAAAGGAGAAGATTTGATCTTGATCTGGGCTGCGAGGGCATCGACGCTGTCCGAAGGAATCCAGCCTACCCAGGTACAGCCAAGTAGGGAGGCATCTTCAGGACTTGTATAGCTGGTAGGGACGTAGACTTGCAATGCATAGGTCTTGATTTGATCAGCTAACGATCAATTCAACTGAGAGTCCGTCCATACAGAAATCATCATCACAGAACTCACCAGAAATTCCAAGGGCAGTATTGATGATGACAGGTGTGTAAGCGAAAATCTGACTGGACGCAAGAGAATTATTGACAACAAAAGGCCAATTGAGCTCATTATTGAAGAGGATGCTGATCAAGGTATATCCATTAAATTGGCTCCTGTCAGTGAGATCAAGCTGATCACGCGGGAAAATCCTGGCAGGTATGCCCGTTGGAAGGGCAACAGGGACAACCAAGGTGGTGGCGGAAACAGATTCAGCGTCAGTAGTTGTAGTCGCAGCATCCGGATCAGTGATAGTCATAACGGCACTCGTCGTGGGAACAGAAGCATAAGCAAGTGAGGATTCAGTAAGGACGAAGGAAAGGCCGGGCTCAACAGAAAAAGTCGTGACTACTGTAGATGTAACAGTAGCAGCAGACGTTTGACTAGTACCACTGGATGTGGCACTGGATGTTGGAGAGGGGAAACTAATGGTGGAAAAAGCCGATGTAGTGGCACTCTGAGTTGGAAGAGACGGCGACGATAAGAACGAGGAAGTGGGATTGCTATGCACAGAAGACAGCAGCGACGTCGTCAGAGAGTCAGTAGATGTAATCAAAGTAGGTGGAAGGAAACTAGAAGCTGAAGGAGGGATAGAAGAGTTGTCCAAGGAACTGGTAATTCCCAATGAGACGGAGCTGGAGGGGCCAGTAGTGTCTAGCGAGGCAGAGCTTGAGGTAGTTTCCAGCGGCAGGGCAGAGCTGGAATAGCTGCTGATGTTACTAGTTGAGTCCCCAATACCACTATCGGTTGAAGATGGAGAGGCAGTGGTAGTCGAGGGCTCAGGAAGAGAGGTAGAACCCGGAATAACGATGGAGCTGTCTGTAGGGGTCATGACAGAGGTACTTGGACCTGAAATCGCACTGGTGACGCCACCGAGCAAACTGGTGATAGGACTGAGGACACCACCATTGTCTGAGCTAGAGGATGCAGGAGATACAGTAGTGGCAGGTGGCGAAACGGGAGTAGTGAATCCATCGGAAGAGGTGGTACCATCGTCTGAAGGTGAAGGTGAAACGATAGTTGGGGACTCGGGG
>Ga0157357_1000539_pt1 | contig 16142 bp, 14 predicted proteins | sample AttcapACBM1_FD_111485 | JGI IMG/M metagenome (GOLD analysis project Ga0157357, IMG submission 111485) | Fungus gardens microbial communities from leaf cutter ant in Botucatu, State of Sao Paulo, Brazil - Atta capiguara ACBM1 | ecosystem: Host-associated > Fungi > Mycelium > Unclassified ... | reverse complement strand
TTGTCATTGTTGTCATTCGATGCTGCATCATGTTGAAATTGTTTGTTTTGATTCACGTTGCAAGCACATTGAGAGTTAGTGTTGTTGGCCTCATTGTTTCCATCCAGAGGCCTCGTATTACCTAAAGTCTCAGTTGCCTTGCTGAGACAAAGTACCTTCTCATGCTCCTCCTCGTAGGACAAAGCAGGAGAATTGTCAACTGGTTCTTGATCTATATCCATACCGTTGTTGGCCATTCTTTCATGATATATGACAGAAGACTGAGTGGAAGACATTGACGAATCTCTGGAAAAGTTCTTTTCAGTAGAGGGGGTTCTTCCTCTCACCTCAAAGTTGTGTACAGGTACAAATCCTGCAGGAATGTCCATCCCCGTACAATTTAAAGGAAATACGGTTGGTAGTACGAAGTCTTGAGAGTTAGTCGTAGTTGAAGAGCTGAAAGTAGGAGAAAAATTCAATTTATTTGCTATATTTCCAATAGGTGCTACCATGCAAGATGGTGGTAAAAGGAAAAGAAGCGATGGATGACTTGGTCACCATCTAATCCTAACCTATCACTTATATAGGTCCAAAAAGAGAAAAATGAATAGTCAATTATGGCCAAGATAGCTCATAATATTTTAATAAAAATCCAGGAGAATTCATATCAATTGAAAGGAATTTTCTTGAGCTAGATTAGTCTAAACAATAGAAATTATATATTGACGGAACATTGACCTTGACCATTCACATAAATTTTAACTTTAACTAGAGCAGCTACACTGGAAACCCAGCATTTTCTTCTCACCAATTCCACAGAATCTCCTTTCTTCCCTTTCCTCCTTCCCTAGCTCTTCTTCAGGCCGTTTGTCACCCTCCGCACCCCAGGCCTCGTAAGGATTGCAAGACATCTAAAAAATACCCAGTCAGCTTCTGTTGCCGATACGTAAGGAAGATCGCATACATTTAAAACCTTGGCCAAAACCCTTTTGCCACTAGTGCTATCCCTTTCAACTCTCCTGATAACTTCCTCCAATAACCACTGCCTTAATACAAAACGTGGATTAACCAACCGCATATTTTCTCTTCTTTCCTCCTTCGCATTCTCTGCATCTCCCCAAAGCCCCTCCGAAACTTCAGCATTGATCCTCTCGGCATAACCTTTCAACCAGTTTTTCCACTGTCCGATTGCCTCTTCCCTCTTCATAGCACTCGTGTCTGGCGTAGCAGCGAGAAGTCGTGCAACATAGACGTCCGTCTCAGCCCCCGTCAGATCCCAGGCTGGATCGAAGTCGAGCAGATTCCTGAATGTGATGTGGAAATCCAATTTCTGCGATTCTAATATGTCTAACAATGGTTGGAAGAACTGGGTTTGATCTTTGAGATCCGTTTTTCGGAAGCCCAGACGGTTACGTAAAAGTCGACGATACTCTGTTGCATAAGTTTGCTGAACTATGTGCTCGACTTCGATCCGGAGTTCTTTGCCCTTCTCTGTCCAAGCTTCTACTTGTTCCGACACCACATTTTTTGTCCAATCCTCGGTTACGGCCCGACCATTAAAAGTAGTTTGCTCTGCACCGACGACAGGTGCAAGAGCGTTGAGTAAAGCTCGAATCGCATATACACTGTGTCCATTAGCGAGAGTGGAAAGGCATGAACTGAACTCACATCATGTCCGGCTGATATTTGTAGGCGTATCGGCCACCCTCATCTGTATGGTTGCAAATATGGAAGGAGTCAAATACATCCATGAAGGCGTATGGGCCTGAATAATGCATGAGCCTAATAATGATTGGGACCAAAGTTCGAGAGGAATGTACCGTAGTCAATAGTCAGGCCGAGAATGGACACACTTATGATTGTTAGTTACATAATGGATGTTTGTACGTACTCACTTATCGGTATTGATAACCCCATGCATAAAACCATAGGCCTGCCAACCGGCAACCATCTTCGCATTCCTCTTCGCTACATCCAGAACGAGCTTCTCTCCCCATGCGTCTCCTTCTTTCAGCTCAAGCTTGAGCACTTCTTTGGCAACATACTCTCCAAGGATACGCAAAGCTTCGTAATCAGGTTTCTGCTGGCCACCACCAAAAAAAAACATGTTGGTGGGGCCGTTGAAAGCCTCGAAATTCCCAATACGGATGAACGAGGGAGCAATACGGGTGACAACACATGCAGTCTCCATTCTTTCACGCATGACAGAGAGTGCAGGAAGAGAGATGATTGACAATGCACGAGTTGTTGGTATGTTGAGAGCGTGCATGGCTAATGAACTTGCGTCGGACTTCGCTACCCAGAGAAACATGACGCTAACCTTCTGAACAGAGATACTCGCGAATAGATGATCGCAGAACAGCTAAACCATCGGCACTCCGGGAGAAAGGTGTACGGCCACCTCCCTTGAGTTGAAGCTCGTAGACCTTTCCAGATTCAGTCGGATGCGGCGTAACGACTGGTTCAGCATTAGCCAATTTGACTCGAGTAAAGGAGCCGACAATTTACCGACTGAAATGGCACGACCGTCTCCTAGCTGACCTGCCCATGATCCAAACTGGTGTCCGCTATATCGCATTGACCAAGGTGCAAATTCATCGGACATCAGCATAGCATGTCCACTCAGGATATCGACAAAATCTTTCCTGGCGGCCCGAACATCCTCTATTTTGGATTCGATTTGATCTCCCTCATTATTGAACTCGTCAGAAAGTGTTGGTGTTCCAATCAGGGAGAAAGCATCCCCAACATCCAAATGCGGTACACAGTCCCTTAATCCAGTCTCAGAAAGTCCAATCAAGTCGAGCGCTTGATCCCTGTTCGTTGGATAATACTTCCGCAAGGGTGCGTCCGGGTATTGGGCCGGGACGGGTTGAAGATCTGTAGACTCTCGCTCGGCAAGCCAGCGTTCGACATATTCGCCCTTGTTGGTGACTTCGGGATCCTCGTCCTCAGGAGGTTTAATGTCATAAGGAAAAGATACAGGGAATGGAGAGACGTGAGAAAAGTGGCATTCTGGTGAAAGGAGGCGAGCTCTCCGTTGGATGCTGGGGTTGGTGTTCTGGACTTGACGAAATCCAGCAGCTGATGGCGTGTGTATATCGGGTGTAAGCTTCTTAATGAGCAAGCTAGATAGCTGAGGTAGTGGAAGAGCAGAGATAGGATATTTGGAAGGCATTCTGGGAAGGAAATGCCATAGTCACTATATAATGTATCATGGCTGATTACCAAGTTACCAATTTAGTGCACGTGACTCTGTTTCTTGTTGCGGTATACAAATCCAGAACCCCTCTCGTGGTTGACACTCTTCAGACTCCTGAGTACAGACCGCTCAGACTAACTCTAGCGATACAATGCAGAATTGCGACCTCCTTACATAACTGTGCAGCGTGCAAACTCTTGTAAAGTAGTTCTGCGACGTCTGAGCCGGTCCCATCACCAATTGTGGCGCGCCCCAGCAACAGATAATCTTTACCAGTAGAGAGATTTCGGCGGTCTCTGACTTCTTTATTATCCAATGACCCAGTGATGTTTGATGTACGAACTCAATTTTGCTATCATGTTGCAGTCACCGGTCGGAAAGCTATCGGGCTGTAATAAGGCAGATCCTGGGATCTATATCCAGACTATGAGACGCCCAAAAAGTGATTTCGGCTCTTGGATATTTATTCAAACGTTGCGCGTTGGGAGTCAATTAATGACTCTTTCTTCATGTTTGTCTGTAGTAATCCAGGCCGTGATACTGGGGATGGGTACGTATCACATCACTCACTCTCTTTCGTTTCTTCGTGTGGGTAAGTAATGTCGGCCCCTTATTGTCCGATTCCAAATTCTCCTATTCACACACCCTGAGTCTCTTGCCCAAGAGGGAGGCTGTTAACAATCGGCATCTTGCCTTCGTGGTCGCGCTTTCATTAAAAAGATTAGCACGTTTAATGCGCAGTTCAATCACCAACTCTTTCTCAATCACCAACTCAACAGTCGAGCGCTCTGTATCACTTTCCTGGCCATTTGTGACATTTGCGCCGTTCCGGATTCAACCTGTCTCCCCGCATCACAGCATTGGGGGCCTGGATGATAAAGAAGCAGCTTCGCATCCTAAAAGTGTAATTTTCTTCCTGGAAGACTATTTCACCCTGACCCTACCGGCTGCAATTAACGTTTTCATTTCAATCGTAATTCGTCAGGCCAAGTCATTCATAGAAGCAGGAATGTCGTAGTTGAAATGTCGATGGTTAGACTCGAGATAAAGAGCCGCTATAGATGGAACTGGACAAAATGGCTGGATTTTGCACTGACAAGGACTGGCTGAACATGGATATTAGTCCAGTGCCACACAACTGTCCTTCATCGACAATTCCCCAGATCGTTGACTTCTCGATCATTTCCGTCGTCCTCCGCTGGGAATCACGTCACTACTGCAGGGGAAAACATCAGCAGGGTACACGCGGTGCCTGGACTTATTAGATATTTCAGTGTCACATCTTATCATAGCCTATATCGTGCTCTTCCAATGAGTTTTCCGGTATTCGATCTGTATGTTTAGTATTGCAACCCCATAACTAGGCTACAGCGTGGGCTGTGGCCGATCAAAACACCAGACATGCTTTGACAAAATACCTCGAACGACTTTGATCAGGACCTTGTCGAACACTGGGCAACCAATTTAATTCAACCCCTATTTATTCGTTCGGACTGGTATGATGGGTACTTCTGTGCTAAATCGAGGCTCTGGATGATAAAGCACAATATCAAGCTTACCAAGACAATGACTAATTGAGATATCTTTGCCAGAATAATCGAATAGTGACCATGTATAAAATCCTTCTTCAGCATGTCAGTCTGATTCTCAAGCCAAATCTCAAATCTTCCTTTTTCCACTATGTCTGCAAAAACTAAAATTTTTATCACCGGAGCTACTGGTAAGCCCTGTGTTGCAGATTCGACATCCCTTCGGAAAGGTTAACTAGACTATCTATAGGCTACATCGGTAGTTCTGTACTGGAACGTTTACAAAGCCATCCAGATGCTGACAAGTTCGAGATCACTGCACTCATTCGAAGTCCGCAGAAAGCAGAGGGATTCAAGGAATATGGTGTGAACACCGTCGTCGGCTCATTTAGCGACGCCAAGCTTCTCGAGGACTTGACAGCGGCTGCAGATGTTGTTGTTGACACAGCGAGTGAAATTCATGTTTGTGTAACCAGACCAGTCCGATGAATCCTATTTTCACCAGGTTGACGCCGATGCTCTAGACGCCACAAAAACCATGCTTCGCGGTTTTAAGAGGAAGTTCCAAGAGACAGGGACACCACCGATTTTCATACATACTGTACGTCTGCCCTACTAAACCATAACCATCATAATCACTCGAATAGTCTGGAACTGGTCTCCTTTCGGACAATGCTGCCGGGTTGACAGACTCAAATGTCATTTGGGACGATGCTAATCCTGACCAAATCGCAACACTCCCCCCAACGGCGCCTCACCGTGACGTTGATCTTGAGATCATTCAGGCCGATGAGGAGGGTTATGTTAGGGGTTACCTGGTTACTCCCGCTACAGTCTATGGTATATCCACCAATAAGTACGCGAAAGCGGGGTTGAGCAATAAACATTCCATTCAAGTCCCTGCTTTGATCGGTGCTTCTCTCGATAGAGGGCAAGCTGGAATGGTCGGAAAAGGCGTAAATATCTGGCCGAATGTTCATGTTGACGATAGTATGATCCCTTAGATCCTGCTTTTCCTTAACTAATCCATCTTGATATAGCGGCTGATCTCTACATCGACATTTACAATGCAATCAAGGCAAATCCTGATAAGGTCGGGCATGGTCGTAAAGGATATTATTTCGGGTTGAACGGAGAGCACACTCTCTACGACGTGGGTAAAGAACTGGGTCGTACATTGGTGACAATTGGAAAGAGCTCGAGTGAAGAACCTACGACTTTTACGAAGGAAGAGATTGACAAGTATTTCCGGGTCAGTTTCTGATTAGACCTATACGTTTTGATAATGCGCTTTAATCAAATTACTACAGGGATCCAATTATCTAGGATCGAACTCAAGAGGTTTAGCTAACAACTCAAAGGCCATTGGTTGGAAGCCGAAGAGAACGACAGAAGATTTTCTAGCGAGTATTAGACCTGAAATTGAAGAGATATTAAGGGCGGGCCGTCGCCCGGCTGCTCTGCGTTGAATAGACTCTATATCATCTGATACGAATACATTTTCAGGTACTTGATGTTGGTCATGGGTTGGAACAAAAACAGCCAGCAAACACCGATGAATAATCGCCTCATTAGATTACTCACGTGGTCCAATTTCAAAGATAACCGGTTATCTATACTGCATTGAACATTAAACAATTCATAGTTGCCGATTGAGTAGATAGGATGAGAGAAAGCAGATAGGATGCAAAAGCGTCGTATTCTGACAGCTGGTGCTACAGGTTGGTATAGTCTGGACCAATGACAATGTGTATTGATTAATCTGGGCACCTACTCATGCACAGGTGGCAGAAGATCAATATTAGGTCGCCTCCTGCCCGCCTCCTGCCTCCTCTCACAGATACTCCATCTTCAAAATAATGACACTCGTCCGCTCAAAAGATAAAGTAAAAACTATGAACAAATTCTGTGTAACGTTGGATCATTGGGTGAACTTTTGCTCCTCAAGAACCTAGCCACTGATAGATGTCGTATTCGACGCTGTGTGTTGATCGTATTCAGGGATATAAAGCCACTAGTAAAAAAAACTGGTCCGGAACCGGTCTTAATGCCGCAGGCATGTCTGCATCTAATATCTGGGGCAATGTAAACGACCTTGAAACGCTGCCCAATACTATACCTCATCGGGATGTAGACCCGGCTATTATATCAATAGTGATAGAGAAGAATTTATCCAGGCATACCTGGTAGTCGATGGGGTGCCCCAATGACTATATATCTGAGAAATTCGTCACGGCTGGGATAGCGAATAATCGTTCCATACAAATCCCTTCGTTGATTCGGGCTGCACTGAATCGTCGCAGGGCAGGAATGATTGGAGAGGGAGAGAACATACGGCTAAATGTACAAACCCAGACAAGCATGTATATTCATAATTCGAAACATGTAGTGGCCAAAGCTCTATATAAGTATCTTGATGCGGTGAGTTCCAACCACAGTCCTGGTCATTGGTCGTGAGGGTTACTACTTTGGTCTTTGGTGAAAATGGAGAGCACATTCTGTATGATCTGGCGAAACAGATTGGATATTTTGGAGTAGGCTTCATCTCAGTTGGCGGTTTCACTTGGCTTCAGCTCAAGGTGCCAGGGAAACCGGTCACGGGAAATTGGTTCGTGTCCCAAGATGGCTATGAAAGACCTTTTCGACAGTGTGGAACCTGAGGCAAAGGAGGTGATGAAGCGTGGGGGAAATCTTGAAAGTAAAGTCGGAAGCGTGCATATCAGGAGGAAACGTATTTGGTATGAGGGTCAAAGTACGGTTGCATGCCTGGACAGTTCCTATTATACCCCTATTATACGCGCTGCTGTACAGGTGGAAAATCAATTAGAGTCTTCGTTCTGGCGGCTTCGCCGTAAGTCAGTACTCCAACGTGAGGCATGATGTTGTATTTTAAGGAATAATGCGCAGGGCCCGCGTTCCTTAGCGATTATCAGTGCCAAATTCGACTTTGACAATTGTAGATTCTTTTACTTGAATGATTTGGTGAGCTCGCGAAGCATGTACTTATTCTTGCCTGTTACTTTGAGATTTGCATCTTCTTTGCGGCGAATTATACGGTCCCAAATAACAACCGTATTCTCAGCCTGTTAGAACAATGAAGGCAAATTCTAGTGTATGTAGGTTCGCAAACCTTCTTCGTATTATTGAATTCTGCTTCCACCCAAACAAATAATTGTTTTGTATTCCAATGGAAGAGTGGCCGGAGATCTGTAAGAGAACGTCAAAATGGTACAGAGAACAATAGAAAGGACGGACCAGCAGTCACGTTGAAATTGACAAAAGCAAGCTCCTGTTTGGCATGCGCTTTCTTCGCACCGGTCGCGGGATAACTGGATAGATTCATCTCAAGGTTTAGAGTACTGTGTGTTGTATCAGATTTCGGTACGCATACACTTTGACCGAAACAAGTCCTAGGCTGCCTTTAGGATCGGCCGTGAATACAAATGAGGAAATCGCAATAGCTGCCAGGAGTGCCATCATACACGACGAGAGTAGTGCAGAGACATTATTGATCCGAGCAAAAGTACTATGCATTTTGACAAGAAAACAGAAGAGGTCAAGGGATGCCAACAGAGAGCTCCTTTATTTCCCTGAAGCTTGTGCCTTAAACATAAACCAAACAACGTCTCCATGTGGATTGTACTTGAACGAACCTTGAATTAACAATTAACACTTAATTGATCATGTCAGTGCCTTCTCCGGCCGCTCCGAACCACCTACTTCGTTTGCATTCGCATCCAGTAAGCGCCCTGGAAGTCTCTCCCGACAATAAGAGAATCTACTCAGGAGATTCATCTGGTCTCGTTGTAACAACTTCTTCTCACACCCTCCGAGCAATTGCCCGATGGCAAGCTCATTCGGACGGTCTCCTCGGTATTGAAGAATGGGGAGATCAGGTCATCACGTACGCTGGGATACTTGCTCACAGGATGTTATATCCTGATACAGGACGATTTGGCTATTCATCGCTACAGCCATGGACGAGACAATAAACTATGTGTCTGGGGTCGTGTTGTTGAAGCACCGGAATCCACAATACTTGGAGACACAGCCGCACGTCTCAATCTCACTACGCCTCAATTGTCCTATGCCTTGGATGTCAATGCTCTCAACTATTGTCGGTTCTCCCTATTGTGTGATCCGGCAGACTCACACGAGGAGAAACGGGCCATGATAGCACTCCCGGGTCTTATCGATTCTACTGTAGTGGGTTATGTCCCTCTTGTATTCATCATGACTGTTGTCAACGTTGTCTAGACCGATATTTGGACACTGCCGTCTCGGATCAGAATTCACACTGCAATAGGTGAAGAGACCTCGGGTCTTTCTCCAGACCCGAATAGCAAGAACAAGGCCGGTACGACCTATATTAATGTCGTTTTCACGAGCACGTCTGACTAGTTTCAGGCATTATCATGGCTTTACATTTATATTTATCACCGATACAATCTACCGAAACTTGCCATGATGATCTACGCCTTATCTGTGCGTACGAAAATGGCTCTGTTACACTCCGGAGGTATACATCCGCCGGTCATCGTATCTCGAGTGGGGCGGCGGGATGGGTGGTCCTTTGGACAGCCAAACCTCACGCACAAACTAGTAGGTGTCAAGGTCTCCACATTTCCGTCCACTCAAACATGTGTGAAGTTATGGCGATGAGAATTTCACGCCAAAATGACTTTGCGATCTCTGTCTCTGCAGACCATTTAGTCTGTCGCTACGATCTTAGGGTAAGTTTATCTATCTGAGTAATCATCGTACTCAAAAGTTATTTTAAGGCGGTAACTGCGTTATCAGAAAATGTAGCTGCGGTGTATAAGACTAAACACCCAGGAAATTCGTCAATAACTATCTCAGATGATGGGAAAGTGTGCGCCATCGGCAGTTGGGATGGCAGGTCAGTAGGCAATACTTAGCTCCTCAAGGACATTGAAATAACGCGGACCATTGTCTCAGTATTCGGCTCTACTCTGCACGAACATTTAAGTCGCTCGGCACTCTCAGATACCACAAGACTACATGTCAAGTCGTCATATTTGCAAAATCATGTCAAAATGACCGACTCCGACTCGAAAGTGAGACTAATAGTGACGATGAAATGCTGACTGAGAAAGACTGCTGGCTCATAGGCGGCGGAAAGGACTGTCGTGTGTCCATCTGGTCTCTCATGAAATTTTCAAAGCCCTGAAATGGGCTCAGGTCTAGAAACAGAATATCACAGTTCTCATACTAGTTACAAGACAATAGAGTCTAGAAAATATGGATCAGTTGAGAGCCGCGAATCAGAAATATTCGTAATCAAGGGTCGATTCCTTCATACCGGGATCGGCTCAGGGTAATCCGGTGGCTCATGAGTCCTGCCACCGGCCAGGATTGGACACCTTTCGTCGTCTGAGAGATACCAAAAACGCTTTTCAATGTTGCATTTAACAGCCCTTTGATAGCCCTTTGATACGGTCGTCAGGGGTAGGTGCCACACGTTTGTCGTGAATACTCCCGGCACCCGAGGTTTCCAGAAGCTGATGAGGGAAGAGAACCAGCCTAAGCCCTTCCTTAGCTGCCCAAATTAATAACAAGCCTCCATTGGGGAAGAAGACAGCAAATCCTTTGATGACGCTATCAGGATAGTGTCACTAAGGTGGTGACTTGGAGGCAGAAGACGGCTGCACGGACCTGACTTTTCTCCAGATACTACGGTAGCCATTGACCAGGTAGAATCTAGATCAAATCAGCGTCAAACCGCGTTTGGCGGAGTCGGATGAACCGCGCTTTGCGGCATGATACATGTTGAAGTAGATTAAATGAGGAATTCAGCAAATTGGGAGAAACGCACAATGAGTACGAGTGTGTCCAGGCCAAAATGAGTCAGCACCAGAGTCAAATCCTGCTGGAGTGTGAATGGTTCTTAGTATGGAATGGAAGGGACTGCATCTGTTTGATCCTTGGCATACGACATAATACATTATGTCGAAGACTTAAGGGAGTGACTCAAAACAGGTACCTATTTCTTGAACCATGTGTATGTCTCCATTTCTGTTCGGACAACCCCAGGTTTTGCATCGCGAAGTCTGCGTTGGAACAAGGACCGCTCGCAATCCTACCCTGCAAGAGGCTGATTTGATCTGATTTGCTCTTCCCATTGGAATGGAATCAATTCTAGCCGCACTCAGGTACGGTCGACCAGAGGCCATTTCCCTTGTCGATTTCTAAGCGATTTCTAAGTTGAGTTTCATCGTCCAGAGGCGAACATGTGCGATGGTCAGGAATACCCCTATCAAACCTAAAATCTCTCCACCCTCTCACGCCCCACTTCGAACACTTGGGACCCCACACGGGAGGTTAGTGTCACGTGACTCAGACTTTTTGTGGTTCAGAGTTTCTATCTTAGTGCTAAATAAGACCTAGTTAGGATGTATCAGCTAAGAATGTGGGTGTGGGTGTGAAATTTCCTAGTTCGCTGGATAAAGAAAGGGCACGTATCCTAAACAAAGAAAAAAAGACTTCGGTCTCGTTGCGCGTCGGTTCCCTCTATATCTATGAAAGCAATTTACTTTTACCGCCTCTGGTATGATTGGTCAGATTTTTGACCTCATGACCGCTATTTGTCGGACAGATTGGAGGCCAGAGCCGATACAAACTAGTTAAGTCGTTCCCTGTTTCAGATGGTCGGAAATTCGTGACGTTGGGCCCGAATTTAATCTTCTTCCACGGGAACGGACAGCGGGAGCAATGAAACACGGCAGCAATGTTTCGCGAATTACATTGCTGCAAAGCTCTGTCAGTCTCGGGGAAAATCACTACTGCAATTACTCCAGTAGGTGATTTTTTATCCCTCAGAAGCAACAATTCATGCGTGGGACAAAAATAAAGAATTTATGTCGAAAACGACTAACATTATTATCCGATGCACCATGTGATGCTCGAATTAAAAACAGCAAGTCGGCAGCAAGTCGGCCGGCCAGCCACACGTGATGAAAAAGAACCGCACACTGACCCTGACAATCATCCAGGAAACTGGTAATGGCTAGCCAATGATCATATCATGCCCCTTGTTTCCGGAAATGGTTAGAATAGCAATTCGGCATTTCGACGGCTTCTCGACTCTTATCCAGGATTCCCATAATGTTGTGCGCACGAATATAGCACGTCAGCCGTGTGATAATTCTGTAGACAAAGGTATGAATACACAAAAGAATGGTATCTAGCAGGAAGCGAAGCAATAATAGGGCATAAATCGAGATTTAATTCACCGCCTCGAAGGACGATACTGGCAGTGCTTCAAACGATGGCGCTTTGCCTCAGCTGTGGTACCGAACCATCTCTCGCAGGCGCCCTGACCACATGCATGGGGCTTAATACCGAAATGAGAGTTGTGGTGGCCTACAAGAAGAGATGGGCTCTCAGTTTCCTATTATGAAAACACGGCACCCACTGTTCATATTATGTTTTGATGTTATTGTTGCTCCACACCCGCGTATCAGACAGGTCAAGACTTTCTTGTGAGGATTCGTCCTCCTCGACTGACTGTTTTGCCGCGTGCGTTCTGAACCTATGCGGCTGTGTAATGGCACAAGTCCCATGGTTACGCTCAGATTGGGTGACAAAGTTTTGTGAAGTTCTGCATGGCTTTGTGGTAGGGAAGTCCACTGCTGATGTTGTATCAATGAATTTCTGTCCAAGGACGTTCGACCAGAGTTCTGATTCCAAGACAAAACGTGGTTGTAACTGTGGTGGTAATTGTTCTGGTTATTCCATTGCTGTGGAGGAGGGGAAGGTAAACAATAGTTCCCAGACATTGAGGGCGAGAGGCTGGTACTCTTATTGGATAGGACTGGGAATTGACGTTGGAATGCAATGGAAGAACCTTCTGAAGAGAACTGATCGGATGAGGGAGATGATTTTGGTGAATCATTGTCGGAACAAGAGCGAGCACTATACTGCGGTTGTGTTCTGGTGCATGGATACAAGGTGCAGGGACAATTAACCCCAGCTTCGTAATCCGTACTTTGGTCGTGCCAGTGCGCAAAGTTGTGATGACTGTAATAGTCGGCTAGACCACTGGGCTCATACGGCTCCCATAAAGGTGGAGCCTTCCGTGAATCTCGAAGGATTGGTCCGAACCTAGGTGCGGGCCAGTCCATTCGGTAGAGGCCATCATTGATATCCCCATGAGCCAGATAAGGTGTACCTGTGGAAGACAAACACATATTGAGTGGTAAGATTGTTTCATTGGAAGAAAGAAGACAGTGCCACTTACCAAGGAGGGAGCTGTTGCTCGACTGGGGCGAACTGGAATGAGAGGGGGCGGGATCGGGGACTTGCAGGTTTGAATGGGTGATTGCGGTTGAGTTCCATCTGTGGTAGGAATTCACTAGGGGCTTCTGGTCTGCTTCATTTTCCATTGCACTGAAGGGACGAACAGGAAGCATGGAGAGACACAATCGGATTGTCAGCAAAGAGATGGTGCTTAAAAACCAATCCTCTGTTTTAAATTTGTTCAGAGATCTAGATTATCCCTTATTTTGTGTGTTATAGCTCTTTCGGGAATCGGTCCAGGGGATCGCCCTTTTCTGCACTCGCAAGACCACCTTGCTACAGTAGCCTCATCAGCCATCACCGATGCGATCAGATCAAGAACAGATATAGATCGTGGGAAAGGTTGGACCTGAAGTTCGCATCGGGTGATCGATTTTTGAGCTCCGAGGATGGCGTTTACGAAAAAGATTAAGATTGACCACTGATTCCAAAGATTGGCCACTGATTCCATTTGGTCCTGCGAAAACGTGAAGTCAACATATCGGGAAAAGGGCATTGGAATATTCCAGAGCACCCAATTCTGGCTATCTCCTATGACACATGAACCTTACAATTACGACTGTTCTTACTCGAGGGTCTTGGCAAGCACAACGTAAACTTTTGCGACCTTCAATCCAGGCATCTCTTCTGCTCGTTCTTGCATGTTGCACATTTCGATATTCCATGAATAAATAAAATGCAATAGTTTATATGGAGGTCGTTCGCCCGGCTAAGTTCTCGCGCTAGAGCACAGGTCAGTGTGAAAATGCATGAGAAACAATCCATGTCTAACCCGAAATCCCAAAAAGCAATTATTGCTACACCGCTGCATGTGTCTTCCGAGTTGATGAGGAGGCGAACGGGATCCGAGTGAGGAAAAGAGGATCACTGGCAGCGCCAACTACATCCTGGTAAGCTGAAAGTGGTTTGTATGGTGGAGTGCAAGTTACATTATGTGGCAGAGGAAGCACTAGCTCACCTAGTCAAGGCAAGGTTCGGATCAGATAGGATACATAATTAACAGATGAGCAGACGACTTACCGCACTTCGTAATGTGTTTTTCATAAAGTAATAAGAACAAGCGAGACAATGTGTGTCATGTAGGTCAATATCGACGATCATAAACAAAAATGCAAGCTTGTGGTTTAACAAGTCAAATACGGTTGGCCGGAAGGACTTGTTCTATTTTCAAGATGTCGCTTTGCTGATCAATTTTATCACTTATGTAAACATGCATCCCAGTATATCAGTTGCACACTGTCACAGTAGTGTCAAGTGAACCATAGAGACTATAAGAGAAACTAGAAACTCCTCTCTGATGACTCCAACTCTAGCTCTCCACATCACCCAAACATCAAGTTTATTTTGGCTTTCCCAGAATGTTCTGACTTAAAGAATGGTAAATAACTCAGAGAGTTCCGGAATATGGAACATAACTATATTTACCTAAAGAATGATAACTAACTACAACATAATTGTAAGTATAGTTGTAGGTAACATAACTAGAATACTCATCTCAGAGAGTTCCAGAATATAGAATATGACTGAGGTGAGTAATTGTAATCACTTGGATTATGTAGCATGCAGGACAAATATCAAAATGAAGTTTTACAGTAAGGGTCCAAGCAATGGACTAAGTGTGTTGCTATGGTTAGAGTATGGGCTGCAATGTTATTAGTAGATAGAATATAATCAAATGTGACATGACTAAGTTTTGTTCTCTGCTTGATAAAATAATATTTAACATTGATATGTTTTGTATACTGATAATTTTTATTATTTAGACTGTAAGAAATAAAATAATTATTGTCCACATAGATCATAACTGGTGTTATTGTTGGTAGTCTAACCTCATCAAAAAACTTAGTGAGCCAAAAAGCCTGTTGAGTAGTATATGTAAATACTATTGTTACAAACTTCATTTAGCTTGTATCTCCATGACTAGTGAACTGATTTTCACAAACTAAGTTGCACTGGAAAGCCACAAATACATGTATGTGAGATGTACAAAAGCAACAACAAACAACTAAGATATCAGACTATCAGTAACTATAAAAGTTTTGTTGGCTACTATCTCATAAAAAGCTAAATAGATTCACATAATTGAACTTGCTTAGTCTACTCTAAATGACTATATATAAGCCTTAAGACCAACATGTGTTAAATACATTTTCATAATATTATTATTCCAGAAGCTTCTACTATCTTCTATTATGTTATATAATGCAACTGTAATAGTTTATAATGATAACTTATAACACTAAATCTTAACTCTAAGTTTAAAAATAAAAAATAAAATGAAATAAAGTCTATTCTTTTCAATTCTGACAAAGATGTTTTCTTTAATTAATCTTCTAGTATCTTTATCTTTAGTAAAGTTAGAGTTAATATAGTTATATAGATCTAGTTTTCAGCTAGTATAATATATAATATCATAGTTTAGTATGCTCTTTATATAATATAATGTTTGCTTAAGAGCATTTTAGTAGACTTTTCTAAGATTGTGAGCAAATTACAATAATAAGTTTACTGGAAATAAAATGTTAGAGCAAGTAGCAACTTGGAATTATATCAGAGATTTACAAACTTTATGATAAGATATAGTTTTTATTTTTTTAGTTTTCTCTAATAAGTTAGATAATCATCTATATTAGTATAATTTCTGGTAATAAAATATATTATTTGAGGTTTTATTTCTCTTAATTGTTATAAGACGAGTGTGTGGACAGACTTGGACTAGGGTTAGGGTTAGCTGGACATAGATAAGATAGTATTTTATTAGTCTACAATGGAAGAGAGATAAGAGATAGGCATGTGACTTGGAAGTCATGTGATAGAGTCTAGAGCAGTCTGGAAAGACTTAGGGTCTAGAAGGATTGGGAAGAGTCTAGAAGAAGTTAGGGTTAGGGATGACGCCAAGGGACAAGAGTTCCTCATGGTGTACATATAGTGTGCATATGTATAATGAAGATTAAAGGTATAACATCAAGACATATGTAAGAAGCATGGTAGCCTTAAGGAAAACACATGTGGATGAGTAATAGGACATGAGGACGATGCATGGACATAAGGGCAGGTTAATATTGTTGTAGCATGGACCACATGTAATTTATATAAATAGAGGAGCAATGCAG
>Ga0157357_1000537_pt1 | contig 16162 bp, 16 predicted proteins | sample AttcapACBM1_FD_111485 | JGI IMG/M metagenome (GOLD analysis project Ga0157357, IMG submission 111485) | Fungus gardens microbial communities from leaf cutter ant in Botucatu, State of Sao Paulo, Brazil - Atta capiguara ACBM1 | ecosystem: Host-associated > Fungi > Mycelium > Unclassified ... | reverse complement strand
GATAAAGAGTACTTTACAAAATAGTCTACCTTATATACTCCTACAGATGGTCCATGCTAACTACTGTGCACCCTACCCTAAATGACCATGTATAAAGCATGAGGTCAACATGTGGTTTCCATGTTGTATAACATCATTTTGTTCTAGAACCTTCTTGTTGTAGCAACCACTCGCTAAAATGGCACTTGTGATATGCTGACTTCAGCAAAGCTCTCAGTAGGCTATCTAGTAGTGGGGATTACAAGAGAACTTGACAAGGAGCCCTTGCTGCATTGGTACCCTATTTATATAAGTTACAAGTAGTCCATGCTACAATAATGTATTTACTTTATGTCTACTCCACAGTAACTGTGCAAGACTGTGCATCCTGCTCTAACATCCATGTATCCTATATGTGGTAGCAATGTGGTGTACATGCTCCCTAACGTCATCATCTAGGCTCTTCTAACCTCATAGACTCTTCTAGACCTATAGACTCTTTTAGACTGCTCTAGGCTTATGACATTATCTCACATGACTTCTAGGTCACATGCCCTTTTCCTGTTGTAGACTAATAATAATACTACTGTTCTATTTCTGTCCTAACCCTAACCCTACCTAAAGTCTGTCCACACTTTTATCTTATAATACTTCTACTCTCTTCTCTTAAGTCTCATAATTAATGTTGTGACCACACTATCAGATGTGACAGTGTGACAGATCACTTCTAACCTTAACCCCAGAGTTCTAAAAATAGAAAGATGAAAAATAAATTGAAAAGGAAATAAAAAGAAACAAAGTCTACTTTTTGCAATTTTGATACTAAGATAGTGAATCTTAGCTATTTGTGTGTACTAAAGCCTATTAGTGAATTCCAGATATATTATCTTATGTGGATATGTTACATATTTCCTTCTTGTATCAGTCTTATGCTATAAATCCACTTTTGATTTGTCTACATAGAGGAATAATAATTGTTCTTAAAATATTGTTTAGGGTTAGGGTGCGACGAAATTGCCACAACAGTTGGGGAATCATCCCCAACCACCGTTTTGTCTTATATAGACTCGTCAGGTGCCTTTTACATACATGCCAAAACATGTCGAAAATAGCACCATCACTCGAGGTGATAATACTATTAGTGGCAGATAAGCTGCCACATGGCTGATTGCCAAGAAGATAGCAAAATAGTTATTCTTCTCACACACTATATAAGATGGCTATGATTGGTTACCGAGTGATTGGTTAGGGTTAGGGTTAGGCCCTAACCCTAAACCCCTAAACCCCAGCCTCTAACCCTAACCCTAACCTGGTTCGTGCTGAAGCAAGTCGACCAGGGCTTTATCGCAATGTCTACCCTCAAACGTCCCAGACGAGGGCTATCCGACTCTGTATGCTCCTTTTCTGCACCAGGTCACCCTTTTACCCCTAACCCTAACCCTAAGGACACAAACTGATTCTGATGGTGTCCAGCCTGGTGAAAACCTGAATTTCAGGTCGCTTTTGATGCGAGCAAACGATGCCAACGTTCTACAGTGTTGAACTAGAAAGAAATTGTCAGTTTCCAACAGGTTCACATGAGGATACCGTGGGGTAGGGTTGCAGCGCAGGATCGCGCATTTGATTGGGTAATCTCTGAGCCATCCTGTGCCACTCGGTCTCGGGTACCCCCCCTTGAGCGGCAGGAATAGCCCTCAAACTTGACATTCAGCAAGAGAGGCTGCAGAGAACTGACCAGCAGGCAAGGCGCACAGCGCTGCATTCAGCCGCTGGCTTAATATATGCCTCACTCAATAATCTTGGCGAGCATAGAGACCTCGATCAGGTCCATATTCCCATTGCTTTTTTTCAGTGGCAGTTTTGTGCAGATCAGGGCAACTTGCTGAACTGCATTCGTGATATTTCCATTCTATGAGTGGATCAGAACAGTTAGTATCAATATTGTGGCGGAAACCTCATTCTTTCCAAACAGTTATGCTAACGTCCGAGTCTGTCCGCTAATAAAGCCAGACCATAAATCTACTGAAACCTCGACCTATGTCATCACTGCATCTTGCCCGACACCACACACAGCGTCTGTCGAGACGGCAAGATTATACCGTTGAGTTCTTGTCAATGAGAGTTGGCAGTGAGCTTTATCAATACAGATCACTATCTACCTGCAGGCATGCACAGCAGCTACATAGTGCTCAGGAAATGGCTGCCATTCTTATGTTGAGAAAATCCGAGGTTGACAGTGTTAAGTCAGGCTTCCTGTCCTGATGACAATAGCTGTTTATACTCTACACACCCGTATTGATTTTTCTTGACCACACCTCATGCAGCCTTAAACTGCCTCAACATTCCGGCCACAAAACTGGCGACTTGGCCCAGCAAAGCTGTATCAGCCACCTTTCATGCTCACCGTAGGTCCATCATGTAACTGCTCGTTTGTGCGTCTCTAACTCAGGCTGCAGCTCGACGGTCCAACTTTAGAGGAGCCAATGAGGACTGTTTTGTATTGTAGCACACTCTATCAGGCTTCATCGATTGGCTTTACGACCCATGGTGAACCGCACACTCAAGATATATATGACGATCATTGTTATCAATTTAGCGTATACTAATAAGGATTTCGCGGATGCTTCCTTCTTTCCTTCCTAACGACAATGGTGCTTGAGCAACAATTTGTACGATGCCAAAGCCAGCCATAAACTGCTTCTCTTTGACTCTCCCTGCCCGCGATCCAACGACTCCATATAACTGCAAATTTCTGCCACGAATCCTCACTCACAATGACGTATACTTGGCCAAGCGATAACAGGGCCCTCGGTTTCGTACCGGCAAGCCATATCGCGTTTAGAAAGCCAGTATTGTAGTGAATCTGTGCTGCTGCGTCCTCAAGACTCTGTCATTGATCAACCATTCCTATCACCGGACTAGCATAACCAGGGCGACATCGGCGAATGTGGGAGTCTGAGTAGATGATGGTCCTGCAGTCGAGAAACCTGCGATCAGTAGATGCAGGCATTGGCGTGCCAATCAGTGGAACCAGATGTCCCGTCATTAGCAGCCCAGCGACGAATGGCCACGTTCCCTCACAAAACCTAAAAGCGAGTTGCAACTAATGCTAAGTCAGGACACTGTCGCCCCTCATCGATTGCGCACATACATTTTCGTATTTCCTCACAAAAACCATAGTGGCCTCAGGCCCAAGCAAATGCGAAATCCACCGGACGTCGGCTTCGACACAAAAATCATGTGTATGACCATATGCAGCATAGTTGTTTTGCACACTCATCGTTTTTTCCGAAGCGATTTCTGTGCTCTCATTTATAGGGCTCTCAAAGAGCTGGATCATGATCAATCTAAACGTGCCAGCGGAAGCAGGCAGCCAAATCCTGATGCTAGGAATGGATCGGGAAGGCTGGAACCATTTCGGCGCTTCAGTAAGATGTGCCCCATCTGTTCTCACAAAGACCCAATTCCGGCGGCAATCGGGCTTGCATGTGCTAGAAATTCAGCCAGAGACTTGTTGCCTAGGGAATGGTGATCCCAACAAGCAAAGGCACCTCGCGTGGACAGCGGCGGCAGGACGCACTTGACCTGTTGGTCTATTGAAGTGGAGTTATCGATTTTTTTCCCTTGATTCAACTTGGAAGTGACAGCGATGAGACCCACGACACATGACGGGCTTCGAGTTTTCTGATGTGGTATTGACGTGCGTCAAAAAGATTGGATTGCTACCATTTCAAGGGCGCTTGATGTCCAAATAGTCAGCGTCAACGTTGTTCGTGCTTTAGGGAGTGAACGTAAAAAGTCACAATGGAATTGCCATTCATGATTCGAATGGACCCTTCAACTTCCATGCCTAGTGTAGGCAACGCTCTTTTTGGGCGGCTTGTCAACCTAACAATAGTGGAAAATCAAATTTTAATCATTCCAAGTGCCTATCTCCATGAATACTCTTAAGGAAATAGTCAGATTACTCACTTATACATGTCTCACAGGTTTTAATACTCACAATGCTAGGCGTACGATGTATCGGATACTCGCCAACACGGGCCGCCCAAATGCGACAGTGATGATAAAATTATCAGAATATTCTCGCCGTCACATCATATGGGCCGACGTCATGTCGAAGCCGACTCACGAGTTGGAGCTTTGGCATGTCGTCCCACACAATATTCCAGCCTGATAGCGTGTGCAAGAGTATAATGACTTAATGGCGACTGATCGGCCTACAGGCTGTATTCGACGCTTCAATTTCTCACACATATGAAGTGCGCGATCCCATATCCCGTTGCTAACGCAGCATCTCCATACATGATCGGAAACCAGCCATTTTACGCCGCTGTCACAATTCATGTGCATTTTGAAGATAGTGATTATTTTAGGATTGGGCTTATTGTATGCGCACAATTTTTTTGCACCGTGTTGAAACTACTAGCTAACACGAAATGGGTTGACGCCACTACCTTATAAGCTGCCAGTCACTCAATTTAAATTTTCACTCTAATCCCTCTATTCTGCTTAAGAAAGGCATACTCAACCAGGTCTCTCCGACATCAAATGCTTGAGCCCACTCCCAGGTCTCACCAAAGCGCTTCTCCCGCCGTCCTTGCTGAACTTTGCGCAGATCTGCTCATACTGCACAACATTGTCGGCAGCAAACTTGCCAGCTTAATGTCCGAGAAGGGCAAACCAGTAAGCAGCCCACCCTACTTCATCGATGCAATCGGCTAAGGGATGGCAGCAGTGGCACTTTGCATTTGAAGCCAAGAACGCAATGTGGGCAGCGTTTGCGCCATTCCTTTGAACTCTCCTGGACGAATTGATAGTGTATGGAAAGGACATGGCGAGCAATAATTTCCCAAGTGAAATTCGGACAGCTGTTTGTCAAGTTCGATGGTGCAATGTCGTTACGAAACACTCATCGCCCCGAAAGATACAACCGCCTGGATGTTCTCACATGCCCTCTTTATCACGCCTGTGCGCGGTTCGAGCTGTAAATTCCTGTTGAGTAAAAACAGAATTATAGTGACCGTTGACGCTGCCGACCTTAAGGAATTGGTAGCGCTCGCTAAGAAGGGTTAGGGTTAGGGTTAGGGTTAAGGATTATATTTTATATCTTATTTTGAGATGATTAGCAAGTATTATTTAAATATTGGCCAATATAGAAGTAGAAGGTAAAGATTAGACTAAATAAAAAACAACTTTATACAATTCACAAATGATAAGTTTAACAGCTTGTTAACAATAGAAATTGTAACTATTTTACTCTAATCCTTTAACTAAATAAGTTCTATATCATAACACCTATTATTCAATATTAAAATGGCTAAGTTAAAAATAATTAATTTTTTGCTTATTTTCTCAATATTTAATATTCTAGTATTATTTAATTTAGTTGATTTTATTCAAATTTCTAATAATTAATTTTTTTGTTTTTTTTTTTCAAATTTTCATCTATTTTTTCTATTAATTTCTTTTTAGTATTTTAATATTTCATTGTTATTTTTTCAAAATTCAAACATTAAATTTTACAATATAATATGGAAAGTTATATAACTAGTTCTTTTTCTAAAGTATTTTAATTATTATTTTATTACTAAATTTAATTACTAAATTTAATTTTTCAGGAATTTTGATAGTTTTTTTTAAAAATTGTTATATGTTTTTCATTTCTTAAGTTATTGTTTTAATTTTAAATATTTCTAGGAACTCTATTGAGTTCTCTTATGTTGATCCAATACAAGGTTGATTTGCTTAACCAACTCTAAGGTCTTGAATTTGTAACAGATAACACCACTACAGAAGACAGATTATTTATAGAGTTAATATCATATACTAATCCAGTCACATCTGGTTAATACTATAGATAATGTTTCTTTTTCCATTTATGCTTTCAAACTATATTCAGGGTAGATTAATTATCTCTATTTAATGTTAATCACTCCTTGAACATTCTTGCTGGACCTCCTAGCAACTTGATAAAAATATATCTTATAGATATATAAACCTCAGTAGATATATATCATTTCTTAGTTCAAGTAACATTACTTGTCTTGTGTTGCTTATACTACTAGGATATTTGTATGTATTGAATGATGCATATATAATGGATTCCAGTTTCTATTCCTAATATTAAAGTCTTTGGTCATAATAAGTACATTATTCAGGTTTATCTCTATATTCTTTAGATATTTCAAGACTAGTTGATAATTATCTGAATAGATATTAAGAATAAAATACAATTAAAAAATAAAATAAAGTTAATATCCCTGTTATTTATAATATCTTTTCTAAGATAAAAACATAATTGGATAAATCTTATACTAATGTAGGTGATAACTTTAGAGTCATTATCTTTGTTAATAAATTGTCTTACAAACATAATCTACAAAGGATAGTTGAGAGTATCTTTACCTTCTTCAGAATATATGCTTAGGATGGTCTAGATAATAAACCAATAATATTCTTGAATAAATAATATATTAAAGTTCTTATTATTTCCTAAAATAATATCAGTTAAAATGTAGTTTCTTTAAATATTCTGTAAAAAAATTTCTAAGTTTTTCAAAATCATTAGTTTCCACTGCCTATAGCTAAACAAATGGATTTAGCTTTGTTTTTATAGAGTTCTTGATACTTCTTTGAATACTATCTCTTATTGAAGTGGTGTTTCCAGAATGAATATATATATTACTACCAGCTTAATAGTCTTCTTTGCAGTTAATGTACTTAGAAGAATATAAACATGGTTTGTCTTTCTTAGTTTCTAATATAAGTAGGTTAGTTTTGAAATTTGCCTTATATTACCAAGCTATTTTCCTATAGTGTTTAGTTTTATATGAACTATTGCACTTGGCATACTTAAATCCATATTGTCAGAGTTAAAAACAGTGGATTCTATTTATTTTCAATTTATTTCTCATTTTTATTTTGAGAACTTAGAGTTATAGTATCAAAGTTTAAGATAGTAGACTCTAACTATTTTATTTTTTCTTTTCTCATTTGTTATTTCCTTTTTTTAATTTTATTTTTGGGGACTTAGGTTTAGGATTAATGTGACATCACTGTCACACTGTCACATGTCTGTCACATGTCACATGTCACATGGAAAAGTGTAGAGTATTCTAGAAGAATAATGTCATACAACATGTTTAATACATATTGACCTTAAGACAAACATATAGCTGTTTAGAATAGGCTAGAAGTAATTAACATGGACTATGGAGTTTTAGTATATATATATAAGATAAACAATCCTATACAAAGTTCTCTATTGAGTTTTCTTATGTTAACCCAATACAAGGTTTTATTCATTGATCTACTCTAAGTGTCAGAATTGAGAATGATAGACTTGGCTCCAATTTTATTTTATTTTATTTTCTCTTATTTTTCTTTTATTTTTCTCTTATCTTGTAGGAAATAAGACAAAGACTATCTCATGGACCACAGATGTTGGGGTAACTTCTTTATGGTAGATGTTGGAAGAAACAATATACAGCAGTGTAAACAACTTACAACCATTTACTAATATAGTAAGATTGTGGTGGAGCTTGATATAAGATATGTGTAAGATATATGTTGTTTATATGTAAGTGGTATGTAGGCTATGCTAATATAAATGAATAAATGATATTTGAGTAACTCATTATAAATGTTATACATTATTACTTAGTCATGCTGTGTTGATTGCAGTAAGAGTATGAGTAAGTAATAATTCTTCTTATATACTTTAGTCTCTACAACTAGTTACATCTTCTCAGAAGCCTATATCATATATATTTTCTAAATCAGCAATTCATTATATAGGACATGGTGGTAAAATGTGGTAGCTACAACATAACTACTTATATACAAGGAAAGAGAAAGAGAAAAGAAAGAAAAATAAAAAAGAAAACAGAAGAATAGGAAAATAGACAAAATTACTTAAGTCTAGATAAAATGATACTAGTAATATTACTATCAAGTAAATTTTTTATGAAAGAAAGATGTTTCTATATCAGAAATCATGAAAGATAGACTTAGTTGCATTTTATTTTCTTTCTTATTTCTATTTTATTTTTATTTTATTTTCTATTTTGGAGACTTATGATTAGGGTTGTGTGTGATGTCAGAGTTACATGACATTATCATAATCACACAGCTACATAATCACATGTCATGATAGAAGGTAGTAAAAGATTTTGAAAAGATAACATCATAATAATGTGCAGAATACATGTTAGCCTTAAGACAAACATATGGTCATTTAGGATAAGCTAAAGTAGTAGAGCACAGACTAGTAGTATTTAGTATATAAGGTAGACAATCTTGTACAGAGTTCTCTATCAAGTTCTCTTGTGTTGACCTAATACACAGTTCATTTGCTTAACCAACTCTATTACAAAATAAGCTACTCACTGATTGTGATACTTGAACTTAGATAACTTAATAATAGCTTAGAGGTTCAGTATAAGGAGATAGTGATAATAGATGATGAGTAGTATCAACAAGAATAATTGATGTTAAGTATGAAGTTTAATACTCAGATATAGAGGTATATATACAAAAGAATAATAGTCTATATACAAGCTATTTCCATTACATAATCAAAACTTGTATCTGATGGGGCTGTTATCTGTTATAACAAATATTAGGCTAATTTTAGAAGATAACTAATTATATTACATTGATATACTTGTATCTCTATGAATATTTATATTATTAGAAACAGTTTGATAAGCATTTTCCAATACAAGATCAATTGTGCAAATCTGTCTAGCTATTCATGAGATATTAGCAAACAAAGCTTTTATAGTTACTGATGGCCTAATATCTTGGTTTTTTGTTGTCACTTTTGTACATTCTACATATGTGCAGATAGCTCTTATTTGAAGCTTTCCAGCACAACTTAGTTTGTGAAAATCAGTCTACTAGTTGTGGAGATACAAAATGAATGAAGTTTGTGACAAACTCTAAGGTCTTGAATTGGTAACATTCTAGGTTGAATTCAAGGAATGTAACAAAATACTATAAAAACTCCCCATTAGAATTCCAATAATTGTTAAATCTTCTGTACTCATGAAGGATATAACATCTGGATTTAATAGGATATATTCCACATAAAGATTTAAATTCTTCTTTGGGGAAAAATCTTAAACAGTATTTACCTATGGAGGCATAATTTGTGATAGCTCTGATTACTCTTATATATAGAAAGTTAAAGTAACCAAAGAGTTTGAACCAAGCCTAATCTTTTGTATAAGTGAGCTTAAAAGGAAGATAGTCATTGTCTGATGCTTAAAATATCATTTGCCATTTATTGATGATTAAATTTCTTTCTTTCTTCTTCCTAAAATTCCAAGATGATTTATATAGAAAGATTGGAATGTGATCCAGCTGTTTGGTCTCTTTGTTGACAATTGAATGGTAAGACTATTTGATACTGCTAGGACAATCCCAGAAATCAATAGAATTGTTAGAGCTTTTATTGAAAAAGACTGTAAGATCTTGAGAAATTGCAATTGATTGTAGTTAATAAAGATGGGACAAGGAATTAAAAATCCTTCTTGCAGAGTATATAGCATCAGTGATGACAATGATATATGTTGCATTATATACTTAAATGGCTTGGTTGATACTACATCTGATTGCAAATAGTTCTGCTTTAGTAGAAGTAACATTAATAGCATGGTGGATTGTTTTGGCTATGATATTACTACCAGAACAAATGTGATATATTGAAGTAGCAATACTATTTTTGATATTAGCATCTGAGATAACAATAACAGTTTTAGAATCCAAGCAGAAGTCTTCAAAGATTTTGTCAAGTTTACAAATATAAGTATTCTTGATATTTTTATCTTTATTATTTACTGTATGAAAGAAAAAACAATTAGAAAAATTGTTTACTAAGAAAAATCCAGAATATAGTTATTTTTGACACTGTTTGGAAGTCAAATTATTTAATAGATAGTTGATGGAGTTTTGTTTTCTTTAAATGTCGATTTTCCAAGAGAGAAATGATTGCAAAGTTTGATAGAAGGGAGACTGTTCTCAATTGTTGTCTTTTACTAATTTTGTTAAGGTGGAGATGGATGGGAATGAGGCCTGTGATTGTCTTAATCCATAGTGTAGGTGATATACAAAAAGTATCAGTGATCTATATTACTGTTATTTTCCTAAGTTTTTTAAGAGAGTAAAATAGCAGTTGAAGTACTATAGTGGTAATCCATAGAGTATAATAGGCATAATACACATTATGTAGAGGAGTCATTTGTGCAAAGGTAATAGACCACTAGTAGAGTTGTCCAATATCTTCATACTCTTGATTGTAGATAGCACTTTGTTAGAATAAAAGCAAACATAATGACAAAAGGAAAGTTTGCTATCAAATATGAAGCCTAAATATCTCTATATTTCTTTTAGTCATAAAACAAGATCTCTTAAAAAAGAGGGGCTGAAGTTTTTCATAGACTTAGAAAAGTGGAAAACTTTTAATTTTCCATGTTTGATTGTAAGTCTAGATTGTTCAAAAAGAGATAAAATTATGTTTTAGCTATGGAAAAGAATAGAATTTGTTTTGTCAGAGCTCTTCTCCTAGGAAATAAAAAGACCATCATTTATAAAAAAGAGAGTAGAAACAGAAATACTGGATCTAAGATTATTTGATCTTTTTTGAAGATATGAAAGATAGAAGCAATATAAAGAATATATAGGATGGGAGAGAGTAGACCCTTGGACTACTCCTATATCTTCCATGAATAAAGAAAAAATAAAATTGTTCTTCTTTTCTAACTTCTTTAAATATTCATCCTCAAATTTTTTGTCATCCCACCCATATAGCAGTTTTGCTGTATACTTCCCTGGCAATCCTATTCTCCTATACTCTTCTTTTTCTCTTTTCTTTTCTACTACTCCCTCTTGATGTCTTATCTCTACTCCTACTCTTCCTTCAAAGTCATTCACTAACTCTTTTGCATTCTTCAAGTCCTCCTCCTTTTCCAATGTATCACTTTCTGCTGTAAACCCCTTCCATCGCACCAGATACTTGTTTACTCCTCTTATTTTTCTTTTATTTAATATTTTTTCCATCTCCCATTCTTTGACTCCTTCAACTTCTACTGGTTTTCTCTCTTCCATTTTCTGTCCTTTTACCTGCTCCTTATATTAAACTATTTGGCTCATGTTGACTACTGGGTAAATTCTCATTGAACTTGGTAATCATAGTTTTACCACATTTGTAGACACCACCTCCTTTATCTCATATAGACCTACATATCGCTCCACTAACTTTCTCACTAGTCTTTCTTTAAATACTAAGTCTTTTGTACTTAGTATTACTTTATCTCCCTTCTTCCATTCCTCTGTTTCTTTTCTTTTCCTATCTGTGTATCTTTTCATCTCCTCTTGTGCCTTTCTCAATGCTGCTTCTGCTTCCTCTTGCACCTTTTTCAGTCTCTCTACAAATTCCATTGCTTTTTCCACCTTCCTCTTCTTTCTGATATCTGCTCCCATTCTCAACTCTCTCCTGTAGTTTGCCATAAATAAAGACATTTTTGTCATTGAATGTACTTTGTTATTTACAGCAAACTCTGCCAATGCTAACCACCCTGGCCAATCTTTTTGCCTGTGGTCTACAAAGAACTGGAGATACTGTTCTAGCTCCTGGTTCATATGTTCTGTTTGTCCATCCATTTGAGGGTGGAAAGCAGTCAACAGTTTTGTCTTAATGCCCAGCATTCCATTCAACTTCTTGGTTAGCTCTGCCACAAACTGTGGTCTCCTATCCAACACCATGCTTTCTGGTAATCCATGCAGCCTCTACACATTGTCTCTGAAGAGTCTTGCTAATCCTTTTGCTGATGTCCCCTCCATGGTTGCTACAAAGTGCATCATCTTTGATAGCCTATCATAGACTATCAAAATTGCATTCTTTCCTGCTACCACCAGTAACTTGGTAATGAAGTCTACCAATATATATGTCCATGGCTTTTCCAGGACTTCTCCTAACTTTAACTTCTCTGCAACTTCTTCTGTCCTGTTCTTCATTCATTAACACAAATCACACCCTTCCACATACTGCCCTACTTCTCTTGTCACTCCTGGCCACCAGTAATTTCTAGTAACCAATTCCACTGTCTTCTATTTTTCTCCATGTTCTGCAATTGGTACATCATGGTGTAACCGGATAATCTCTGTCCTCAACTCCTCATCTTTCAGCACATACACTTTTCCTTCCTTCAATACCAATTCCCCTTCCATTTTCCATTCTTCCCCTTGTATTGCTTTTACTCCTGCTTTTTTCATCTCCTCCACTATCCTAACTACCTCTTCATCCTTATCCCTAGCTTTTTTTATCTTTTCTATTATTTCTACTTCAGGTCCTTCTATTACTACTTTCTGTAAACTATGAATCCAATTGTTCTTTATAAATACTTGATTTTCATTGTCTTTGTCTATACCTACTTTCCAGTCTGATTGCCTACTAAGTCTATCTGCCTTTCCTATTTTTGTTCCTGGGACATACTTCAGAGTGAAGTCAAATCTTGACAAGTAAAGTGCTCATTGGGCTTGTCTGTAATTCAACTTCTATGCCTTCATAAAGTATTCCAAGTTCTTGTGATCTATTCAGATCTCAAACTTGAAACATGCACCCTTCAGTAAATGTCTCCAATTTTCCAACCCTCTTATGATTGCCAACATTTCTTTATTATGAATCTTGTAATTTCTCTCCATTTCATTTAATGATTTGGAAAGAAATGCTACCAGTCTATATAATCCATCCTCACATTCCATTGATAACACCCCTCCTATAGAATAATCCAATGTATTCACTTCCATCCTCATTTTTTGTCTAAATCTGGTGCTGCTAACACCAGTTCTTTTGTAAACTGCTCTTTCAACTCTCTAAACACCTTTTCTTGTCTTTTGGTCCAATCCCACTTCTGGTCCTTCTTCACCATATCATGTAGAGGCCTAGCTATAGATGCAAAGCCCTCAATGAATCAACAATAATAATTTGCCAATACTAAGAACTTTTGTACATCCTTGACACACTTAGGTGTCGGCCAGTTCAATACTCTCTTTACCTTTTCTTTCTCCATCTTAATCCCCTCTAGCCCTATTACTACTCCTAAAAATCCTATCTTCTACACCTTTGACTTATATTTCTCTGGTTTCACATACAAATCATTCTCTTCTAACCTCCTTATCACTTCTGCCACTATTTTGTCATGTTCTTCTTCTGTTTCCGTCCCAATTATCACATCATCAATAAACATGGCTACTTTCCCTGTATTAATCAAATCCCTCAACAATTTATTCATCATGGCTTGAAATGTTGCTGGTGAATTTTTCAATCCAAGAAACATTACCATTGGTTTGGAGGCCCCCTCTAGCATCATGAATGCTACCTTCCATTCATCTCCCTCCTTAATCCTTATATTGTTGTATCCCTACCTCAAATCCATCTTTGTAAAAATCTTCTTTGTTCTAATATTCTCCAACACATCTGATATCAAAGAAAGGAGATAATTGTTTTTAATGGTCCATTCATTCAGGTACCTATAGTCCTGGACCATTCTCTTCTTTCCATCCTTTTTTCCTACAAAGAATATCAGTGCTGTCTGTGGTGACTTTGATGGTCATATATACCCCTTCCTCAGTTGCTCTTGAATAAACTCCCTTACCTCCTCTCTTTCTTTTCTCAACAATGGATACACTTTCCCCTTCCTCGGCACAAACTCTTCCTTTACTTCTATTGCATGGTCCCATATTTTTTAAATTTTGCTGCTTCTTCTTCGTTATCCCAAATTTCCCACTCTTCTGCTACTCTCTTGACTTCTACCATCTTTCCTTTCTTCTATCTTTTTCTCTTCTCCTTTTTCTCCTACTTCTTTCCTGCTTCCTTCTTTGCTTCCTCTTTCTTCTGTTTTTCCCAACCTGACTTCTTCTATACTGGCCTCCACTGTTTACCACATTCCTACAGACACCTTGTCATCTTTACTTCTCCTGTTCTCCAATCTATCTCTGGATTGTAGCACACTAGCTATGGCATTTCCAAAATTACTGTCTACTTTTGTCTTCCTATTACATTGATCTCAGTTCTTTCTCTATGTCTTTTGAAGTAGATGTTTACTTCTACTGTATGTTCTATAGGTCCTTCCTTGTTCATTGACCCATCTATATTCCTCACATTCATTGGCCTCTCCAACTTCTTCAACTTAAAACCTTGCTTCTTGGCAAACTCTGAGCTCATGACTAGCCCAGTTGCCCCACTGTCTAACAGCACTTCCACCATTATCCCTTCCTGTGTGTCAATTCTCTCTAGTCTGATCTTTACTGTAACCTCTCTTAATGTCTTTCCCTCCATCTTTCTTATTTCCATTTTCTTCTCAGTTCCCTCTGTTTTCAATATACCAGTATTTATTTCTGTGTCTAATACATTAAAATTGTTATAAGAACTTAGTTGAGGGCTTCTAAGTTCTCCACCTCTTTTAAATGTCTGATTTGTTTGATATTGCCCTCGAACCTTCCTCCTCCATATTCCACTCTTCTTCCTTCCATTGCTCTTCCTCTTCTCTAATTCCTGCAATGACAGGCTATGTGCCCAAATCCTCTGCAGGTAGAGCAGTTCCTTCTTCTGTCCACCTCCATTGCATAAGGGTCTCTTCTGGGAGCTCCCATTCCCTGTCCCTATCCCTATTCCCTTACCACTACTACATTTGTTCTTTCCACCTCTTCCATTGAAGCAGGCCTTGTTGTCACCTGCTGAGTAGGTGTTTGCATCCTCTACCATACTAAAAGTTATGATATTGTCTGTTTTTGCTCCTGCTTAGGAGCTTCTGCCTTCCTCCCCCTCAATCTTTTCTCTTCTCTCCTACTTTCTCTCCAATTTCTGTTAAGGGCCATTGCTCTCCTGGACCACTGCTCAATAGAGCCTGGTTGATTTTCTACCTCTATTAACTTCCTCCTTATTGCTCTATTCATCCCCTTCTTGAACTCCTCCACCAACAGTCTCCCTTCATATCCACTGTCTCTTGCCACCCTCTTGAACTCTTGCACAAATTCTTCCATTGTTCTCTCCCCTTGCTCCAACTTCCTCAACTCTGCTACTTTCACTGACTCTTCTTCTCTTCCACCAAATTCTCTCTTCAAGCTTGTCAAAAATTCTTCTGCTGACTCATATTCTAATTCTCCTGATTCCAACTCCTCCATCATGTTCTCTTTTCACACATCTGCTACTCCTCCCTATATATATAACAAAATTCACTGGATCTGCCCTTCTACTAATTCCTCTCTCATCCTCATCCTCATATACAATTTGCAGGCTGTGATAAATCCTGTTATCTTTGATGATGTTCCATCAAAGATTGGAGGCTTCACTACCTCTGCTTCTCCTCTTCTCCCTACTTCTCTTGGTGCTGCTTCTCCTTCTATCACTCCTCCTGCTAGTAGGGCCTGGATCTGTGCCTACATTGCTGCCAGTTGCTCTTGTTGCTGCCTAATGATATTATGTAAGTTGAGTTAACTCATGTTATTATAAAAGGGAGGTGAGTTAATAGGTGATGGTGATGAAGATGGTGGTGAGAATATATATAAGGGGAGTGTAGAACCTGTGCTGGTTTTGCTCTCTGATTTGTACTTATCACAAATAAGCCACTCACTGGTTGTAATACTTGAACTTAGTGGTATGTTAGAGGTTCAGTATAAGGAGATAATAATGAGTAGTATCAATAAGAATAATTGATGTTGTTAAGTCTAAGGTCTAGCTCTCAGATACAGAAGTATATATACAAAAGAGTGATGGTCCATGTGCAAGCTGTTGCCATCACATAATCAAAACTTGTACCTGATAGGAGCTGTTATCTGTCATAGCAGCTGCCAGGCTAATTTTAGAAGGTAACTAATTATGTTACTACATTGATATGCTTGTATCTCTACCAATACTTATTGCTTTGGGATACTTAATATGTTATTGGAAATGGATTGATGAGCACTTTCCAACACAAGTTCAATCATGCGAATCAGACCAGCTGTTCATAATATATTAGCAGACAAAGCTTTTATAGCTACTGATGGCCTGATATCTCAGTCATTTGCTGTCACTTTTGTACATTCTGCATATGTGCAGATAGCCCTCATTTGAGGCTTTCCAGCACAACTTAGTTTGTGAAAATTGGTCCACTAGTTGTGGAGATACAAGCTGAAT
>Ga0157357_1000536_pt1 | contig 16168 bp, 20 predicted proteins | sample AttcapACBM1_FD_111485 | JGI IMG/M metagenome (GOLD analysis project Ga0157357, IMG submission 111485) | Fungus gardens microbial communities from leaf cutter ant in Botucatu, State of Sao Paulo, Brazil - Atta capiguara ACBM1 | ecosystem: Host-associated > Fungi > Mycelium > Unclassified ... | reverse complement strand
TGGGAATTTATGACCTGACTTGTGTGTCTTGGTTATTGTTATTTCATGATGGGAAGTAGGATAAGAGGATCCTAACCTGCATTGATCTTTTTTCTTGGATCTGGGGGCTCAAGGCAGCAGTATCTAGAATTTGATGAGTGTCCTGCTCAGAGACGGTAGGTTTTACGTCAACTTGATCTTAACACACGAGTCCACAAGTCAACAGGCATATGCCATATACCTTATAGCCTCCTGATCACCCAACAACCCTTGTCCATAATTCACATCATTGCTCTACGCAATAAACGGAAAGTCCGAGTCCGCTCGATCCCAATTCCAAAACGCCAAATCATTGTATCAGAGGAGACTGAGATTATCAACCACAAGTTCATAAGATAACGCACACACAGTAGAGTAGACAGTCAAAAACCGAGACAGGAGAAAGAGAAAACAGAAAAAAAAGGAAAGGGAAGAAATGAGACAACATAATCATAGCCAACACGTTTCACTATGCTTTTCCATTCACCCTTCGCTCAGCAAGAGTCAGGAGAAAAGAAAAACACGAACGTGTACCGACGCAAGCAAGACCAAAAATCAAGACTCGGATGTATTTTATATATAAGAGTACGGATAGAGGAATACAGGTCGCACATTGAGCAGTATAATGACCATGACTGAGGGTCAGGGTGGCTGAAAAACGCAAGAAGTTCACATGCAATACTGAAGATGCAAAGGAATCAACGAGTGAGGTTTTAATAAACGAGTGTGTAAAATCCATTAAACAAACCAAGGAGTGGGTCTGTGGTTTAAGTATTCTTCTTTTTTCTCCGCTCTCTGTGTGAATCAAACACTGGGGTGTGGAAAGCTCAAGTTCAATCGGGAGCGGGCGGACCACAGCAGCGATGCGTACGGACGCAGGAATGAAATTGTCGATCGATTGATAGCTGAGTATAATTTGAAGAAGCAGTGAGGGGGCAGGGCGATGGCATGATCAATAAATAGCAATGAACTCGACTTCATCCTTGGTAGGGAGTTTCTGCATCGGAAGCACCCATACTTTAATGAAACGTCACCGCGCAAAGACGATAACGAGGATAATAAAAGGGATATACGTGACCAACGAAACACCAGACATGATTCGACATCTTCTTCTCCACGTACGAGCGTCTGTGATGCATTCCGTTAAAATGAAATGCTATGGACATGAATCAGGAATTCACTCACCGTGCTCAACTTGTGGATCATCTAGCACAACCGCCTTCTCCCTCTCAGCAACGATATCGTCTACCAACCTCCTGGTCTGGGGCACACCGACCAACCACGTAGCCCACCATACTGGGAACACCAGAAAGCCAATAAAGAACAACCAAGCACATAGGGGGCTACCACCTCTTTCTGCCCAACTCGTTCTCTCCCATCTGTTCTGGTCATTTTCTATTCTGGAAGGAAACGACAGGGACCAGGGTGTACTTTGTATCGGGGCTGGTTTCCTTGGATCACGCATATGATATTTGCCTGAGTATGTGACGGAAGGAGCGTGCGGCGAGATGAGAGCGGATATGGGTAGAGACATTTGGGAAAGACTTGGCCTGGAGAGCACGGCGGTCTGCTGCAGGTAGAGGGTATTGGATGGAGGTGTAGATCCTATGTGGGAATGTGATCGGGCGACAAGGTCGTTTCGTGCATGGGCATGGGTCGAGGACGATGCTGCTCGACGTAATGTTTCTGCAGCTGATTTACCGCTCCTTTTGCTCGACCAAGAACCTGTGGTCTTGACATCAGAAGATTCCTGCACTAAACCCAGGGAAGCATTCATGGACGGCGGCCTCGAGGAAGGATTGAAACTGTCCGATGGTACTGATAACCTGGCCCTTTTTCGGTGGTATGAGGAGGAAGAACGGTGCACTGGAAGCGGTTTGGGTGAGCTGATGTGACATACCACTCTGGATGGAAAAAGACGCACTCCTTGGGTCAGGTGCGAAGGTTGCCCTGTATTCCTTGAGCGGTGTTGAGTTGTTGCCCTCGGGATCAGGCAGACCCTCTGCCTTTCTTTTCCCTGAGCCGCTTGATCGGGTTTTCTGCGCCTGAGAGACATCCAATGGAGACACCTTCCTGGGAGAGGGCGTGACAGGAGAAACCTCAGGAGTCGGGTGAATTACGGTCAGAGTTGGGGGAGCGAGGAGCGAGAGCCTGGCCAGAGCAGCACTGTGGCTGTCTGCCGGGGCAGCTGAGGGCATCGAGCCACAAGGAAGCGAGAGAGAAAGGAGAGTGCGCAACAAGTAAAGAGTCCCACGTTGCTGCCGCGTGTGTTTTTCTATTTTGACATACACTAGATTATCACAACAACAAATCGTCACCACCAGGCCTCGTCCCAGCGCCCCAAAGCCCTGCTGCTGCCTTCTCCTTCTGCAACTCCTTCATGCTCTTCCCCTGCCTCCCATCGCCCGTCGCTGCCTTCTCGCTGCCCACAGAACCCAGCGACAGCTTCCACAAGTCATCAAATCCTCCACCAACACCCCCACTGGTCGTCTTCATCGTACCCACAGGCAAAGGCGTTATCGGGTTAGTCGTGCTACCCATCTTCACTCCGCCGACCCCCGGCTCGGCCATAGTAGGCGACAACGGTGCAACATTTCCTAGCAATTGCATTAGGTTTGGCTTGGGTTGGCTCGGAGGCGACGCAGGCGGAGAAGCCTGCACAGGCGACGTTGCAGCCGAGGCTTGAGGCGCAGCTTGGAAGTCGTCAAAATCGTCATCTACATAATTTCATGTTTATCCCCAATAGTTAATAAGATAAAAAGGAAATCTACCGTCCAACCCGATGGGTTTAGGCAACGCCTTGTTCATCGACAGACCCCCTCGCGGGGCTACAAGGGTACGTGCAGGGGCAGGGACATTAACGTCGTCGTCGTCAAAATCTAATAGATTCTGAACAGGCACTGGTGGAGGCGCTGACGTAGGAGTGATAGGACTAGACACAGAAGCTTGTCTTCCAGCAAGTGGCTTTGCAAGACTGGATCCAGACCCGCCGATTTCATCACCACCAGCATCATATTCCTCGTATGGTCTCCGGCTGCTGGAATCCGAGAAGCCACCAGTTCGTGGAGAGCTTGAACCATAATAGTCTACCAGTCACAGTACATGAGCATTCAGAAGAGACATTTCCCCCCCCCTTACCGTTTCCGTAGCTATTGCCACTCAGTGAATCACTTCCAAATCCACCATACCTACTTCCTCCAGAACTAAATGACATCCCACCAAACCTACCATCATTTCCTACACCAACATATTTATTTCTATTTGCCTTGGCTTTTCGTCTTTCAGCGCGAATCTTTTCGACATCAGAAAGCAGTTCAACCAGTTCTTTTGCTCTGTTGCGAACTAATTTTTTTTTTCATAAGCAACTATCACGAAAGAGGAGGATGAAGTCAAACACACCATTGATACCCTCGTCCTTTCCCTTCTCGTCAATATAGTGAAAACTGCGCAGCATCTTAAGCGTGCTTATATGCGATCTCGCATCATCCACTACTCGTTCTGAACCATGTTTGATCAGGTATTCCAATAGTTGTAATGCCTATTCACCAAACCGTGAAGATCAATGCCTGAGGATGAAAAAAAGATAAAGACCTTGTAGATCTGACGCCACTGTCTTGCTTCTTTATCCATGAACCGTCCATAGATACACGGCATGATCTCGTTAAACTGTTGACTATAACCAATCTCCCAGCTCAATGGAATTTCATCCATCAATGAAGGGGAAAAAAACTCACAAATTGAACGTTCTAGCTCAAATCAGATGTTCAAATTCAGCCAGATGAGAAAAATCAACTCACCCTTGAGCAATTTCCTGCATCAAAGTCGAACTCGCACCCCTACAGATAAGAATCAAGTCATTCCAACCATTTCTGTCAAGATGACGACAGGAGAAACGTATACCAAGGCTCATCATTGGTCGCTTCCCGAACCTTTGCCTCCATTTCACTAATATTCAATACTGCATTCTTCGCCTGTAGAGCACATATACGTGCATCCATCCCACGGAAAAGCCAAAAGAGCATGCAGAAGAGTCAAAAGAAATCCAAGTCGACGACATAGACACCCAGAATCAGCAAAATAGATACACTGCAGAGGAAACTAACAACACACCTGGTTGTACATACTCTTGATATCATACATCGTGATATTAGATAAGGTATTTGACAGTTCTTCAAGTCGATCCATGGTTGGTAGTATGCCCCGCGATAAGTGAACGTGTGTAGCTCTTCTTTCAAAATCCAACCTATTTTTCCTCCGTCCGTTCAATCGAAATTAAACAAAGAGAGACACTTGTGTCGTTCTGCTGAAGGAAAAAAGCAAAGGACGATTTACGAACTTGCTAGCGTGAATAAGAGAGGAGTGTGAAGAGGTGGTTGGTGACGGACGGACAGACAGGTGTGCTGATTTAGCGGTGACTGATTTAACGGTGACTGTCACTCATGCTTTTATTAAAATTCAACATATCGCCTAATCCTAAGCATCGATATCACAAGCATCAGGCCTCAAAGCACACCACTGCGGCTGTAGCGCAATAGCATTCACACCTCTCTGCACATACCGATACGCAAGTTCATGCAACCTCGGCAACGCAGTCCTCACATCTCCTCCAGGTCCAGACCAGAATAACTCTGCCATTGCTGCAGCGCGAGGCCAAACGATGGAATCCAAATTTGCCGGACCGGATTGCTCTGACCATAATAATTGTTGGCCTGACAGACACAAAAATAAGAATGAAGGAGAATAGTGTGAATATATGGGGGCGTACCGCCAGTCACTAGTTTAGCTTCCTCTGCCGTCAAACTCGCAATAGGATCGAACGAATAAGATTTCTGCCACGTCTTAAAAGGATCACACCACGAATTCCCATCAATATTATTTCCAACCCATCCGCCATGTCCACAATCGAGATAGAAATAATCTGAAGCAGCGTGGATGAGTCGGAGACCCCTCTGTGCAACTGCTTTGACATGGTCGGAAGATATCCAGACCCTGACAAGATTGAATGATGTATGAATGACAGAGGTAGTCAGACGCTTACAGGACCAAGGTGTTGTTATCGAGTTGGACTTGATGCTCAATAGCCATTTCTATTTTTGATCATGGTTAGTATGGTTGATACGAGCAGACTCAAGGTTGAGGCTGACCCTCCCAGACGATCGGAGTCTTTCCAGCCGTGGCGAGGACACTATGAATAGCTTGTGTAAATGTATCTAAAGCTTGTTCGAACGTCTTGTTCTGAGCAGCTACAAGTATCCATCACCACGGATATCATCCACTTGAGCAGCAACATACCAAGCTCCTGCTGTGTCTGATTATCCTTTGCATAGCAGTTCGCGTTAATCTCGTCTCCACCGGTATTGAAATATTGGCTAGGGAACATTGAGGCTATATTCTTGACCAAGTCAGTAGTGAACTTGATGGTATCTGGGTTGGCAAGTCGCAGCTGACCAGCAGGAGGTTCTGTAACACTTATGAGTGAACCGAACTGCAATTTGACAAGCTTATGAAAAGGCGAACCGTTGGCGAATTGACCCCACGGGGAAGCGAAGGGGCAAGCAATAAATTCAGGGTGAGATACTGCGATGGAGGTTGTGTGTCCTGGAGTATCAAGTTCCACAATAACGTCAATACCACGCTGAAGTACACATTTCATCAGCACGTGAATGTAGAACCATATTAAAGGCTTACTGCAGCAGCAAATGAAACAATGTCCTTCACGTTCGTGGGAGTGTAAACCTGTGACGCGGAGTATGCTGCTTTTTCCGCAATCTCCTCGAAGCCAGGGACGACAAGAGGAAACGATTGAGCATCGACGATATGCCAGTGAAAATGATTGATCTTGGTCCAACTCATTGCGTCTAAAGTACGCTTAATGTCCTCAACAGGGTAGCTACGTTGCATACGTTTGGGTAAAATCCTGGCTTCACCTGAACGATTACTTACTAATTACGCGAGGTATCGAGCATCAAACCACGGTATGGCTAAAACAGTAGCGCTCAATACAAGTCACTGCACTGTGGAGAGTGAAGTCCACCCACGTATGCTGGTGCATCTTGGATCTGAATAGGAGCCTGCAGAGTATACGTTGTTCCATCAATATAAAACCACAGCTGCTCAAACGTCTTCAAACCTCGAAACAACCCCAACGCCGACCTCGCGGTCAATGTGGCGTTCTCACCATTTACAGGTATTTCCAACGTATAAGTCTCATCTGTCACTCCAAGTCCCGCAATTGCGCCATCACTGATACTCTGCAACTGTCCAAGACCACTTTCTAAGCTCAGAATGAGTGACTGCAAGCTATGCGCAGAAGAAACTTTGCGCGCTGATGACGCTCCGCGATCGGGTACGAGAGCACCTAGCTTGTCAGCCTTGAGGTAGTTGGATGAACGATGTATCGCATCTGAGAGATCTTGGGGGACTTGGCGGATTCCGGAGGTTCGAATGGAAAAACCAGATGAAAGGCGTAGAGGTGTCATGCCAATCGTCATATTCTGCGGCCTCGGCCATACTGCAAGAGCAGGCACGATGAGCAAAAAGGCAGGAAAAAATGAGAGAAGCTTCATGACTTGATGTGGACTTGATGTGTACTAGAGTGAAGACGGACTAGATTGGAATATGTGAATGTTTTCAAAACATATTACATAATATGTCCCCTGCAGGATGAGTAGTTAGTCGAGTAGTATCTTGTTCAATCCAAGCGTTTTGCATTCATTACTCGATATCTTGATGAGCAGGAATTTATGTATGTCTGAGAGCATCACACTTGAAGTCGCAGGAAGGAACAATGGGCAGTGTTGGTCCTTTTCTCACATGTGACTCGGGCTCTGGTTATATTAAAAACTCACTACTGAACAGTGCTTTGGATTCTGAGGGAGTAGAGTAGAGTAGACATCATATGGCAAACATCATTGGTCTCTCAGTTGTCTAGTGCTTGCGTTATGGCCCTCAAAAGTTGATGTCTTGATCGGGTTTTTCATCGGAATTTGAGACGAACTGTAGACTGTCAAGTCACGGGATCACACCAATTTCGGCTGGAATTGAAAGCCGGAAAGGTGATGTTGTCATGTTCCTCCTTCCAATACCATGAACAACGTTTATGTTCCTACACAAGTTGTTGTTCTGCTCAAGAGACTTGTGAACGCTTTTAGTGCATTTGGAATATCCAGCCAGTACCTCCATCGTCAGGCGAAACTAGATGAGCAGCGAACTCATGGCCTAGACGTCATAGCGGGAATTGGCAACCCCAGAAGAGTGCCGCAGCAATCTTTTGATAGATCCAAAGCTGTAGAGTGGCCGTCATGGTTTTATAGCTGGCGGTGTGCAAGAAATGTAATCGCTGGTAAGTGGACAATAATGTCCAAAGATGGAGTGGGCCTACTTCAAGGTTTGCGATCGAACCTTGATCGTGTCACGGTCTAAATAATCTGCCAACAGGTGCATTGTCACTGCCATGGATAGGGTGCACACAATTATGGTCCCCTGTTCTCTCCTTATGCACGCGCCCCTATCCCAATAGCTCTCCGAATGACCCACTCCCACGAACGAACCGGCATCCGGACAAGAAACAAGACCAAGATCCATTTAAATTACTTCCAGTACACAAAGAGAAACTAGCACAGCTTCCGCCAGACATTATCCATCAACTTCTTGCAAGTCCGACACTCTTTGAACCCCTACGAAGGCCCCGCTTCCCAGTCGTGCTTTGCCACGGTACGCCTCCACCCAGATGGTCTCTCAATACTTATATTAGATTTTTAGGCCTTTACGGATTTGATACCCGTGGTCCTGGGTCCTTTCGTGTCCATTATTGGTCCAATATCTTGAAAATCCTACGGGACAAAGTGGGTGTTGAAGTGATCGTGACGTCTGTTCCTGGGTAGGTCGCATAACTCTCAGCACGTCGATCTAGGGATTAGCTACACCATGCAGTACTGGATCTATCGTTTCTCGAGCTTCTCGATTGGATGAACAACTCCGTGTCCAAGCCAGAGGACGAGGCGTCAACATGCTTGCACATTCTATGGGTGGTTTGGATAGTCGGTATTTAATTACTCACCTTCGTCCAACTGATTACGCGCCCCTGTCCTTGACGAGTGTCAGTACCCCACACCGGGGGAGCCCATTCATGGACTGGTGTGTCGTGAGTAATCTGGGACATAATACAACAGAACTTATCAATCTCACAGAACAACAGGAAAATATCGGCATCGGTAAATTTGCTAAGCAAGAGCGAGAACTTGCTGTAGGTCTCGAGAACAACCTTGATCTTGATTCAACGATCTTGCTACCTCAACAAAGCGCTAGTCCCAAACCCCAAAGCCCTTCATTTTCCTTCTCGCTATCGTCGTTCCCTTCTTCTTTTACTACCCTTCTCCTTTCCATAGTAGATTCACCTGCTTACTCGAATTTGACTACTGCATATCTCAACAACGTCTTTAATCCCACGACACCTGACGATCCTAAAGTGAAGTACTTTAGCGTCGCGAGCCGCCTGTCTGGTGTCAGTATTTGGCATCCTCTCTGGCTTCCGAAGGCGGTACTAGATGAGACGGAGCAGAAACAACGGCTGAAGTTAAAGCATATCTGGGAAGGACACCAAGCGAATGGGAGAGTGTACACCGATGGGGATGATGATGAAGGCGTACCATTGTGGGCTCAAGAGAGAGAATGGGGTAATGACGGGCTTGTTTCAGTGCAAAGTGCGAAATGGGGAGAATTCTTAGGGACTATGGAGGGTTGTGATCGTAAGCGTCGGTTCATTATATCTTCGCAACAAATTTTGAAGCTCCACTTTTTTTCAGACTGGGAAATGAGAGGAGCCAGGGGGTTTGACATTGACCTTCCATCCCTGAACAACATCGGGTTTGGACTCTCTTCAAGTACGGGCGCCTGGAGTATCTTGGACTGGTGTCGGTTCGTTACTGCTTGGAAACGAGAAGAACGGATCGAACGAGATGCGAAACTCCAAAAATCCAGATCTGTCCAGCGTTCATCCTCTTCGGCTCAATCAAACTTTAACAATGATGATGTCGTGAAAGCATCGACCGACCGGTTGTCCACCGTATTTGACTGGCTCCTAGACCAGTTCCCAGCATCTGCTAAACTAATATCAATGTCTTCGTCATCTACCGGTGCTGCTAATGCTCCTGTCAAAGCACCCAAAAGGGTCACGGAAGCAGCGAATGAGGCTCTGAATGAGCTGAGGCAGAAGGTCCAGATTCGAACTCAGGAACAAAAAGTGGCAACAGCTATGAAGACTAATACAAAGACTAATGAGTTGCAGCGCAAGGAGGATTTGGAGAGGTTTTATGTTGCATTGTCAAGAAAGATATATGATGAGGGACTATGAAGTCCTTGTCGCTTATTGTGGTTCGGGTCAAGCCCATCACTGGAACAAATTTTTCTTAGCTGTATTCCGTATCATAGCATTGTCTGTCCTTCGCTCACATATCCAGTTTTGCCATTTGCATTGATATACTCCCAACATCACAGAAGGGTGGATTTGCGCAAGTCTGGTATATAATGACCGCTGTTGCCTCCCTGATATTCACAGCTAATTCCCTTACTCACTCCGTCATCCTTCAGCTTTGGGAGTACACACATTCAAGATTCCTTACATTCAATTTCGGTTGACTCCAAATAGATACAGAATCGGTTGTGTACCATTATGACGTCAATGTATTCTGTATTGGAATGCACCTTTATCGTATACCTGCGAGCCTGGTACTTGCATCTTGTCTCGAAGAGACCTCCACTGCTGACCTTATCTCCTGAAATCTTGCTCGAAATATGTCTTTGCCATGACTGTCGAGAACTGCTTCTGTTATGTAGGTAAAAGCTTCTACTTTGCTATATGTTGGCAAAGCTCACATTCCTTACTTAGTGTTAAGAGTGATCCTATCATAGTTGGTGTGGACTTCATGGTGATGTACTGATCACATGTATATTGATCACCTGTGTTGTAAAGCATTCTGCTTAGTAAGCATTTAAACCACAATTAATATATTACTTTGAGAGCAAAAAATACACTACCACTACTTGTCTTACCTTGCTTATACTACTAAGCTCTCCACTACAGAACTTACTATTGGTAAGTGGTTGTCAGTTGTCCACACTGCACCATGCTGTTGTACATTCTGTTTCTCCAACTAGTTATAGGCTTTAGTTATGGGCTTCAGTTGTCTTGATCTCTAGTTAGTGCTTTTTTAGTTGATGAGTAACAGGCAGTAAGTATTTCAGAAGTCATTAGGTAAAGGTAGACAACTAATATGTTACTTAATGGGTGGTAAATATCTATAATACAATCATTAATACTAGTTGGTACAATATGATAGAAGTTCATCTCAGAAGTCACTTGTCACATATCCATCTGAATGCATCTGATTCATTCAATTACACCACAGATAATACTCCCCTAACATCTGATCTGCTCAGAACATCTGTGAAAGAGTATATCTTCCTTTCAGTCTATCCATTCTTTTCTGGTATAGATTTACCTGGTTCTTTTTTATGTTTGGTCACTTCATTACTAATCACACAGTTCCTCATGATCTCTATGGAACTCTGAACTTTATTTCTGAGGACTTTAGTATATTCAAAGTAGTTATTTGTCTCCTCTAATCCTCAAATAATTTTAGTACTGGTATTTAAGATGCATAAATACTCTGTAGTTCCTTAGCTTGAAGATTAACTAGTGTAGTATACTGTTCTAACTACTTATACTTAGAAGTCTGACTTTCATTATGCTCTACTTCTTGATAATATTCTCTTTTTAAATATGACTATCATAATATATAGAAACATAGCACATTCACTAAAGCTAAGATTATCTAAAATCTATATCTACACATATTAGATAATATTCCCATACTCTTTACAGTTATAACCAATGTTCTCTTTTAATATGATCTGTATAACATTAGGTGGTAGATAAAGCATGGTAAAATGGTAAAATACAAGAGCAAGGTTAGTATTCTTGTTAAAGTTAAAAATAGTAAACTTCATTTATTTATATTTTATTTTCTTATTTTTAGACTTAGAGTTAGAGGTTAATATAACATCACATATGTCACAGTCACACAATCACATGACATATATAGAAGAATATAGAAAATTCTAAAAGATTGATATTATATCATATATTAATAGTATATATTATACTAGGAATTCTATTGAGTTTTCTTATATTAATCCAATACTAGATTTATCTTTTACTCTTAAGTTTTAAGTTGCAACAATTCTCTAATAGCTGTTAAAACATGTACCTAGCCAAAATGTGAAGAGTATATTGTAATTAATTTGCTGATGTTAAAGTATGCCAGCCCAACTTTAACAATAAGAAAGACTTAACCAACTTTATTAGTAAGCTGACATCTTATTACTTTCATGCTTGTTGTAGATTGAGCTAATCTCTGAATCATTTCAGATTTATAAGATTCTCTTATATCCTTTATATGTTAATGGCTTATCATTAATTAGGTTGAATACTCTAGCTAGCTGTATTTGCTCTTTAATTTATGCTGATTATCTTTATTGATAGTAATAGCCAACTTTATTGCTACTCTCTCTAAACTTACCAGCCTTAATAACTATTCTTTTTGAAAAATCCATATTAAATCAGCTCTTACTCTCATTATCTATTCTAGTACTATCTTTACTGCTAAAGACATACTGAATGCTTTAGTACTTTCTTAGGCTACTGATATAAATGAAATAGACAAGAGAAACTTTCTAGATTTCTAAGCCTTGGCTGTTCTTAATTCCACTCTGCTAGATAATTTCTTGATATATGGCTAGTCTAATGTTAAGGCTCTTTGAACTCACTTATAGATCCTTATAAGAATATCTAGTCTAGTATTAGTTTTTGCTAATTATTAGAGGACAATTACTTTCCAAGTCTCTAGTAATCAGAACTATGCCTTCTAATTACTGAGCTTGATTTTCTTTATACAAGACTCTATAGAAATAATTTGTCTCTCTTCTTTTTTCTCATATATCTATCTTCAATCTTACTTAAAATATTGTATATTTTGCCATTCTAGCAGAATTCTCTAGACAAACCAATATTGCCAATATTGCCTCCCACTCTAGTATTTTATGTAGGGATAAACCATCTTAGTAGAAAAAGAACTCTTAGCAACAGCACTTATTTTTATCTTAGTTATTCTTTTTTTTTCTCTTTGCTATTTAAAAAAACTCTCATTCTATGACTATTATTATCTATAAAAAGGATAGCAAAGCTTATCAAGTAGACAAAACAAGAAATCAAAATAATAATAACAGCAATGTCTATTAGATAGACAGTACTATTATCTTTGTAAGTATAACTGCCATTTCTCCACCAATTTACCCTCTTGTTTCCAAGCCTTCAGTCATAGTTTCTTGACTTGCTGATTATCTTGTCTTTCTGTAATGTACACTCCTTAGAGTAGTCCTATTTAAGAACCTCAGATACAGACAAAAGTGTAAGTATTAAAATTTTACAAGAAATGCTTGGAAAAGAAGTTCTCTAATCTATTTGTCTAGGCCTTGACCCCTAGGATTGTAGAACTGCCTGCTAAAGATCTCTCTCCTGTAAAGATTGATTTATCTATAGCAGCCACTTCTAGGAGATAAGTAGATAATGACAGTTATGTGGTTTCTTTAAAGAGTGATGATGAGTATGAAGTGAATGGTTAGACTCTTAGCAACCAGCTATATGTGCTCCTTTCTTTACAAATTGATAATTCACTAAAATTTTAACTTAGTCTATCTAACTTATATGAAACATCCTTAAATATGATGATGCAATCACTTGTGCTAATGTAATGGTTGTAATGGAGGACTTTGTATTTTTAAAGGAAATTAATTATGCAATCCAAAACATTACACTTCTGTATCTTTGGGTATAAAGTATATGTTTTTCTCTCTGATGAGGTTTGTAACAATAAATTTATACTATGCTCTGAATTGATGATATTTATTAGATACAAGGATACTGGTTATTGCTTTATGCATCATACACAAGAAAATGTTATTTTCCTCTCTACACATACTATCTTTAATGAGGAATTCTTTTCTAAATACACCAACTCTTGTGTAAAAGAGCATAAATCATATAATAAGTTATTAAACAAAATATATCTAGTGTAAGGAGACTTACTCTTCTAAGATCTTTTTCTTTCATGTTTTTCAGCTAATCTGTATTCTGTAACCCTTTCCAGTATCTGTACTCATCTGCTTATCCACTTTTCTGTACTCTGAATCCCTTCAAGTTGTATACAAATACCTCTAACCACCTAGATATACTATCTAACTTCTTTTTCCTGTATTTCCTCACTCTTTTGTAATGCTCTGTAGTCTTCTGTAGTCTGCTATTATCATCCACTCATCTACTTTCCCACAATCCAAAAGCATTTGCTAAGTACTCTAGCTCTCTTCTAATTTAGTCTCTCTATTCTGAACTATTTTTGATTACTTGAGTGTTATTATTTCCTGCTTATGTAAACAAAATACTGACATATTAGAATGGACCTGTTATTATATAGAGTAGCTATTATTCTCAGGATGTTATGACTTAAGTTCTTAAGTAAAGACAAAAGACAATTTTTATATTGAATAATATAAAAAAACTCAATAGAGTTCCAAGTATAAGATAGTCTACCTTATATATATATATATACTCTATACTGTGGTCTGTGTGCATATTACAACTAACCTACCCTAAAATACATATGCTTTCCATAAGACTAACATGTTGTTGCCATACTATATGATATTATCTATTCCAGAATCTTTTATATCTTTCTCTATGTCATATGATTGTGTGACAGTGACAACCATGTGATAGGTGTCACACCTCTATCATGCTTTATAACTTGTGTGACCATCATATATAACATCATATTACCTAAGTCTAATATAAAGGAAAGTAAAATAAAACCAAAAATAAAATAATGAAAAAAGAAAAAAAGAAAATAACAGCAAAGAAAAATAAAATAAAACCAAGTCTATGGTTCACAATTCCAACACAGGAATCCCTATTCTATTCTCTTAGAATTTCCTGAAAGTGAGTATATAGTTAGTATTTCTTAGAGGTGAGTATATAGCTAGTATTTCTTAGACAATAAACTTAGAATTTTCTGGAGATTTGAAGTGCCCTGCTCTTCTACCCAGTTATACCAACAGTTCTGAAGAATTGAGTCTTAACAAAGACTTTATTATTTACTTTGAAATCAGATACCAAAGAATACTATATATCAATAAACTTTTGATAGTACTGTTGGGTTATATATAAGATTTTTTACTGTGCCTAGCTAAGCAAGTCTCCTTGGCTGCACACCCTGTAGTCTACAGACTTCACTACTTTTCTAAATTCTGTAGGCTTTACTACTACTATCTTATATCTTTAAACACTGTTGTCAGACCTATAGGCTTTGCTACTATAAGATCCAAATCTCATACTCATACTCTATATCTTTAGAACTATGTTTTATCTTTTATCTCTTTAGGTAATATTCTAAATATTTCTACTTAAATTTATAACTATTTACACACCATCATTCTGATATTACCTCAGCATTGTTTCACTAGATTATAATGGACAGTAGGAGTATTTAGAATATTAGCTATCTTTAGGAAATCTTATTCCATTCTCTTAGGTTTTCCTGAAGATGAATAGTACTTAGTTGTTAGTTACTACAATATAACTTAAGTTTCCCTGAAGATTGTAAACTCTGCAAAATCTCATGGACTTTGTTCAGTTGTTATCACAAAATAAACTACTTACTTGTTTGTGATATCTGAATCTTGGATATACTTTTAGAGATTTAGGAGTAATTCAGAAGTTCAATAATAATAATAATAAAGATCAATACAGATGTCAATATAATAAGGGATAATAATTGATGATTAATAATATTATTAAGTCTAAGCTCTAATTCTCAAATATAGAGATATATATAAAAAAGTGATAGTCTGTGCACAATCTGTTTCCATTACATAATCAAAACTTGTATCTAATAGAAGCTGTCATCTATCATAGCAGATATGAGGCTAATTTTAAAAAATAACTAATTATGTTACTACATTGATATGCTTGTATTTCTATGAATACTTATTGCTATTGAATATACTATATATATGGTATATCATCAGAAATGGTTTGATGAGCACTTTACAACACAAGTTTATGTAAATCTGTCCAGCTATTCATAAGATAATAGCCAACAAAACTTTTACAGTTGCTGATGGCCTAATATCTTAGTTGTTTGATATCATTTTTATATATCCCATACATATGTGGATAGCTCTCATTTGGGGCTTTCCAGTACAACTTAGTTTATAAAAATCAGTCCACTAGTTATGGAGATACAAGCTGAATAAAGTTTGTGACAATTATCCTAACAGAAGAGTTTTGAACTGAAGGCAAACTTATAGAAGAATGCTACAGATATATTTGTACCTGACTAAGTAGCTGAGTTCTATTGTCTTAATTCCATAGCTCTGTAGTTCATTTGTTTAGTAGACTTCCAGAGTATTAACTTTTGACTATTATCTCTTGCTTCAAGTTATAGTAATCTGGAAGAGAAGTAGATATAAAGAAATCTACTAACTTGCTTAAATTTGAGTCTGGAACATTTGCTAAAGCTTAAGTTAACCAGATCTCTTGTCTTTTAAGTTCTACACTAATATCTTACTATAACACCATTGAACCTTGTTCACTTTTATAGTAATATTATGGACCTCTATATACTCTCTCCTGACTATCAACTCTCTTTCTCTAGCCACTGACTAATGAGCTCTATTATCCAGCAACATTTAAAGTTACTCCATTGAAGTTTCTAATCATACAGCTCTATTATTTTTGTTAGAGTTAAAGATAATAAACTCTGTTTATTTTTTATTTTTATTTTTATTTTTTATTAAAGTTAGAGATTAGTATGATGAAAGGCTCCAGTAGCCTAGTGTTTCAATCACTGAAGATGTGGTAGTAATATCATATAGCAACCACTGGAGTTCTTGGTTCCTATAATTGGTATATGTTATAAGATGAGTGTGTGGACAGACTTGGACTAGGGTTAGGGTTAAGTATTATAATTATTAGTCTACAATGGAAGAGAGATAAGAGATAGGCACGTGACCTGGAAGTCATGTGATAGAGTCTAGA
>Ga0157357_1000534_pt1 | contig 16205 bp, 15 predicted proteins | sample AttcapACBM1_FD_111485 | JGI IMG/M metagenome (GOLD analysis project Ga0157357, IMG submission 111485) | Fungus gardens microbial communities from leaf cutter ant in Botucatu, State of Sao Paulo, Brazil - Atta capiguara ACBM1 | ecosystem: Host-associated > Fungi > Mycelium > Unclassified ... | reverse complement strand
TTAGGAGTGTGTTAGCAAGGGAAATCATTTGCAAACAGATGTTATTCTATATTAATATTATTGTTTCTACATTTTCTCCTGATTTCTAAAGCTGATATTGTCCTCTTTGAATTTTTTAGTATACAGTTAAAAGCTAGTGTTGCATAGTTTTTGTTACACCCTAGCATAACCTTATCTCTACTTGACTTCTGTCAACAGCATAGCACATAAGCTGAAACCAAGGTCATTCTGGAAAGCCTGCATCACTATGTACTTTGTATAGGGTCTTCATACCTAGTATAACTCTGAGCCAACCCTATAGGCTTTCACCTTCTGGTGTGAACCATATCTAACAGACATAGTACATTTACTAAAGCTAAGTTCATCTACAATCTATATCCACACATTACAGATAATGTTCCCATATCTCATTCAATATCTTTTATAATTTTCCCACAGATTGTTTTCCTTCCAAGCATGATACTTATCTGATATCATGACAAATAGAGGTAAAGTGTAAACCTATTAGACCAGTTCACACCTTGTTATCCAAGATACAATGAGATCTTTTGGAAGTTCAAATAACTTACTATACATTATCTAAGAGTGTGGAAGACAGGATCCAAATGACCTTTAGCTTCAGCTTATATGCTACATCTCTACAAGTCATACTAGTTACACATTTTGAAAGAGTACTTGGAGGACTTAGAAGATTGAGACTACCAAAGAGTGTTAATTTTCAGAATAAGCTATTACAGTGTAAACTACTAGTTTATATACCATATATACTATCTAAAGTATCTATCTGGAATAGAGATTACTAAGTGAGTTACTCTGAATACTGGTGATCCTCAGATGTCAGGAATAAAAGTCTATAAAGTTGGCAAGGGTCTAGTAAGAATGTTTAAGGTGAAATAAAAACAGTTGATCTACACTGGAAGAGGTTAGAAAGTATAAATGAGAGAGAAGATGTTATCCATAAGTTAGGATAAATATGGCTAGAACAGGATATGTATTAGGTGCAGTTCATACTAGAAGGCAAAAGTCTATGGAGTTTGCTCAGTGATATATATATAGTATGGAAAACTCCATGCTAGAAGCTCAGTAATGCAAACTTGCCAGAATGACCTTGGCTTTAGCTTATGTGTTGTACTATCTGTCTATTGTGTGGTCATAACTTCAGAGAATTAGACAGAGTCCAATATAAGAGTAAGTACTAATATTAGTATATCACTATTGAACACTGGAAACCAAGTTCAATAAAATTTTATCTTCATCGATTATCAGACTAGCAAATTACAGTGTAACTACCAATCTTATATACAAGTCAAATGTATAGAAAATGCTAGAAAGTTTCAGTATATAGCTCTAAGCAGAGATTTTAGTGATGAAATACTAAGAGGTTGGATAGGAAAATGCTACTATAAAAGACCAAATTCAATAGGAGTATCTCTATCATGGAAGACCAGATACCCATATTATTGCTATGGGAACATGTTTTTAGAATGGGTGAACCTGACATATGACAATGTAACAAAACCTTACAGAAAAGAATATACTTTAGGATAGTGATAGAGGCTGATCTTTATAAAGTATAGCTTGAATGATAAGTGTTATTCTCATAGAGAAAAATATGACCTAGAAATAGTGAGTTTAACTATCTATAAAAGAGGATATTACTTAAGATAGATAAGTGTTATCTTTGTAGAGAAAGATACAACTCAGATATGAGTTGAGCATTATTCATGTTAGAGACAGATATAACTTGAAGTTCAAACTATAATGCTACTACCACCTTTAAGCCATAATGACTAGAGTGGGAAAACAAAAGAACTTAACAAGAAGAATTAAACTACTACTTATACAAGTTGTATTTGGTCTGTATGCTGTAAATTAGGTCTAATCTCAATGTTTATGATGTAATGCTACTCTAGAATCTTCTAACAAGTTCCATATTATATAATTGTAATATGTGACTTTTTTATGGATGCTAAGGATGATTCACACTCACCAAAAGTATTTGCAAATGTAATATAGAAGATAGAAAATAGAAACTGGACTTAGCAACTGTAGAGTAGAGGTCAGAAGTGATGCTACATGGATAATTGGTCTTGGCTTCAACAGATAACATTGCACCTAGCCTATGCATCAAATGACTATTTTTCTAGGGATTGGGAGTTTTCAGAAGAGGGTTAAGACAAGTGTGGCACAAATTCTAAGTTAATTATCAGACTGAGAAATAGTATATGATGGCTAACTTAAGTATGGAAGTGCAGATCTAATAATACTCTACTACTGCACATACTCTGGGTTGTTGGGCACCACAGAGATTGTTGTTCAGAACTCCATGGGATTAATGAGGACTGTAGGATTTGGTCTGATGAGGAATGCAGGGTTTGGTTCTTGGGTTGATTGGAATGGAGTGTAATCTGCACTAGAAGAAGGTGGGAAGGGTGCAGAGGAAGGGTGCAGGTGTTGGATGGTATGTGACAATGGGTACTTAGCATAAATAAATAATAAGGAATTTATGACAATTATGTAACTAGGCACCACTCTCAACTCTACTCGGTCTCTCTCTATTAATGATGACTAGTTTACCTTTATGTACTATAACAGTATTTGTGCACTTGTTTATTTACACTAATCCCTATTTGGATAGCCTCATGGTTGCAAGTACACATGTTGTGTAGATATAATATAATGAAATGGATGATGTTGCAGTGATATCCCTTCAACTAATATAGTTTCACATATTTTTACCCATATCCTTGTCCTTACTGCATAAGATCCCAACTTCTATCACAATAGTTCCTACTACAATATCTTTCAATTGCTGAAGCCAGGCAAGCATACAGCCACCTTCTTCTGTTGATATGAGCAAAGGTCAATTTTTTGGATCGCCTGACAAGGTTCAAGCTATTCTAGCTTATATCTCCTGATCAAGTAAACAATCATGATTACCCGGCAGATCGATAACCACAAAGTCATCAGTCAAACTCGACTTGAAAATTGGATAGAAGAAACTCGTGAAACTCATTGTCTGACCTCAGAATACAACCAAGCCATAACTGAAAAAAAAAGACATGATAAATAAATGGAAGGTTATTTTCAGTTCATCTACGGAGTCCAACATCGTCTTGTTTTTCGCTTCGTGGAGCTCATCTGAAATGGAATCTTTTACACTTTGCAGAAACTAAATGTGGGCAAGCACTCACGTCTTGTCGTCTTCCCTCCTCTGCAATGTCTGAACTGACATCCTGCACATGATATTCACCTGTAGAATCACGGCTTTGCACATCCTCTGCCTCCGCACCAATTGCAAAAAAATTCGTTGACATCTCATTCGAATCAGACTCGACTAAAGTTGTTCGAATAGATCCTCTAGAATTGAGAGCGGCTAGTAGTGAATTCGCATATACTGAAAGTGGCCCTCGTGATGTTATGTCTGGAACCAGATGGGTGGGATCAATTGCTCACGTTTTCCGATCACAAAATCAATGCTGAAAGTATAAAATGGATTTGGCATGACACTGAACTGTTGCGCTTGTGAATTTTCAAACATGACCTCAGTATCTCCTGGGCCTACCAGGACGACCTCCACCACAGCTACAACACTAGATCATTTATGAGTCCCAAGTCTGCCTGGAGGTATATACTAGTTTTACCTGGTTAGAAGACAGCGATTGATAGCATAAATGATAAGCTTGTTTATGATATGGTTTGTATCTTTAAAATCGCTTTTGTTGCTCTGTAGCAGAACACATAAAGCAACCGCGATAATGATATCAGAGAGCACAGCGGTGATGCCGAATGGCAACGCAGCAATGAACTTGGTTCCAGGATTAAGTGCAAATCATTCCCCGATGGCATCGTACCTAACTCACCGAGATTTCCTGAAGTCGCGTAAATTGCCTCTTGATGAAACTGTGTTGAAGCTTAATTCGCTACTCTCCATATCTAAGACGTTACATACAATAATACGATAGTCTCTATAGTGCTCAAAGTCAGATTGTGCAAAAGGAAGGAGGAAAACGGGCTGTACCCAGTCCAAAACCTAAAAGATGACCCGTGCGCTATTTGTCAAATCGTTTCCTATGTCAATGTTTATGGTACTCACACAGATGTGCAAGTACAAAGAATCCCTTGGCCAACGAATTCATTCAAGACAAGGAGGCAAAGAACACTCCAAGCTTACAACAAAGCCAGATATCCACCACTTGTAATTTGGACTCACTAGAAACCGACGATCAACTTCTTTCCCTCCGTAGAGGCAAACACTTACACTTATATATTCGTACCGTGAAGAAGCTAGTTTCATGGATGTGATGAGCCGAAATGCGACAGGGAAATGTCACTTGCAATTGCGAAAAAAACGCTACCAATAACTGTAAACACGTGAGCTAGGAAGCAGGAAGCTCAGTCACAACTAAATGGACTAACATTGGTGGCTATCGACGCCTAAAAGCATTCGGTTAAAGATTCAAGGTCAAATTGACTACTCACATATAGAGACCTAAGACGTTATGGTCAATATATTGCACGAATATCAGAAAGCACGACGCACCATACCCCATTTCTGAGAACAGCAGTCTCTGTGAAACCTCGTATCTACTGTTCGTTAGTTTGCTATACTGAAGGAACTATGACTGAGTGCATCGAACTCACAAGGTAATGATGGACGGCATGGCACACTGAAGTAAACAAATAGTACAACTATCGTCAAAGAGAATACTCAGAAAGACACTCACTGAGGGTGACATGAAGCGTGTCCAGAGCCCTGAGTGATACCGTTGGTTTCTGTCAGACCTCCGTCGGGCTCGAGCGACGCACCAAGTCATTCCGACCTGAAGAAATTTCAGTTCTCTGGAATCACTTGAGAGCTCAAAACCTACTAGCCATTTAATTGAAGTTCCATCCTTGGGATAATATAGGAAATAAAAGTATGTCTGTAATATAGAGTAGAGATATCGGCACACACTCCGGCGAGAAATACATCAATGCATGATCCGTGGGGGGAGAAGGGGTGCATGTTTTGCTGAGCACGGATGCCGACTACTCACTTGTAGTGTTGTGATTCCGTAGACGCCCATGGCAATGAAAGAGCCAATAAGCATCACACCTAATAAATAAATATGGGCCACTCCGGCAAAAGTCCAACGGAGCACACCGAAAGTATCAGTAAAAGGGAGTCCTTCCATAGTCACAGAGCTCGGTGTGTAGAAACGTCCCTCAACACGGTTCCCGATACGAAGAAGACTTGAAGAAGACTTGTCGACAGCAACGGTGACGGGAGTGGCTAAGATTGAATCTGTTGCTATAGCCTCTGCGGTATCCGGCAGGGCAGTGGATGAGGAGAAATGTAGACGAGTGAGAGTGGATGTAAGTGAGCACAGCAAAAGGGTGGACGATCCGAACAAGTTCACGGGGCCACCAGGCTATTCTTTGCTCTGCAGCGCTGGCCACCACGTAAGTTTGATACATGAAGTGGCAAGGAAGGATCCGTTGGAGACACCTAAGATGGACTAGCCTCTACACTGAGCATGATAAAACTTCCGACGGATTCCAGCGCTGATAGGGAGATGATGCATATTGAACAGAAGGAAGAGCAGAATTCTCGGACCAAGGCAACTCTCCCGGGGACTTTCCGTAAGACAAAGCGATTCTACGAATACATGGGCGGGATGGAAAAAGTCATCTTCGCGACTTTGGGCTACAAGGCGCAATGCTGATACTCGGTTACGCAGCTACAATTTGTGGTTCATTGATGGTTGATCAAATCTTGTCTCCACACCCACACACACTAGTCAGTCCTGTCAACGGCGATAGAATGTATTTCTCTCCCTCTTTCCTCCTTAGGCTATCGATTTAACGAAGATTCCCGAGTAGATTCATTGTGATCTGTCTTCCCCACAAAGTCCACCATAAACTAAAAGCACTAAAATGACCTTGTCCCGGGTACTTGCCGTTCTGACCGTCATCATTGTACGTTGTAATTATCAGCGTTGCCATACTCATGTTGATATACTCAGAGCGTGGTATATTACCGAAATGGAGAGGTCATCAAAAACACGATCCTCCACAAGGCTTCGTTGCCGAAGGGTTACGTCGCAGGAGGCAATTTTGATACCGACTGCAAAGATATTGGCACTATAGCCACACCAGAAATTGCTTCATGTGAGGATGCTGCGTTTTGGGACCTTCACGATGCCTCAGGTAGACTCAAAGAGCGCCGACTGGTACTTGGCTGCGACCCCAATCGCCATAACTGGAATACCGTCATGGGTCCACTGCGCGACCCAAATCCTCGTGCAACTCTCTGGCTATACACCGAACCCACTGACAGCTCTGTAACTGCTGATGTGACCTCCCCTCCAGCTGCAGCAAAAGACAAGGCTGCGAGTATAATCGACAAGATCAAGGGTACAGGGAAGACGACGACTATCGAAGAAACCCCGAAGGAACACAGGCAACCAGATCTTCGTAAACTCGAGTTGAAGAACTACCCAGAAGGACATGATTTTCATCCTCTTGGTATTGAAATCTGGCCCTCCTATGATGGAAATAGCTCGTACCTCTACGCGGTGAATCATGCACGTGCACGAACTGTTATTGAACAGTTCCTTTTGGACCCTGCTGATCTCAACATTGCAACCTACATCCGTACCATTAGCCATCCATGGTTCATTTCTCCTAATGCTCTCGCCCTCACCTCTCCAAACTCATTCTACGTTTCTAATGATCATCTCTTCACTCGTCGTCTCCCTATTCTTGGTAAATTTGTACCCATCACCGAAACAATCCTCGGCCTCCCACTTAGTTTCGTCGCACACGTAGCACTAAACCCTCCCTCCTCCCCACCTTCCTCTCCTACAATCAAAGAACACACCATAGAGGCACCTTTCATTCCCTTCTCCAATGGTGTCTCGCTTTCTCCTGGCGGCGGCGAACTTGCCATTGCGTCTACAACTACCAACAGAGTCCTTTTCTACCTTCGTGACAAAACCACCAACAAGCTCACTTTCAAGGACGCCGTGCCTATACCTTTCTGTCCCGATAACATTCGTTACTATGCACCAGAATCACACAACGATGATACTTCAGAACTCGTTGTTTCTGGACACCCGCACTTCCCATCCGTCGCCCAGGTTGCTGCTAACAAGCCTGGAGCAGTTGGTCAGAGTTGGGTTGTGTCTATTACTAAAGGGTCTAAAGCGAGCACCGATGTGATTTATGATGCGCAAGCACCTTTTTCTGCCAATGAGAAAGTTCCTTACAGTGCAATACCAAAAGACTATACCGTCGAGACGCTCTTTCAGAGTAATGGCATTGGATTCTCAACCAGCTCCACCGGCTTGAGGGATTCCCTTACCGGAAATGTCTATATTAGTGGTCTATATGCACCACAGGGTGCAATAGTATGTAGGCCAGGTAGATCGACGTCTGCGTGACACATGCTTGTTGACGAATGAAGTGGCAAGCTATATATCTCATTGTATCCTATATTCATTTTTATCTCCAGTACACGGTGTTTTTCTTGGTCACAATTTCAGCCTGCTTGGAAGACGCTCGAAAAGCCTAAATCACAGTAAACACAATAGGTCATGCTACACTAGGGACAGGACAGGTGGGGGTATATCCCATAAAAATACTATAGAAAGAGTTGTTCACACTGATAGCCATCAACTGCACTGCCCGTCTAGCAAAGCATGTAACACATGAAATGTTGGAGCTAGGAAGGGTATGAAGCGGTGATGTAATCACAAGAGGACGAACGGAGCTTTGAGAAAGAAAACCAGAAGAATCATGAAAAAGAGGCAAATGTCTGTTGAAATATGATGGTAGATGCCAAAATCAGGCGTAAACGAAGGGAGCGTAGGGATTGTGTAAGGGTTGTCAGGGTTGAGAATAACGACAGTCTGTGAGCATAACTTGGTATGACTGCCCCTCCTCTCCTCATTTCTTGTTCCGTCACTCTCCGATTCACCATCACGAGAAGCGAGTGCGATACAATGCCATGCAGTTATCGACTCTGACATGCTCGCCGTTTTCCCATAATGTGTCTCCTTGAACGGGGTCTTGATGCGCAACTCACATATTTATAACGGGAAAATATGGTCCTCGGAGGTGTCAACACATCTAACTTGAATTGATTTGCGCCCGAAGGCGCGCAATGTTCCTTGTGCAGAGACACGAGAGACTCCAGGTCCTTATGACCATCCCAGATACAAAGAGAAAGTATTCTATCTCTCGTCTCCAGATTTGGAATGAGACGCGATTGGGCCATCTGCACGAGAGCACCCGATGAAGAGGATATACGGGTATTTAAGTTTATCTCCTGCAATGACGGGCACAAAGGCCAACAACTAGGAGAAGGTGGATCGGAAGTAGATGGTGAAAATGGTACAGGTGAGCAACTTAGGCTCGAAAGTAACTTATCAGTGATAATGACTCCACTGACGGTTAATTTGGTCAGAGATGGAGATGCCATTTCAAGACACTGTCCAAGGCTGTTTTCGGTCATGGGAGCATCTAGCCATAAGGATTTGATGGTGCAAGATGAACGTTTGATGAGTGATAGAAAGCTTACCGGCGACCATGATCCCATGGCTGCTGCTGCACCTGTACTCTGCCATGTAGCCTGGTCGGTTTGCCCTTCAGCATGGATACGGACGTGCCTCAACGCAGGTAACACCAAGGAATCAAAGATTGCAGTCAAGTCATAGGTGATGTTGAGAGAAGTCAATTTGGAGAGGACGAGGGGCTGTCGTGAAGATCGGGTAGCCCCTGGACGGGGCCGAGTGATACGAATGTGTTCGAGGTTGTAGCATCTGTCCAGAAGTTCAAGGTAATCGAGGGTTCCATGGCTCATGGTGATGGAGAGGAGGGAGAGGCGGGAGAGGGGGAGTTCCATTAGTCGACGGGTGTCGGCCAGGTCATCTACCCAAGTCAGCTCGCGAAGTTGAGGTGCAGAGTTGAGGAGAGAGATTATTGGGGTGATATTAGCAGAACTAATGTCACGAGCACTAAACTCGAAAGCGCGCAGAAGAGGTGTGCTGTTTTCCGCAAGGGATAGAGAATACATGGGAGGACAGTAGAGACCACGGAACTCGAGTCGAACATGTCTCCAGCGGGAGGAATGGCGGCAGATGACGTCCAGAATTTCCTGTGCTGTCTGCTCATTGAAGTCGATGGAGATGGAGATGGAAAGTAGCAGGCAGCCTGAGCGCTGGAGCCAGCCTGAAGCCATGGAGACGTCGAGGACCGGGTCCTTGTAGACGACATGGAGCCTAGTCCACAGCGATGGTGTCGACAGTGCCACTGTCCGCCATCGAGAACACGTACGTGTAACAAGTAGAGGCGCCTGTGATGACGCAGGTACGGGGAATGTTTCATCGGGAAGACAGTACTCAAAAACCTGGGCGAGCAGTTCAGCCGGCAATCGGCTCATGGGTCCACTTTGACAAGATCCATGCAAAGCATTCTCGTAACTGTCGCCGACGTTGAGCTCAAGACGTCCAAACTGCATCATGCGCTGATGGGGGATGAAGGGGAAATGTGAGCTCTACTCGGATTAAATTTTGCATTGTTTTTGTTTTCACGTTCATTACCTGTACTCCGATGTCGATGGAAATTCATGCTGTCGCCTCCGCCACATTTTCCTGAAAAGCTATACTTGTTTGACTCAGAATAATTTGTGGAGCGAGATGACACAACGCAAACCCTAATCTGAGGTGCTTTCTGATGTATACGGGATATCTATGGCTAGCTCAAAAGCTTCAACATGCTACATACTTCCGACATCATCAGCTAATAATGTATGATAGCTGAAATTGTCGTTTGCTCGTCAGTCGACTCCTCATAGATGTGGAGCATGAAGCCGAGAATCTGAGCTAGAAGATGACTCGTGCTGATATGTTAAGATAGGTACAGTCATATATTTGCTGCTACGACAATAAAAAAAACTGTGATCCTCGGGATCACTCCTCGACACCAAGCTATTGTGCAGCCAACCCAAGTCGTTTCGTATTGATGCGCAATGTGAATGCCATCACTGATCATATATTCCTCTTCCACATTCAAGTGCTGTTTCTGCGATCATCCTCAACACCACCATAACTCACTTTCAGAATGAAGATTGCCATTCTTACTTCGGGTGGAGACAGTGCAGGCATGAACGCCGTCGTACGTTCCGTCGTGCGGTCTGGCATCCTCAAGTCAGGAATTTGACACATATTGGATCCAGATACTTATTCGATCATAGAGGTTGCGAAATGTGGGTTGTTCGTGAAGGCTATGAAGGGCTTGTGCAGGGAAACACACAGGCAGCAGAAGAGCAAGCGGCACTCGTGAATACAGCCATACAAGCCGCGGTTCCTTACGATGTTACTCAGACAAAACCCCTCCTTCGCGGGCGCAAGCCCGATGAAAATCTCATTCATAACCTCAGATTTGGCGATGGCGACCTTTTGAAGGAGGGGACGAGCGAATATGTAGGTGGTCGTACTCTCAAAGGCCGGTACATCGTTCGAGTTGGCTGGGATGATGTGAGAGGATGGTACTCTCAGGTTCGTCGATTGGGCTGTCAGTATGAATGGTCTAATGAAACACAACAGGGAGGTACTCTTATTGGTACTGCACGTTCAGCCACTTTCAGGGCTCGTGAGGGTCGTCTTGCAGCCGCCCATAATCTTATCAAAGAAGGAATCGACGCTCTCGTTGTATGTGGTGGTGACGGCTCCCTAACAGGTGCCGACGTCTTCAGGTCTGAATGGCCGAACCTCATTCAAGAACTTCACAATCAAGGTCAACTCGTTAATATATGCGCCTTCGTAGCCTTGATAATTTCCATCTTTTCCAGGGATCATTACTGATGCACAACTCCAAAAGCATTCCCATCTACGCATCTGTGGTTTAGTTGGTTCAATCGACAACGACATGTCATTGACCGACCTTACCATCGGTGCACCAACCGCGTTACAGCGCATCTGTGAGGCTATTGATAACATCAACTCTACTGCGTACAGCCATTCTCGTGCTTTCGTCGTTGAGGTCATGGGTCGAGACTGCGGCTGGCTTGCTGTCTTGGCAGGGGTTGCGTGGGTCTTATTCTTATTTGACTTCAAAATGCTGGGTTTATACACGAAATAGTGGCGGCGCCGATTTCATCTTTATTCCGGAACGACCTCCGAAGGCAGACCCATGGGAGGACGAGCTTTGTTCAGAGATTAAGAAGGTCAGTGTTCTTGTTTTTGTAGGGCTTTTTTTCACACCTGACATATCAACCAGCACCGCTCAATAGGAAAGCGCAAGACCATCGTCATCGTTGCTGAAGGAGCCCACGATGCGGATTTGAAACCCATACGGGCTGAGTACATCAAGGATGTCCTGACTGATCGATTGGGATTGGATACACGAGTTACGACTCTGGGTCATACTCAGCGTGGTGGTCCTCCTTGCGCCATGGATCGTATTTTTGTAAGTAGCAAATTCTGTCGCAGGTGTATCTCGTTGACCGCATCAACAGCCGACTCTTCAAGGCGTCGAAGCCGTGGAAGCAATACTTGAGGCAACACCTGGAACCCCCTCCTATATGATTGGTATTCAAGAAAACAAAATCATCCGAGTACCGCTCATGGAGGCCGTTGAAAAGGTTCACTTCTGCCTTTAGTTCTCTTCAATATCAGGCTTATCTTAAATAGACAAGAGACGTAGCACGAGCCGTCAAGGCAAAAGATTTTGACAGAGCCCTTGCTGCTCGTGGTCCCGAGTTCGTTGAATATTTCGAGGCGTTTTCTTCCGTCGCTTCCTTGTTCGATGAGCACACACAGGTTCCTCCCGAATTCGTAAGTCTCTTCCACTCATATCAAGATCAAGCGCTGAACAACCTTCAGAGAATGCGGGTTGGCGTCATTCAGTAAGTCGAGGATGAAACCATACTGACAAAATCTCATTAAATTTTAGCATGGGCGCTCCTGCTGGTGGCATGAACGCAGCTACACGTGCTCTTGCTCGTTATTGTATCCAACAAGGCCATACACCTATTGCTGTACATAATGGATTCCGTGGTCTCTTGGACGATCTTGTTGATGAGCTCTCTTGGTTGGGCGTTGATGCTTGGAGCGCACGTGGAGGCTCCGAGCTTGGAACGAACCGTTTCTTGCCTTCGATCGACATCGGTGCCGTTGCTTCCCAATTCCAAAAGTACAGGATTGATAGTGTCGTGATCATTGGGGGATTTGAAGGCTTTCATGCCCTATTGCAGCTCGAGGAAGGTCGTAAGCATTATCCTGCTTTCCACATACCCATGGTCCACCTCCCTGCAACGATCTCCAATAACGTGCCCATGACTGAGTATAGTCTTGGAAGCGATACTAGCTTGAATGCACTGGTGAGCGCCTGTGATGCTATAAAGCAGAGTGCTAGCGCAAGTCGTGATCGTGTGTTCGTGGTTGAAACCCAAGGAGGAAGATGTGGTTATATAGCGACGATGGGCGCTTTAGCTGTAAGCATCAGGTTTTTCTCGCCTGAAACTCGATTAACCTCGTTTAATGCGGTCAATAGACCGGAGCAACTCTTGTATATACCCCTGAAGATCCTATCACCCTCGATATGCTACGTCGCGATGTTAGATTCTTGAGGACTCGTTACGCATATGACGTCAAGGGTAATCGTGAAGGTCGAATCATTATCCGGTACGGCTTTAATAATTTGTTGACATTCCTAGTTGCTGACGAATGTATAGGAACGAAGCATCGTCGAATATATACAGCACTTCTGTTCTCACAAAAATGTTCCAAGAAGAGGGTGGCGATCTCTTCGACGCCCGTTCAGCGTCTTTAGGACACACCTTACAAGGAGGTGTGCCCTCACCAATGGATCGTGCGCGTGCTGTTCGACTTTCGCTTAAATGCATGACGTTCTTGGAATCCCACCACCAAGCGCTTCTTCAACAAGGTCAGAGGAGAATTGCAAGTCCTGACACTGCTTCAGTTATTACGATTCGATCGAGTTCTGTCGAATGGGTACCTGTCCAAGTAATGTGCGTTCATGCGGATATGCAGAATCGAAGAGGGAGGGAAGCTTGGTGGTCGGGTGTCAAGGAGTTGGCGGAGAATCTCGGAGCGAAGCAGCAGTTCCTTGGTATACGAAAAGATGAATTGAAAAATTCGAATTTTGGTCAATAGATATGGATTGGTTTTATGTTTATAGTAGACGTAGAACACCTCACTGGCTCTGAATATTATCGTAGAAAACAGTGTATGCCTAGTTTACTTAGATATGGATATGGGTCTGAAACTTTTGATGGTCGTTTGAATTTGGGAGGAATCGCCTGGATTAAGAAGAAGATGCGTTGCACAGAATAAGATGTTGATGTTGGAGACATGCGTCTCTCGATTCAGGGAACGGAGGTATGATCAACTGGTATCTCTCTAACAACTATGTAGCTGAACTTATGCTTGAACAAAATGAGGTCTGGTCTGGAGCGTTAGACTCCGGAAAAGAGCAAGGAAATTTTAGAATGTCATAATGAATCAGATTTCAATTGTGGAAGGTAACGTTATGTCTTGTCGTGTGACAAAATAAAATCAGGAGAATGGAACTTCCCCAGTGGTAAAGTAGAATAGTCAAAGGCGTAAACTAGTCTAAGAAGGATTTGTTGAAGAGAGAAACCCGACACAGCGGGCTGGGCCATTTACGATTGAAAATGCAGGATAAAATTAAGACTTACTAAGGACCAAAGGAAAAGGCAAAGCAAGGTCTCATCAGTATTAAGTATTAAGAGAGTTATACATCCATTTGTTCTTTTCAGATTTGGGTCGGAAAACATGTCTGTGGGATGGATAGAGAGCGATCTTTGGATTTAGTAAAATGTTACCAGATACACAATAAAATGGACAAATTGGGAATTGAACCCAACACCTCTCGCATGCTAAGCGAGCGTGATAACCAACTACACCATTTGCCCTATACATAGATTGGATAAACTTGCATTGATAAGGCCTGTATGTGATCCAGGAGCAACAAATCGACGGAGGCAAGATATCATCAAGTGGAAATCGATTGTAGTCCTAGTGTAACGACTTCCTATAGCCCAGTAGCACTTGTGTATCGATTCTCTAACTTCGAGCTGGCCAGTTCAACGTCTTTTGCCTCGGTCCCAGGCTGAGATGCATGAACTGCGAATGTGTAGGAAGAAGTGAAGTTCAAACCCGAGGTCCGACACAGTTGATACTCCAAGCTCATAGAAGCGGATGAAGAAATTATCATTGGTCAGGGATACTTGCCTCTTTCCTGTCGACCATCATGTCTACTCAGGGCTCGGGGCCCTCGACTTGCTCTATCATCCTCACTGCAGAGGTCGGTTTATAAGTACTTTACAAGTATTCGGAGGGCACCTGCAGTATTTCTCAGCGTTCGATCTCACTACAGGCACACTTCGCCAAATCTACGACGTAATCCGCGCTTCTCGCTCAGTCCCCACAGTCACTGGCGTCTAAATACCGTTGCATTTCAACTTGGCAATAACGAAGGAAAGGGAAGTAGTCCACATCGACCATGACCACCGTCTCCTGCTCCGACAGGTGCTAGCTTGGATCTTAATTATCATCTATTTCATTGCCAAATCCGAACCAACATTTGAATCGGTGTAGGGTTCTTTTGCCACGTACCTGTGATATGCTCTCGTCTCCAGGAAATTGCTTTCTATGGAAATCACAGTACTAACTTATCTTCCACCCCTTCTATCAATTATTCTTCTGCTGGCAATTACCTTCCCGGCTCTGTTGCTCAATAGTTAGTGTCGATACTTTACGATTTATGCTACCTGAGCTGGGAGTTTTCAGCTAGTTGCTCCTCAGCGATTATATACACCTCATGACCGGTGCAGGACAGCTAGATCCCTGGTTGAGGATGAATCCAATATAACATCATGCACTGTCTTGTTGTTTCATACTCGTGGCGGCGTTTGGCAAGGAAATTTTATGTGGACAGACTAGGGCGAGAAATTTCCATACTGGTACCGAAAGAATACTCGCGAGACAGGCAGATATGTGCCCCCGTGGAGGACTGAGATCAAGGTTGCTTTTTCCGACAAGGAGCAAACGATGCCCTCCACTCCTTGAGCGAAAGGGTAATCCCTACCTCTCAAACGGAACCTATAAGCATGAACATGAAACCGAAGTACGGGAACTCATACGGACAGGTGTGCTGTTGATTCACCAGGCAGACTTGAGACTCAAAAATGCACCCAGTGTTGTTGTAGCTGTGGTGGAGGTCGTCCTGGTAGGCTCAGGAAACATTGAACTCATATTTGAGAATTCACAAGCACAACAGTTTGGTATCATACCCTTGGGTGCCCTACTTGATTCCAAAATGTTCCTTGTTCTCTGGGTACTTCCTTTACTGCTCCTTGATGCCAGTCGGAGTCTTATTCTTTCCAAAAACTCCTCCTCTACCTTTGACTATCTCCAGTTCCTATCCGTTCGGATAGAACACTTGTACTACTCTCCAATTATTTTTGGAGGTTTTAAACCTTCTGCCTCTGTTAGTTTTCTTCTTATTGCCTTATTTATGGTTGCAGTGTTGCAAAGCATTCTGCTTACTTAGCATTTGGTCCGTGATTAGTAGTACTAATTAGGTAGTCACTGTAAATTTTCATATAGGTTGAATCATCACTACTTACTATAGTGGTTGTCAGTTGTCCACACTGTACTATGTTGCTGTGCATTCTGTTCTTTCCAACAGGTTATAGGCTCTGGTTGTCTTGGTCTCTAGTGGGCACTTTTTTAGGCTGCTTTTTATCAATGAGAAGAGCTTAACCAACTCTACTAGTGAGCTGACATCTTGTCACTCCTAGGCCTGTTATGGATTGAGCTAATTCCAAATTACTTCATGCCTACAGAATTCTCTTACATTTTACATGTACTAATAGCTTATTATTGGTTGGGTTAAATATTTGTGCTCTTAGTGTTACAACTCAAAGATCTTAGAGTTGGTTAATGGGAATTGGGTTAACACAAGAGAACTCAATAGAGAACTCTGTATAGAACTGTCTTGTTATGACTTAAAGCTCAAAGTGTTTAAGCAATAAGACAACTCTTGTATTTGAGTAACACAAGAGAACTCGATAGAGTTCCTAGTACAAAGTAGTCTACCTTATATACTACTACTCATGGTCTGTGCTCACTACTGTGCACCCTACCCTAAATAACTATGTATATGACATG
>Ga0157357_1000533_pt1 | contig 16212 bp, 9 predicted proteins | sample AttcapACBM1_FD_111485 | JGI IMG/M metagenome (GOLD analysis project Ga0157357, IMG submission 111485) | Fungus gardens microbial communities from leaf cutter ant in Botucatu, State of Sao Paulo, Brazil - Atta capiguara ACBM1 | ecosystem: Host-associated > Fungi > Mycelium > Unclassified ... | reverse complement strand
GGACCATGGGCTATAGTATATAAGGTAGACTACTTTGTCTTAGGAACTCTATCGAGTTCTCTTGTGTCACTCAATACAAGAGTTAGTTCTTTGCTTAACCCTTTGAGCATTGAATCATAACACCATACTCAAAGAGAATGAATAAGTAAGAAAGAAGATACACTTTTTTACAGATATTCTGAGTAGATTAGATGTTAGGGGAATATTTTCTATATATACCTTTATATCTGAGGATCAGACCTCAGGCTTAACAATATCTTTTATTCCTCAATTATCAATTATCATCATTTATCTCTTATCATCATTGACATATGTATTGATCTTTATTATTATTGTCATCATTATTGAACTTCTAAATTACTCTTAAATTTCTGAGAGTGCACTTAAGGTTTAGATATTACAAATAAGTAAGTAGTTCATTTTGTAATAGTTTGTTAAAGAAAATCTACTAGTATCTACAGAGATTTAGTCAAGTTCTGAGTACAATTCTGAGAGTGAGGCTAATACCAGATTCTCTCTATTATCTCCTTACATATCTTTACTTCCTACACTACTACTACCATTATTATTACTTACATCTATTGATTCATCTCTAGCATATAACATGAGTCAATATGGCTTATCAGAACAACAAGGCAGCAATATAAGCAGATTGTAGCAGTACAGACACAGTTAGTAGCATTGGTGGCAGGATATATACAAGAAAAGGTAGTAGCTCTGAGATTTAACACTGTGTCTAATACTAAGATGGCAAAGCCACCTACTTTTGATAGAGATACAAACAAGGTGGTAGGTTTTATTAAACATATATATACAAAGAGAACCAGTGGATATATGAAGGAGAACAAGTTGAAAAATTTGGAAAGTAGAAAATTGGAGTTTCTAACAATAGAAGATTTCCTAACTGAGCTAAAAATAATTTGGCAGTGGAAATAATGAGTCAGCAAAGAATAATGATGTTAAAGAAAGTAGAACAAGAAAGTAGAATGATAGAGAAATTCATGTAGGAGTTTAGAAGAGTAGCAAAAAGAAGTAGATATAAGAGAAGGCCTTTAATTGAGGAATTTAAGAGAGGTATGAACAATGTTATCAAGCACAAGCTAATGAAGACAGAATGTCCTCCAAGAAATATTGAGCAGTAGTATGAAATAGCAACAAATTTGATTAGATATTAAAGAAAGAGTAGAAGAGAAGAAAGAAGTAAGAAATAAAGCATAGAGGCAGACTATAACTGTAGATGTAAAAGACAACACCAGACAATACTTGGCCCTATTTGAGGTCTGGTCTAGAAGATAGAAAATACAGTAGGTACTAGTAGGATATTACAACTTATATTGTGGCAACCACTAATCAAGACAACTAATAAACCACTTAAGTAAACTTCAAGGCAAAGTATCTTATGAAGATCACAAGAGAACTCAACAAGGAGCTTCTGATATATTTCTATACTATATATACAAGTAACACATGGTCCATACTAACAATAAATAACTCTACCCTAATTTCTATGTATTGTCTATAAATATACCATGTATACACTATCAGGTAAACATGTGATATATCATGTAACCACAATTATGTGCCTCTTCATTATCCAAGAAATAAAATATAAGAGTTCAAGTGTATCATGACAATTGGACTATATAATGAAAGGAATGTTGTCAATGAAGTATGATGACAGATGACAGATAATAGAGGCCAATAGCATACATACTTGTTCAAGTCTCTAAATAAGACTAAGAAAAACTATAAGATCTATAACAAGGAGATGTTAGTGGTGGTTAGAGAGTTGGAAAACTAGAGACATCTATTAGAAGATACTAAGTATAATTTCAAGGCTTAGACAGATCATATGAACTTGAAGTACTTTATGAAAGCATAGAAGTTGAATCATAGACAAGCAAGATAAGTCTTAAACTTGTTAAGATTCAATTTCACTTTGAAACATGTACCAGGAACAAAGATAAAGAAAACAGATAGATTAAGTAGAAGGCTAGATTGGAAAGTGGGAACAGAAAATGATAATAAGTTAAAAGGGTAAAGAAGTAGTTAGAATATTAGAAGAGATGAAGAAGGCAGAAGTAAAGATGTTAAAGATGTGGGGAGGTATATAAACATATGTAATTTATACTAGAGAATGAAGAACTGTATAGAAGCACTAACAAGAAAACTGATGACAAATGAGATACCAGAGAAACTTTAAATGCATCTGATAGTTAAATTTATTACAAAGCTGCCATTAGTAGCAGAAAAAGATGTCATTTTGGTGGTATGCAATAGGTTGTCTAAGATGGTGTATTTTGTAGCAACAACAGAAAAAACATAAGCAGAAAGATGAGCAAGATTATTCAGAGATAATATGTAGAAGTTGCATGGGTTATCAGAGAGTGTGATATCAGATAGAAAACCTCAGTTTGTGGCAGAGTTTATAAGAGAGTTTGAATAGAATGCTGGAAATCAAAAAAGTTGTCAGCAGTATTCTACCCTCAAATGAATAAGCAGATAGAGCATATAAACCAAGAGTTGAAACAGTACTTGTGGTTCTTTGTAGATGATAAACAGAATGACTGGCTGAAGTGGTTGGCTACAGCAGAGTTTGCAGTAAACAATAAAGTTCATACAGCAACCAAAGTATCTCTGTTTATGGAAAATTATAATAGAGAATTAAGAATGGAAGTAGACATTAGAAAAAAAGAGAAATTGTAGAAAGGATAAAGAAGATTCAAAAGGGAGTAGAAGTGGCATTGAAGAAAGCTTAGAAAGAGATAAAAATACAAGTAAATATAAGGAAAGACCAGTGAAAAATCTAATAAATCAATATATTAGTCTATATATCATTGATGAGGTAGTATATACTAATGTAGTCAAATTAAGACTACCAACTTCAATAAGAATTCAGTTATGAATGTCAGTTGAGTAGTAAAGTATAGGAAATTAGTGGAGAGACAGAAAGTGAAATAGTTCAAACTAGTAAGAATAGAGGGATTTATAGTAGAGTATGACACATGAGAAAAAGAAGAGAACTTAGAAAACACAAAAGAAGTAATAGCCAAGTTTGAGAGAAGGCTGATTACAGAAGTAAGTAGACAAGAAAATTTGATAAAAAGTAGCTTTAGAAGAGAAAAATTACCAGGAAAGTTTATAGTAAAGATATTATATAAATAGAATAATAGAAAGTTTGAAAAAAGAAGAATTTGAAGAAGCTAGAGAGGAACTGTCAGAGTTGTGAACAATGGACTTGACTTTAATCTATTTTCTTTCTTTCTATTTTCTTTTACCATTTTTCATTTATTTTATTTTTAAGTTTCATTTTTATTTTTATATTTTGGACTTGGGTGAAGGAGTGTGATGTGATGTGATGTTACATGTCACAGAGTCTTCACACTGGTCACAGCCACAGGTCACAAAATCACATGACAGAGAGAAGATCATAGAAGGTTCTAGAATAAATGATATTATATGGTATAGCAACAATATATTGGTCTTATAGAGAGCATATAGACTTTAGAGTAGGTTAGTTGTAGTGTACACACAAATCACAGTCTGTAGTATATAATATAGATTAGCTTATACCTAAAACTTTATTGAGTTTTCTTATATTACTCAATAGAAGCTTTTCCATTTACTTTCTTATTTTTTGTCTAAAATTAGAGTTTAATGTGAATATCACAACTATTATACATGTCATAGTCACAGTCACATGATTATATAATACATAGAAAATTCTGAAAGAATTATTACAATTGATATCTTATATCTTATAGATAATTGTTTTATAAACAACATGTATTAGAATTTATCTGTTTTTTCTTTTATTGCTTTACTGTGCCTTGCTATATTCTTATGTATACTCAGTCAGTATCTCATGTAATAGTGAAGGCTTTCTTATGTTTCTCTTACTTCTTTTTTTCAGGACATCTTATATATAACTTATGGTCACTAGGTATATATAGCTGTAAATACTCTCTTGTATCTTTATGCTTTTGTTAGGCATGGTTCACACTAGGGGTCAAAGTCCACAAGATGGACTTGGAGATGTGTAGATTTGTTGAATGACCTTAGCTTCAGCTTATGTGCTGTACTGCCTGTCTGCTACATGGTCACAACTTCAGATAATAGAAAGAAGTCTGAAATGGGAGTAAGCGCTAATTTGGTGTGTCGCTGTTGAACACTGGAGATCAAGTTCAATAAGAATTTATCTTTGTTGATTATCAGACTAGTAAATTACAGTGTAACTACTAGTCTTATATATGAGTTCCTACTATAGGAAATACTCAGAGTTTTAGTAGTATAGCCCCTATTATCCTGAGCAGAGGTTTCAGTGTTGAGACACTGACAGGGGTAACTCCGCCATAGAAGACTGAGTTAAATAGGAGTATCTCCATCATGGAAGATGAAATACCTAGATGGTTACATCACTGCTGCGAGGCATGTTATGAGAAAGATAACCACCATAGAAGGCAGGCTTGTATAGTTGGGAGGCAATATCACTGCAGGAATGTAATTTCTGAATAAGTGGACTTGGCATATGACAATAGTAGTATATAGAATAACAATACATTAGAAACTCCTTGTTGAGTTCTCTTGTAATCTCCACAAGAATTTTTGCAACTTAAGACTAATTAGTGACTGATTGACCATTTTGATTAGTGGTTGCCATAACATAAAATTGACTTGGTAAACTTTATAGAATTAACCATGGTGTTTGGTATTAGGTATGGTTTATATCTTAGTAACCGAGATCTATAACAAACTCTCAGAAGACAGATGAGTAGTATACTTATCTGGAATATATAGAATACAAATATCAAATAATCTTTAGCTTTAGCTTACATACTAAATCTTTACTTGTGTTAGATACAGTTTATACTGAGAGGAAAAAGCCTACAAGATTAGCTTGGTGATATACACTGCACTATCTGTCTGTTATATAGTTGCAACTTCAGGAGATGGAACAAAGTCTGAAGGAGATGAGTACTGATAATGGTGTGTTACTATATAATATTAGAGATTGAGCTCAACTTGAATAATCAATTATCAGACTAGTAAATTACAGTATAACTACTAGTCTTATATACAAACAAGAATAATAGGAGATACTTAGGATTTTTAGAGTACAATACCTAGCAGAGATTTTAGTGGTGAGATACTAGAAGAGATTAATAAGAGAAATTAAAATAACTCCACTGTGGAAGATCAAGTTAGAAAGAAGTATCTCTACTATAAAAGACAAAGTATTTGTAAGAATTGGTTTTTATTACATTACTACCCATGGAATATATTGCAGAAAACAAGACCATCATAGAAGATGGGCTTTTGTAGGGGATTGAAGAAAGAATCACTACTATAAAGGATGATATTATACTGGAAAGTACTTTTTTATGAAAGAACATACTCTTATAAGGTCTTTAAGCATTGAAGACCTCTTTGAAGGTATTAGCAAGAAGACTTTATACTTATAAATGATATCTTAAGCTCTCTCAAGTAGATACTGACTTGAGAGATAGTATGGTAGTTATTAAACAAACTAGACTTTAGACTTAGCAAAGTATTGTGAAATGCCTAGCTATTTGCTGCTCTAGCTTGTATATGCACAGAGGCTACTTAGTAATAACAGAAACATGCCATAATATTATTCTATAGAGGACTATAGAGAAAGTGATGTTATCTACTTGCAAAAGAAATATAAATACTAGAATTATACTAAAAAGCAATGTTACTCACTTGCAAAATGAATAGGAACACTAGAACTATATTAAAAAGCAATATCATCTACTTATAAAAGACTAGCTACAAGAAATGGGCACTTGAGAGTACAATTGGCATAGCTGCAAATAGTTGGATAGTAGAATAAGATAGGAACACAACTAATTGGAAGCTAGAGAAGTCAGAAATATGTTTATAAGTAGAATTAACTGGTATAAATGTTGGAAAAGAAAAGAGTAGGCACTTGTGAGCAGAAAAAGAACATTAGGCTGATTTTGGATTGCAAATAGAGAGAAAATATCACAAAATGAACTACTCACTTATTTGTGATATCTGAACCTCAATGTTACAAACTTAAGTCCTTAGAGTTAGACAAGTGAATGAACCTTGTATTGGGTTAACATAAGAAAACTCAATAGAGAACTCTGTACAGGATAGTCTATCTTATATACTACAACTTCATGGTCTGAGCTAACTGCTCCTAGCCTACCCTAAACAGCCATGTGTTCACCTTAAGGTCAATATGTGTTGCATATATGGTATGATGTTATCCTTCCAGAACCTTCTATATCCTTCTATGTGTCTCATGATCTGTGACCATGTCATCTGATGTGACTGATGTATGACTACATGATCTAGTTACCCTAATCCTAGTTCTAAGAATAGAAAGGAAGATAAATTGAAAAGGAAAACAAAAATAAAAATAAAATGAAAATAATTTAGAGTCCACTGCTTTTAGTTTCGACACTCAAGTGTACTCTCAGAGGTTAAGGAGTGATTTAGAAGTTCAATAATAATAACAATAATAATGAAAATCAATACAAACATCAATAATGATGAGGGATAAATAATGATAGTTAATGTTGTTAAGTCTGAGATCTAATTCTCAAATATAAAAGTATATATCTGTTATAGCAGATGTTAGGCTAATTTTAAAAGATAACTAATTATGTCACTACATTGATATACTTGTATCTCTATGAATACTGATCCCCATATGATGTATGATATATTATTAGAAACTGTTTGATGAGCACTTTCCAATACAAGTTTGATTATAGGAATCTGTTTATTTGTTCTTGAGATAATAGCCAATAAAACTTATAGTTACTGATAGTCTGATATCTTAGTAATCTGTTATCACTTTTGTATATCCTGCATATATGCAAATAGTCCTCATTTGGAAATTTATGGTATAACTTGGTCTGTGAGAATCAGTCCACTAGTTGTGAAAATACAAGTTTGTGACAGAAAACTATATGCTTTTAAGACCTCAGAAGTCTTTCTTATGATTTTAGTTTCTATTCTCTATTTCCATTCTCTGTATTTTTAGACTAATACACAAGCCATGAAAGGCCTTTGCTTGTAAGTGGTTTAATCACTATTTTATTGAGTGAGTATTATTAGTACCTTTTATCACTTTTGGACAAGTTTTAGGAAGTTTTAGTAGCCTTGGAAAGGCTGGCAAGATGAGTATCAGTTTGTAGGTATCTTTATAATACATTATCTGATATAAATAGAATTGTGGTGGTTTCTCAAGGAGCTATCCAATTTATTAACTAGATTTTCCAAAGGAGCTTGTTATACAGTGTAAGATTCACTGTTTAGGAGTATGCTAGCAAGGGAACATATTCATAAGCAAATGTTCTTTATTCATTCCTTTTCATAATTATTCTAACAATATCTTTCTGCATTCACAAGTATTCTTATAGGTTTTTATATGTTCTTTTTTTGCTATTATATTCTTGTTTCTATTTCTTCTATATGTTTCTAACACTGATATTATTCCCTTTGAATTATTCAGTATACAATTAAAGATTAGTACACTCTAGTATAACCTCTTCTTTACTTGTTAATAGTTTTTGGAATGGATAGACTTAGTATATAACAAGTCGTCACACTGGTTGCATATTTCAGAAAATATACTTAGAGAATTTGGAGAAGATTATTCCATCTAAAGAGCAAAGAGATATGTTGTCACTAACACCAGAAGATAATGTTAGTTTAGTTAATTTTTAGAATAAGACTGAGAGTGTAACTATTTGACTTGTATACTAATTGTCTAAGATAATAGCTAGGAAATGGAGACCATAAATAATTTACTCTAGATCTAGTTAGTCCTCAGATGTTGGAATAGAGTTCCATAGAGTTACTAATAAATCTAGCAAGAATGTCATTCTGCTATGTCACAAGCCATTTGTGACTGTGACTGTAACCTTTGTCTCTTCTAAGTTATTCTTTTTAAAATAAAAGGAAAAGAGTAAAGAGATGGGAAAAATTTAAGTAAAAATAGAAAAGGCTTTGAAATAAAAAACTAGAACTGTAAAGGAACAAGCCCACTATCTTAAATCCTGACAATAGTCTTAAGTTATACCAATAAAGCTTACAGAGTTTACTGTTTCTCTTAGACTACAAGTACCAAATATTACATTCTAATCTAGTCACATCTGCCCAACCTATGGATAATATCTGCTCCTTTATCCACACTTCCAATCCTTATTTGGTATGAATTAACTCTATCCATTCTATGCAAATTACTTCTAAGATATTATAAAGATATAATAACTTTATTTACATAAACTCATAATATCTAGGATAGGCTAAATATAGGTATATATAGACTATGCACCAGAGGTATATAAAGTAGACACACCTGTTCTAAGAACCTTACTGAGTTCTTTTGTGCTAAACAATACAAGTTTCTTCTTTTGACTAAACTCTTAGTCTTAAGTTATAACAACTATTACAAACTTCATTTAACTTGTATCTCCACAACTAGTAAACTAATTCTCATAGACTAAGTTAAAATAGATAGCCCCAAATTAGGGCTATCCATATATATATATAAAATAGTAGCAACAGATCACTAAGATATCAGACTATCAGTGTTATGAATCAATGCTCAAAGGGTTAAGCAAAGAAGCAACTCTTGTATTGAGTAACACAAGAGAACTTGATAGAGTTCCTAATACAAAGTAGTCTACCTTATATATTATTACCCATGGTCCGTGCTAGCTACTGTGCACCCTACCCTAAATGACCATGAGTATAACATGAGGCCAGCATGTGTTGTCCATGCCGTATGACGTTACTTTGTTCCAGAATCTTCTACTTCATTCTCTTAAGTCCTGTGATCAGTCTTGTGATTACGCCATCACTTTGTGACTTGCTGTGACAGTGTGACTGATAAACCCTAACCTGAGTTGTTCTAAAAATAGAAAAATGAAAAAGAAAAAGTAAAGTAAAGTAAAATAAAAATGAAAAGAGAAAATAAAATAAAGTCCACCATCAACAATCTTGACAATCAGTAACTACAAGTTTCATTTCAGGAATAACCAGACAAGCACAATCTAACTTGTATTGGAAAGCACTTATAAAACCATCACTGGTAATATATAATATTTTACATAGCAATTAGTACTTACAAAGAAGCATATCAATATAGAGATATAATTAGCTACCTACTAAAATTAGCCTGAAAGCTGTCAGCTTTATATAATTATATGATTGTAATAGCTTGTATATAGACTATATATTTAAGAGTTAGGTCTTAAATTAACAATATCATTCATGTTACAATTATCTCCTTATATCTTACAGATGTTTGCCTTATAGACAACATGTATTGGGATTCATTTCACTTCTGACTCATTATATACTACATCTTGTTATTTTCTTATGTATGCTTAGTCAACATCTCATGTAATAGTAGAGGCTTTCTCATTTCTTTTCTTGTTGTATACTCAAAGATACTATATGTTACAAACTCAAGATCTTCTTACTCAAGTCTTTGTCCAAGTTGCAATCTGAGCCAAGCTTAAAGGTCATAACAATTCATCTCTTATCAATTATCATCTTTGATTATCATCATCATTTTCTTAAACTTCTGGATTATTTCTAAATCTCTAAGAGTTTATCCAAAGTTCATATGTCACAAATAAGTGAGTAGTTTATTTTGTGATATCTATATGTTAAGATCAAATCATACTCATATATTGAGTGATACAAGAGAACTTGATAGAGTTTCTACTATAAAGTAGTCTACTTTATATACTTCTAATAATTGGTCTGTATACTACTAGTAAAAATATTTCTATAATGTTCTACCCAGTTACATGACTGTGTGACTGTGACACATGTCACAACTCTGTCACACTCTTCTAGCTAAGCCCAAAGAAGAAAATAAGAAAATTAAACTATAAAAAAGAAGAGAATTAAGAGATAGAAAAATAGAAAACAATTATGTCTACTCTGAGGATTTCTGATATTCATGACAGATATTGGTGGTTGTTGGGTATTGGATTTTGTGAAAGAGCCAATTCTCTTATAAATACTTTATATTAAATAGACTGCATTGTAGTAGAAACTTTATTAAATTCTTTTGTAATACATGAGTGATATTTCTATACTAGTACTTGGACTCAAGTTATATGAAATAGGTAAAAAAGCAGGAAATAAAACCACTACTTCTAGTAGAAATTGATAGCAAAAAGATATAAGGTTTTGAAATTAAACAAAAAATATTGGTAAGGCAAACCAAAATACTTGGTTAGGTAGAAGGGATATATACTAAAGACAGATACTTAGAAAGAATGTCATATGTTAAAGTTCAACCTCAAAAATGACCTATCTTGTTATCTCTTGTCAAAATTTATAAGTACTTAGTCTTCTATAACAGAAATTACTTCTATTTTGAACTTCTTACTTAGTTAGTCTTTCTCTGTAAATTAATTTGATCAAACATCTGCCTAAATTAGAGCCAAGTCTAGATACTAACTTCACTCAATGTAAATAATTGAAAAATACTCTGTAAATCTCTAGTCTGATAATCAACTATAGTCTTTATCTGTCAGAAATCTTCTAAGTAAACTTGGACATCTTTTATTTTTCTGATCTTTTATGATTTCTCTTTTCTTTCATAGTTTAATTTTCTTATTTTCCTCTTGGAACTTAGCTAAAGATATGATATTATGTTATATGTGATAGTTATAAATGTCACAGTCACAATTACATAGTCATGTAACTTAGTAGAATATTATGGAAACTATTAGAAGAGCTTAGTTATATCTTTATAAATAAGTTAGATATATACTTCTAGAGATATATAAAGTAAACTACTCTATAGTAGAAAATCTATTGAGTTCTCTTGTATTACTCTAGTATTAAGTTAACACATTTCTTTTTATTAGAAACACATACTCTTGAACTCCATTTCAACTTCTGAAGTTGTGACTAAGTAGCATATAAATAGCATAGTACATAAGCTAAAGCTAAAATTATTCTGGAAAGCTTATAATTCTATGAATTTTGATAAGTTTCCATACTTGTCAAAATTCATAGATTTTTGTCCTCAAGTGTGAACTACATTTAACAAGAAATTAGAAAATCTGAAAATCTTGATAGAGTTAATAAAAATGGAAATATAAAAATATTACAAAAGATGGAAGCTAAGAGTTTATTAGACACAGTTCATATCTTGTTATCTATTAGATGTGATTCACACCTCATTATCTGACATCTGAAAGAGGCATCTTAGAAGTTCAGAACTAAGTAGTTTTGTATTATCTGAGAATATAAAAGATATAATGGAATAATCTTTGGCTTGAGCTTATGTACTGTACCTCTACAAGTTGCACTAGTCACATATTTTGGATCAAGAACTTGGGGACTTAAAAAGTAGAGAACTACTAAAATATAGCAAGGTATGTTGTCACTGAAACCAAAAAAGAAGATTTTAGTTGATTCTCAGAATGACTACCATAGTGTAGACCACTGGGTTATAGTATACCTAGGATAGCTATCTGGAATATAACTACTAAGCAAGTTACCCTGATTACTAATAATCCTTAGATGTTAAGTGAAGGAAATCCATGAAGTTATCTTAGACTAATAAGGACATCTGAGGTGAAATAGATAATTTTGATTTATACTAGAAGAGGTTTGGAAGTGTGAATGAGGGTAGGTGGTTATCTATGGATTGGAACAGATAATATTAGAACACAGAATACAATATTATCCAAAATCTGTTAAAGTATCTTGAAAGTCCAAATAAGTTACTTAGTGTATTATCCAAGAATATGGAAGATAGGTTGAAACAACTTTGAGCTTGAGCTTGTATACTATACTTCTACTAGCTACACTAGTTGTATATTTTGGAAATGGACTTAGAAAACTTAGTAGGTTAAAACTACCAGAAGAGATAGTAAGGTGTGTTATTACCAACATTAGAAGAGTATGTCAGTTTTAGTTGATTTTTAGAATGAGCTAACACAATATAAACTACTAGATTATATACTAGATATACTATCTAGAGTAGTTATCAAGAATAAAGACTATTGAGTAAGTTACCCTAGCTTACTAGTAATCCTTGGTATTACAACTTAAGACTCAAAGTTAAGTTAAAAGAAGAACCTTGTATAGAGATTATACAAGAGAACTCAATAGAGTTCCAAGTACAAAGTGTCTATCTTATATACACTTGGCTAATAATCTGTACTACACTAAATTTAGCCTATCCTAAAAAACATATAGTATAACATCATTGTTCTACAACCTTCTGTGATATGTAATCATGTGATATATATGTAACAATATATTATGTTGTATAATGGTTTGTAATATCATGCTAAACCCTAACCCTAAGTTCAAAAATGAGAAAAGAAATAAATTAGATCCACCATCTTCAATTCTAACATTCCAAGATTTCTTCTTTAGAGAAACTGATTTCTATTTTTGCTAGTTTCTCTACAACTTCCTCAAATATTCTTTCTCAAACATTCCATCATTCCATCCATATAATATCTTTATAGTGTACTTTTCTGGTAATTCTTCCCTTTTAAAGTCTTGTTCTTCTACTAAGTTAAACTTTTCTAGTCTTCTTACTTCAGTGCTCATCCTATTCTCAAACTCTGTTATAACTTCTTTTGCATTTTCCAAGTCCTCCTCTCTTTTCTATTTAATATTTCTTCCACCTCCTATTCTTTAACTCTATCCATCTCTACTGGTTTTACTTTCTCCACTTTCTATCTCCTCACTTGTTCTCTATACCACACTACTTGACTGACATTCACTATTAGGTGAATTCTCATTGACATTGGCAATTATAGTTTGATCACATTGGTAGAAACTACTTCATCAATGATATATAGACCTATATATCAGTCTACTAATTCTCTTGCCAACTGTTTCTTAAACACCAGATCTTTTGTACTCAGCATTACCTTGTCTTCCTTCTTCCATTCTTCAACTTTCTTCCTCCCTTTATCTACCTATTGCTTCATCTCTTCTTGTGTCTTTCTCAATGCTACCCCTGCTTCTTTCCATACTTTTTTCATCCTTTCCACAAACTCTGTTACTTGTTAGAGTTAAAAACAGTGGACTCTAATTATTTTCAATTCCTTTCTCATTTCTATTTTCTTTTTCTTTGATTTTATTTTGGAACTTAGGATTAGGGGTTAGTGTAACATCATATATCACTGTCACTGTCATAGAATCATGTGACATAAAGAAGGATCTAGAAGGATCTAGAACAAATGCCATTATGCAATATAGCAACAACATAGTTGTTATGAACTAAGATCCTTAGGGTTGGACAATAGAACAACTCTTGTATTGAGTAATACAAGAGAACTCAATAGAGATCCCTTTACAAAGCAGTCTATCTTATATACTACTACCAATGGTCTGTGCTCACTACTGTGCACCCTACCCTAATCAACCATATGTAGAACATAAGGCCAACATGTGTTATCTATGTTGTATGACGTCACTTGTTCTAGATCCTTTTACTAAGTTCTTCTACATCTCATAATCTGTCTTGTGACTATACCATCAGATTGTGACTGATGTGACATTTTGACCAATCAACCCTAACCCTAGTTATTCTAAAAATAGAAAAGGAAAAATGAAAGGAAAAATAAAATAAATCAAGTCCACCTTCTTCAATCTTGACAATAGTGACCTTATAGCAAATACATGTACTTTAGGATAGAATAGGGTAGTGTGTGCACAGACTACAATCTATGGTATATAAGGTAGATTAGTTTGTATTTGGAATCCTATCAAGTTCTCTTATGCTAATTCTAATATAAGGTTCTTTCTCTTGACTCACTCTAAAGTCTTGAATTTGTAACATTACTCTCTCTACTTTTCCTTTTCTTCTGATATCAGCACCCCATTCCTAACTTCCTGCTATAGTTTTCCATAAACAGAGATACTTTTGTTGCTGAATATACCTTGTTGTTTACTACAAACTCTGCTGTTATTCACTCAGTTTGACTATCTGTTTGTGAATAGAACAATGTCAACAACTTGATCTCAATACCCAACATTTTATTCAACTTCTTAGTCAACTCTGCTACAAACTATAGTCTTCTATCCAATATCACACTTCTTGGTAGTCCATACAGCTTTCATATGTTGTCTCTGAACAGCTATACTAATCCTTCTGCTGATGTCTCTTTAGTTGTTACCATAAAATATATTATTTTTAACAACCTATTACAGACTACTAGGATTACATTCTTTCCAGCTACTAACAGCAACTTAGTGATAAGATCAACTATTTGCCATTGACTTCTACACTGGTGCCTCTGTTCAATTCTTTATTCTCTGACATATATTACATCCATCCACATATTTTCCTATATTTTTTGTTACTTCTGGCTACCAGTGGTTTCTCATTATCAACTCTATTATCTTCCATCTCTTTCCATATCCTGTTGCTAGCATATTATGGTGTAACTGAGTTATTTCCACTCTCAATTCTTTATCTGACAGTAATAGCTATTTCAAAATGTGAACTTTTCTATGAAAATGAAAATAATGGAACTGAGTTTGGTTTGTTAAACTTTTGAAGAATGTAACATTATTTTGAAAGAAGCCTTAATATAACTTAACTAACAAAATAATGTAACATTCTAAATAACTAAATATTTAATATACTTATATATATATAATTATAATTCAAATTCAAATTCAAATTCAAACTCAAGGAATCTGCCTTATTTTAACACTAAATCTTCTTCCACTTGCCATTCATTACTTCTTACTACTTTTACTCCTGCCTTCTTTATTATCTCTACTATTCTAACCACTTTTTTATCTTTTCCTCTAGCTATTTTTATTTTTTCTAATATATCTACTTCAGGTCCTTCTATTAATACTCCTGCTGAAATACAAATCCATTCTTCTTTAATTAATTTTTGGTTTTCATTATCTTTTTCTACACCTACTTTCCAGTCTGGTCTTCTACCAAGTCCATCTGCTTTTCCCATTTTTGTTCCTGGTACATGTTTCAAAGTGAAATTAAATCTTGACAGGTATAATGCCCAACAGGCTTGTCTTCTGTTCAATTTCTACACTTTCATAAAATATTTTAAGTTCTTATGGTCTGTCCAGACCTCAAACTTGAGCTTTGCACTTTTTAGTAAATGCCTCCAGTTTTCCAATCTCCTAATTACTGCTAACATTTCCTTGTTATGAACCTCATAGTTCCTCTCTGTCTCATTTAGAGATTTTGAGAGGAAAGCTACAGATCTTTATTTTCCATCCTCATATTTCATAGATAAGACTCCTCCTATTACATAGTCTAATGCATCCACTTCCATCCTCATCTTTTTAATATAAGTCCAGTACTGCTAACACTAGTTCTTTTGTAAATCTCTCCTTCCACTCTTTAAACACTTTCTCCTGCTTCTCCATCCAACTCTACTTCTGATCTTTCTTCACCAAATCATGTAATAGTCTGGTTATTGCTACAAAATTCTTAATAAACAGCCAATAATAATTGGCTAGTTCCAAGAATTTCTGTATATCTTTAACTCCTTTCAGAGTTGGCAAATCCAATACTCTCTTTACCTTTTCCTCTTCCATCTTAATTTCCTCTAGCTTAATTACTATTCCCAAACTCTTCTGATCTTGAATTTATATTTTTCTGGTTTCACATACAAATCATTCTCTACTAGCTGCTTTACCACTTTCTCTACTACTTCATCATGTCCTTCTTCTTCTTCTGTCCCTACTATAAAGTTATTCATAAAACTCACTACTTCTCCAGTGTTGGTTAACTCCCAAAGGATCTTATTTATCATCATTTGAAATATTGCAAGGGAATTTGTGAGTCCAAAGAACATTACTATTGGTTCAAATGACTCTTCCAGCATTATAGACACTGTCTTCTACTCATCCCCCTCCTTTATCTGTACATCATTATATCCCTATTATAAATCTAATTTATTAAATATTTTCTTAGTACCTATATTTTCTACAATATCTGAAATAAGAGATAATGTCACAAACTTCATTCAGCTTGTATCTCCACAACCAGTGGACCGATTTTCACAAACCAAGTTGCGCTGGAAAGCCCCAAATGAGGGCTATCCGCACATATGCGGGATGTACAAAAGCGACAACAAATGACTGAGATATCAGACCATCAGTAGCTGTAAAAGCTTCATCTGCTAATATCTCATGAACGGCTGAACGGATTCGCACGGTTAAACTTGC
>Ga0157357_1000532_pt1 | contig 16213 bp, 15 predicted proteins | sample AttcapACBM1_FD_111485 | JGI IMG/M metagenome (GOLD analysis project Ga0157357, IMG submission 111485) | Fungus gardens microbial communities from leaf cutter ant in Botucatu, State of Sao Paulo, Brazil - Atta capiguara ACBM1 | ecosystem: Host-associated > Fungi > Mycelium > Unclassified ... | reverse complement strand
AGACTTAACAACATTAATTATTCTTGTTGATATTACTCATCATTATCTCCTTATACTGAACCTCTAAAACACCACTAAGTTCAAGTATCACAACCAGTGAGTAGCTTATTTGTGATAGACCATGGGGTTTTAGTATATAAGGTAGACAATCCTGTATAGAGTTCTCTATCAAGTTTTCTTATATTAATCCTAATACAAGGTTCTTTTTCTTGATCCACTCTAAGATCTTGAAATTGTAACATATCAGTTGCCTCATTCTCATCTTGAGGGGAAGATATGTCGTTTAGGGCCAGAGCCTTATTAATCTCACATTGTTTCCCAGCCTTAGAGCTGTTGCCAGTTTCTTGTTTATCTGAAGTGTTGTTCTCCTTCACATTCATATTTAGAGATTAAGCAATTTCTTCAGCTTTGACCTGCCTGCTCCAAAGAGGATTGTTATTTTATATTTTCATTCTTTCACAGTATGGAATTGTAGATGCCTTTGAGAGAATAGAAGACTTTCTAGAGCTATTGTTGGAAAGAGATGATGTTCTCTCTCTAGAAATATTCATGTCAATGTCCATATCCATGCTAGAAGAGGTTTGGTCCAGTATATTAGTAGATAAAGCCTTAGTAGTAGTAGAAAGTGTTATATTCCCTGATTCTCTTATAATTGCTATCATTCAAGACAGTGGTAAGAAAGAAAGAAGTGATAGTGAGTTATATGCCTTTCTATTAACCAAAAAAAAAATCAAGAAAAATAAATAAGAAAATAAAATTAAAATAAAATATAAAAATTTAAGTATATTATAACAAACTTATCCTAAAGTATAACTAAGTACTTCTAGCAAGTTCTACCATACTCTCTTGTCATCTAACTATATGACACATAATATGAAGTCTTGTCATATACATCTTTTAACCAAGTCTAAAAATCTTAAAAACTTTTTATGTAATACCTAGAAAACCATATCAAATTCTAGAACTGCTCTAGCTTAGACAAATGGGCTTCTCATTATTTAATTGACAAAGAAACAAAATCTCCTATTCAGCCTATATTTCTTAGCAAAATATCCTAGTACTTTAGCAGAAAATATAAGAGAACTGGCTCTTCCAAGACTTTTCTCTTCTGTGTTTTTTGGCTGATCTATGTTCTGTGATCCTTTTCTATATCCACACTCATTCACCTATCTAATTTCCCATGCTCCAGACCTCTTCAAGCTATACATCAATACTTCTAACCATTTGGATATGTTATTTAACTCCCTTTTATACATTCCTCTGCTCTTCTACAATACTTTGTAGTCTTCTGAAGTCTTCTAGTGTCATCTGTATATCTACTTATCTGCTTTTTCCATGCTCTGGAAGTACCTGCTAAGCATTCTAGCACTCTTTTATTTAAGTTTCTCTATTCTAAACTGTTCCTGATTACTTATGTATCATCATTCCTTGCTTATGTAATCAGAATTCTGACACATTAGAATGGATCTGTTATTATATAAAGTAGCTATCACCTTCAGAAATCTCCATTCTATTCTCTTAGAATTTTCTGGAGGTAAGTGTATAGTTCAGTAATCTCTTAGACAATAGACTTAGTGTTATGGGACACTTTGGACACTAACAATTTTTCTTTTCTTTTCTTTTATTTTTCTGATTTTATATTGATTTTGTTTTTCTTTTATTTTATTTTTTCTTTGGACAATGAAGAGGCATGTGACACTGAAGTCACATGACATGTCACATGATGTGACATCATAGGCCTATAACATAGTGGAAGGATCTAGAAGATGATGTTAGGGCACATGTATACAACATGGTGGCCTTGAGTAGGAAATGAGGCGGACATGAGGTTATAGCATGAACAATAGGGCAGGCTTAATTATTAGTAGCACAGACCAGGCATGTTTTGTATATACAGGACTCTAATTTAGCAGAGACTCCTTGTCGAGTTCTCTTGTGATTTTCTCCACTTGATTGCCTACTGAGAGCTTTACTTGCTTGTATAGCTATTGGACTTTGTGTTTAGTAGTTGCCACAACACTTAGGATTTCCTGGAGATTTGAAGTGCCTTGCTCTTCCACCCAGTTTTCCTAACAGAAAAGAGAAATATAAGGATCTAATACAACAGTAGTAGATGTGTTTCCAATCTTCAGACTCCAGAGAAAGACATTTCCTAAAGCTCAACAACATAAACAACAACCTTATAATCTCTTTTTATTCAAAAGAAGTGTGAAAGGAGCATGTTGGACACTCCATTTCCTTATGTGTACAAATAACCAGACTCCTTACAAATCATGCACTTATGAATATCATTGTTGGTTTTTCCCAAGAGAATATACATATCCAAGTATGAATGTATCACCTATGTGGGAAGGCACAACTAGATATTTGTGCACCAGATACAAGGAAATAGTCAGTGAAATGCCAACTGACATTATTAGATTTTTTCAAGGTAATCCAGATATGTTTTGCTTCCAGGATAACATTTCTTTTATTTGTGCTTCTTCACTTCTCTCTGTCTCTGCCTTCTTCACTTCTCTCTTTATATTTAAGTAGTTTCATACTATCATGGTCTGTTTATGTACTCTGTGTAATAAATTGTTGATTTTAAAAAAGTACCATCTGCTCCTCATCATTAGACTAGTTGTCATTAACATAGAGAGCAAGAACCTGGGTGTGCTTGTTATAGCCAGTGGCCATTGGAATTATGAATGAATGACATTTGTGGGTCATGAGTGTTTAGGGCCAGGTACAGCCCATCAGTCGGTAGGGAAGTGTCACAGAGAGGGGGTTCTTGAATTCTGGCTGGGGTGAGATAGTGGTAGCTGAGATCACTTCACTTGAGCCATGAGGCACATTGCATAAATTCCATATTGTAAGTGGTGATTTTGTTAAATCACCCGACCTTATTCAATACTTATATATAGCTGAAACCTGGTATGATTTTGCAAGTCTGGGAAAGCTGAGCACAGCCACGGTGGTGATCAACTGGTTGAGACAATGTTTGTTTTCCAGATTGACTATGCTTGTATCGCAGACTGACTATGCTTGTATCGCAGACTGACTATGACTTTTTCTCGTCGCCGTCCCCGCTCTCGCCGACCTCGTCTGCCGTCAGAGTCACCACTCGTCCCCGCGTGCCTTCCCTGCCCAGCAGCCCTACAAACAACCCTCTCAATACCTCCCCGTCCTTTTCCTTGCCCCTTTCCAAGAAACCCAGGCTAGTCCATGATAATGGCGACCAACTTGCTTCTCCCTGTCATTCTGCGTCCAAACACCCACCACTACACAAGAAGAAAGTACCGCGAAAACCCAAGTCAGCCGCTACACGCGTCCCGTCGCGTGCTTCCAGTCGCCAGAATCCTTCCCCTGAACCTATATACCGCAGTAATCGATCTAGGTCTACCTCCCTCTTTCTCAGTCTCGATGTTGAGACTCAAACTTCACTTTTCAAGCGCCGATGGCGCACCGAACAATGTGGTGATCCAGGCGATAGGTTTCTCGGCTCCGAAGCTATCGTCCGCCGTCTTATCAAGTCTTATAAAACTTGTGTGTAGTATTGATCTGCCCACTGAACATGTTCTGACCGGTTACAGATTTTAAGAATCCGAATGACCCTAACGATATCTCTTTCCAAGCTCACCCTGAGAATTACCCCGTGGCAGAGCTGGAGTATCCCAACACGGGTGCTAAAGAGCGGTCTGTCTCCTCGGATGACGTGTCGATAGCCTTCTCAACCCACGTCACAGGTTTATTCTCCTCGCGCCCAAGGACAAGGACCATTATAACCCGATTATGGATCTTGAAAAGTCCTTGTTGACAATCGTGAAGTGTCAGTCTTCCCTAACTGTGTTGCTGTCCCTACTCAAAAACCGCTCCTTCGCAGATTATTGTACCCCAGAACAGCAAGCCTTGTTCGGACCACTACCACGCGAATCGTTAGTAGACACAGACGAATCTCCCGCGCCTTTACTGTCCCCTTCAACTTCCCCGTCTTTTCGATCCTCTTGTATGTCCTTTTTTGAACCATACACGTCCCATCGACATCTACTCAGACCCAGGTGTGTCAGCAGCATCGGTATTAGCAACCCACGTTCCTCTACTTCGGGCTTTCAAGCGAGCAATCAACCTTCAAGACGGTCCTCTCTTCCTCCGTTCTTTAGATACTATCAATTCGATTCTCAGGAAAATCAAGTACCCTGGCTCTCCGCATTCCCTTCTTCCTCTCCCAAACCCTTTGATGGAAATGGTGAATACATGGATAGAATCAGGTTTACCTAAGCAAGTTCTCATGCGTATTCTTGACGAAAACTATCAACGTGCAGTTGGTCCTAATGTCAAAACGCTCAAAAAATACGAGGCATTTTCAAGTACTGTCTACGGCGAGCTTATGCCGAGTTTGTCGCATGATATCATCAAGTTGACGAAATTACATGAAGAGTCCTTGTTTATGGATCTAGGGAGTGGCGTGGCGAATGTTGTGGTTCAGGCTGCGTTGCAAACGGGTTGTAAGGCTTATGGAATTGAATTGATGCCTCAGCCAGCTCGTGTCGCAAGGGATATGGTTGAGCAGATACAGATCAGAGCGAGAATGTGGGGTGTGAACATTGGCGAGATAGAGCTTGAAGAGGGAGATATGCTGAAGAGTGCACGTGTGGATGAGCTTATGGCTAAAGCAGACGTGGTACTTGTAGATAATAAAGTTTTTGAGGAGAGCTGTAAGTGAGTCTTGGTTCCCTTAACCAACGCTAACATCAATTTGTTTGCCAGTGAACGAAGCGCTCAAACCTAAGTTTTTAGACCTTAAAGAGGGTGCTATCGTTATTTCTCTTGCGCCCTTTGTCTCTTCCCTGCATGGTCGTGTAACAGAACGAAATGTAAGAGCCAGCCAGATACATCCCATGGTTACTGCACGATATTGACATAACTTGGTGACCCTAGGTTGATGATTTCAGCGCTATATTTGAGGTGACAGAATGCCAATATCAATCTGGCGGAGTGTCGTGGGGGAATAATGGTGGTTCCTATTATATTCATCGCGTAGATCGTGAGGGTTACTCGAGGATCAAAGAAAAGTTTGAGCAACGACAGAGCATGACTCGGACGCGGACTAGAAGGCATCAACGTTGATTGAGTGGCGTATGGTATGGCGAAAAATCTTATATAGTAATCACATTTGCACCACCATGCTTTCATATCTGCTTTCATATCAGATACTCGATCGGTGTTTTTAACATCATACTTATTGTTCCACTGAAAAATCTTATTCACTCAGATCAGCTGTCGTATTCACGTACTTATTTCTACCCTTCTACGTATAATAGAATCTACTTGGGCAGGGCTACAAATGCACTATCGAATATCTATCATATTTATTCCTCAGCTTGATGATTTCCCTGCCTGACAAATGTTCTCCTTTCTTTCCGGCGAAGTGTCCTCATGCTTTGGAAGAATCTTTGCATAAAATAAAGCGTGCATATCAAATCACATCATCTGCATATGCCCAAGTGATGATGAACAGTGCACAGTGCACAGCTAAATGTATAGTAATTAAGGAGCAGTGTCTGGTTCTGTCATGGTCAACCCTAGTATCAAGATGTGCAGGTTGTGTTATGGTTTAATTGGCATAGGGACACCACGTGGTTCGTACACTTAAGATTGTTCTTACCCTCCTCACACAGGGCATGGATCCATGTCAATTTGTACAGAAAAACTGTGCTACGAGAAGGCGTGCAATGCCAGCCTAGGTCGCTATTCGGCACCATGACTTCTACGTAATATTGCTGTTCTTCCTACTTTCACCAGCCTCTCCACTCAAGTGATCTGTGTCAATGGTGTGTTGTGCATTAAGCTACGTTTCTCCTGATACCAACGATTGATGACATTTATTAGACTAGTCCGCTCCCGAAATACGTGCTGGGCTACGGCATCGACAGAAAAAAACTAAATCAGCTTATCTTAAAGAAAGCTCCTGATATCAATCCATCTTTGGTCAACGATGCAGCCGACAGCGTAATTGCGCGGCTCCTAGACAACGTGGATAACGACCAGCATTGGGTTGTCCTAAGGGAGCTCAATGGCGACAGCTTTATAATAATCTCATTTGGCCAAGAGGCCTTCGGCAATAACTGCGAAGACCTGAAGCAGAAGGATATCCACCCACCAGAGTACCTTGACGCTTGGCAGAACATCACCTGTGGACCTACCGTGTTCGAATTTCGTTCATTTTGACCATGATATTTGCATGTGATTTATCTTTGACGATTAGACAATCTCTGAATCCGTCTGCTTCTCGCCGATTCAAATTACATACCTCACCTCCCGTTCACTTGGTGTTGGTGTACTTCAGTTTGCCCTCCGAAACACCGCCTGATTTCCTAGTCTTTGAATTTTTTACATGTATAATTATAGTTTCTCTTGTTTGTGAACAGCATCGGGGGTTGCATGCATGTGTGTGCACGCAAGGTAAATATTGCAATTGTGAAATCTAATACTCATGCTTTTTTTGGCGGAAATGAGATGTAGAATGAAGATTAGCTGAGGAGCAACATTCAGATTAATATATAAGTGAAAGCCTGAGTGTGATTACAACTTATCCAGGTGCCGACACACGTCCTTTTTTATTGAAATGATTCTGCAAACTTGGTATTTGAGATCAGAACCAAGTATGGATTTCGACTGTCAATTTTGGGACAGGAACACTGAACGAGTTGAGCTGTGCACTACAATCTCGTTTTATAAAGCTAAGTGCCCCAAGCACCGTAATTATAGGCCATATATAAGTTGCGACCTACTTATAGGCAAGGAAATAATCCGCCAAAGTGAGAATGCTGTTATTAAGTATGTCAGAGTACCCTTCCATTTTAGATCCTGTGAATTTGAGGGCGATCAATCACTACGGAATGCTCAAAGCGACCCAGGTAGGAAATGGCATCGAATTGTATAGTAATTTAGATGGAGTTGCTTGTTAGTCGTCGCCGCAACTGAATCTCGACTGATTTCCATGTTATCACATAACCTGGTGTCTTTCTTGTGTCTTTCTTTTGCTTGAGCGATCTCTGAACGTCATTAGAAGATACACAAATCTCATGTTGATCGAACGACTGCGTGAGCCCATAAGTGTTAGGACATTCGTATTGGTATTTTACGGCCGTTACCCCGCGAAATCGGATTGACTCGGAATTGTTTCTAAGGTAAGTTCACTGCGCCATACGCTCAAAGGAGCTTCATTTTAGAAGGCCTGCCATCAAGGAGTCAACTCATTCAAATATCTCGGTTAACATCAGGAATTACCTCACACGAAGACAAACGCCTGCTGTTATCAATCCAGGGGAGAGGGTATAGGCAACAAAGCGAGCAAGGTCGTTGACATAATCGTGCCCCCACTCTGACCGTGCCCCACCTAAGTGAACTGTGAAGAGCATAAGTCCGAAGAGGATATACCCCGACAGCCTGAGATTGTCAGATGGTAGCATCCAATGAGGAACTGCAATATATCTACCTATGATACTTCCACATTGTCTTCGCCTTCGTGCCTCCACCAAACAATGCACCATCATACCAGGTGCTCCCGGCACCAACAGATAACTGTGCAATCATCCATATCATACAAGCCAGACCCAGTTTCTATTTCACCCTTGTCTCAGTATCCAGTGTGCCTTCGTATTCGGAAAAACATCGCTACTTACGGCATGCCAGGTTCTATAATGCTCATAACCCCCCAAATACTTATTGTACACAATGGCCAGTGTGCCTAAGGCTATGACAGGGAAGCCAGTGGTAAGAAACGCGGTCTGGTGACGGTTGAGACCAGCAGCCTTGGTTCTGGGTTGACTGGTGGGTTGAAGAGTGAGAATACCTGAGCAAATCACACAAGTTAAAACTTGTGAATCGGGATGTATTCTACCTTTACCATAAGAGAAACAAGCAAGCGCAAGTGGCTGGAAGAGGAGGTGATATGCAAAATAACGGAATGAGGTGGCCCCGTGAACGAATACTACAGACCAGGTTGTTACGGTCATTGCCTAACAAATGTAACATCATGCTGCAGTCTGATTATATCACATAGGCAAGGTCACTCACCGCAATCCCTGCCTATGGTTATGCTTAGGTTAGTGAACTATTTATCAAATGTTGGAACGAACTTACCCAAACCAGATTACGGGCCAGTGCATCCCCGCTTCGCCCTTCCCTTTGAAGCTTAAAATTATCCACCATTGTGTCCTGAGTCAGATTCAATGTTGATGAACGCAATAGAAGTAATAACAGGCAGCAGAGACTTTGGGCAAACAGGCGGAAGTTCTTGCCTAAATAAGGTCTCAGTGACACGTTGAATTCATCAAACTTCAGGCTATATTTGACACGAAGACTCCTGTAGGCGAGCCTGCCAACCTTCTCCTCCTGACTGGTACGTCTAGAATAATCATCTGTGCAGAACTTAGTGTTGCCTCAACTTGAGCTGTCAGAGATATTCAGAAAACGAACATATCAAATCAGATAAATTGTCTAAAATTTCCAGATTGTTTCGATACTGCACGTGTAGTGCCATACCAGTCTTTTTTGGTGACTTCAGAGGTGAGGCAAAAGACTGGCCAGTTGATGGGAGTACTGTTTCTGAAGAGCCAACGGCGAATACCAAAGCTGTAAGGGGAAACGAAGAAATGCGCCATCAAGGCCTTGTATCAGCACGACGCTTTCAGGCTCATTATCGGGGGGAAGTAAGCTTGGAAGAGATGTATGGGGCACATGCCCTGCCTGTAGGACGAACGACGGTGATTATCCTCCAATGCTCTAGTAAAGAAATGATTGTCAACCTAAAAATTTTTCAGAGTATCGGCAAGTGGGTACCTTCTTGTGGTGCAAAGGCCGAGACCTCGATGAACTGTAGGCATCCAATCCTAAAGAACATCATATCGGCCAGGTAATAGGAACAGTAATTTGAGGATGACCTTGCGATGTTGAGGTGATCTGGGCAGCGACTATACCACATGTCCGTTTGGGAACCACATGCACATGTTCATTGTTGTACAAGAGTTAATGAATGACATGATGTTTGGGCTAGTCAGGAACGGATAGACAGGAAAGCAAAAGAGGGTGCTTGGGTGGATGACAGGTGAGGTTTTGGCCCTTTAAAAGTCTTGCAAGGTTATAAATCATCCTACATAGTGAGTGGAGATACCACGCTCGTTGTTGGGCTGCTACGCGAGTCCCCATTGTCGACTTCATCCGAGCCACAGCCAGGCATGGCAGCAAATGGAAGGATAGCTTTGCTTGCAGTTGCAAATCAGACGCCAAGTCCCCATCCGAGGATCATAGTGGAGGATGATGATGATGAAGAGGACGAGGACGGCAGGGCGGAGAAGGAGAAGGAGAAGGAAAAAAAGAGTTGTTAAAGATGCAGGCTGAAGCAACCATAATGACCCAATCACCTTCACCACCTACCACAGCGGCTCCTCCTTCCGCATCATCGATGAATTGTTTTGCCTCCACCATCTACAATGCCCTCCCCGGGTCCTGTTAGCGCCCAAAACACTCCAGGCACCGCATCACATCTCTGTCCAAAACTTTCTGACATCTGCCTCCCAGCTGACTGCCAAACTCTCTTCCTACCTCATCTGAACATATTAAAAGCCACCCCTGCCCCCGTCGCGCCTCCAAAGCCAACCACCAACCTCAGAGCGGAACCGTATTCCAGACTCTCAGGATGGCATTGGCAGTACATGAGCCTCCAGGTGGTGTATATCCAAGAGGCCGTGGTGTTGATAAAAGGTGTTTTCAGATGCTACATAGCAATGGAAGACATGTAAAGTTTAAATTCAGAAAGTACGCGCTGCTACGTAGGAGTGTTGGTATACTCCTTGTCCACCCACACTTCTGTTATCCATACAAAAAAACCGACACATCATCACCACACATCCCTGTCTCGTGCAGGTCTCTGAACGATAATGCTCAGAACATTCTGCAGCTCAGTCTGAAAATTCAAGAGTGCGCCAGGGATGAGTCCCAGTCGAGTGAATGCAAGGTCAAGGCTCAGGACCGGCCAATCACGCAAGTTGAGGAAAGCTTGAGGAAAGCAAGGTGGGGCAAGAAAGTGGAACTGAGCATTCACACGAGATTCACTACTATTTATCACGGAAAATTAGTAAAGAGAAACGTGATGCAAGGGAGAAAATGGCGTACAACTTTTATGCGTCCGAGAACTGCAAAAATTTGATTGTCCATCCTATGTTCAGGGAGGGTTGGGATGAAGACATGCCAGAAGAATCACAGCAGAGGCAGTGAAGATTGCAAGGGAATTCGCTTTGATCATTTCGCTCGTAGTTGCTGCAAGAGAGGGTGAAAGCGAGACGTGGCGAGCGTTCTCAGTCCATGTCACACCATAAATACACAAGGGTCAAGCATTATCATGGAATTTAACTGAAAAATGAAGAACTTACAACGAACATAAACAGTGACCAGTACGATGAGGCCACGACTTTGCGATGAGGCATCTCCCGAATCATGTGGTGAAGTGGTTCTGAACTACTTCACCGCAGATAATCGTTTGATCAATAAGTTAGCACGCCACCAATGGCCATGCTCCCAGTGAGTATATTTTATATCACAATTTGTTCAGCCAATATGACATATCCAACAGATCGAAGCTATCCAGCATCTCTATGAAATTTCAGAGATGTCGGTTCACAGCGCTGATAAAAGTGTGGGCTACGGCCTTCTAAATGAATTGTTGGAGGAACACAAACGCCTTCACCGAAGGGGAGACTTCCTCATATTTCCTCAACTACGACTACGTTGGAACCCTAGCAATCCTCGAGATTTCCGAAGTAACCTACCTGATCTCGGTTTTGGCCGTCTGATTCCACCCAATGATCGCCTATACATACAAGGAGGTGCCAAACATAAGAGACCTGTCTTGCCTCTTATGTCTGGCCTCCCTCTCCCTATGACTGTTCTCCACAGCTTCGACGTCCGTAACGCGTTTGCCGTGGCTGCGAAACAGGCGTCTGACCAGGTGAAGGCCGCTATCAAAAACGGTGCTGTTCCTCAGGATGAGGTGATATCATGGGTTATCTCCATTGGTCCTTACTTTATTGTGAAGAACTTTGGTCCGTTTAATCAGGCAGAACTCGACACTCGAGGACATCGACCAAATCCCAGTGGAGATGCTGGAGTTACAGAAGCTATTGAAGAGACCTTGGAACAGAACAGAATCCAAATTCTGGAGCCCATTTATCTCATTGGTACCCCTGTTGCAGCCACTGCAGTGGTGGAGTTTCTACAAAACGGGAGACGGTTGTATATCTCAAATAATGTGATCGGTGAGCACCTCTGTGACGAATACTATTATCCTTACTATGATGCCTTGAATACGTGTAAAACTCACGTGTCATTTCTTTTTCAATTACATTATTGTGCAGGGCCGTTCAGCCATATTCCGGGTACTGTATTATTCAAAATTTTCGGTACACCCTTGTGACTGTGACCACATGAGATGAAATAGTGGTAGAAGACATTTGTTTCTTGATTGCTTGTTGGCTTTGAGTTGGAGTTTTACTCCCCTCTTTTATCTTGAAAGCTTTGTCCAGTAATTTTGAGTGGCTTCTTTTGCATGAGGTAACCCTGTTTCAGAAATCTATGGGTTATGCTTGCTTTCATGCCCCTTCTAATATACTAAGAATTGTGTGCCTCTGTCTTGTTTTCAGTGTCCTCATACTTTTCTTCCTCATTAATAATATTATGTAGTGCTGGTTCTATGTTTGTTCTAGATAGCAAGCCAGGAGAGCAGCTTGCATCTGCTCAGACCAGGTATGATAATTCTGTCTCTTCAACTTTAGGAAAGACCAGACATTATTGACTGGGTCATGTTTGGGGCTCATAACCTAATGTGAATAGATTACAATAGTCAATGTACAAGTGATAGACAGAACAATGATGATGAACTTGTCTCAGTTAGGCCTGATGTCAGAGTTTAAGATGGTGGACTCTAAATATTTTCTTTTCTCAGTTTCTATTCTCTTTTCCTTTCTTTTATTCTTATTTTTGGGGACTTAGGGTTAGGGTTAACATGACATCACTATCAACTGTCACGTGACAATGTCACAGTCACATGATCACATGTCACAGAGAAGAGCATAGAAGATTCTGGAAGAATAATGTCATACAGCATGTTTAACACATGTTAATCTTAAGGCAAACACATGGCTGTTTAGGGTAGGCTAGGAGTAGTTAGCCATGGAGTTTTAATATATAAGGTAGATAATCCTGTACAGAGTTCTCTATCAAGTTCTCTTGTGTTCAACCCTAATACAAGGTTCTTTTACTTGGTCCACTCTAAGGTTTTGTGGTTGTAACATCTGAAGTCCAACACAAAAAGTTTTATATTAAATATGGTCCAGTGTATTAAGTCTGCACTATATCTCTACATCATATCAATAAGTCTTCATTAAATACACTGTATATCATCTATCCTTTTGGTAACTCTAGTTGGAATACTTATATCCTTTGTAATCTTGAATAGTTCATAGTGCTTTTAGTCCAACTTCTTTGAGGATTGCTTTGATTGGATAATTTTTTGCTTCTAACCACACATTATCTTATTTCAACCACTCAAGGTTTTTTCCCATCATATTGCTTTTTCATCAATTACTTTGATTTCTTCATAGATAACCTTGCCATTTTCCAACTTCTTTGTAGCTCCTCAAGAATGTCTCTAGTTTTGATGGTTTTGTTTGTATTGTTAGATTGCTTTTCTATAGATATCATCCAAAATTAAGTTTTTGAGTAGCATATACCCTATGGCCAAGTGTCTTTTGTTATTATACCGGAATCCTGCTGTTGATAACCATTTTAACCAATTGTCTTGTTGGTAGTTAATATAATGCCATAGAAATATTTTGACTTCTTAGCTAATTCTTTCTGCTTGACTATCTGTTTTATAGTAGTATGCCATTAACAATGTTTTTTTTATTTCTAATGCCTTGTGTAAGTCTTTCATAAATCATAAGGCAAATTGAAGTTTCCTATCACCAAGAATTTTTCTTGGAACTCTATATATTTTCCAGATATTATTTTAGTAAATTTTGGTTATTTCCTCTAATAACACTACTATCATTGTAGTCTTAAGTCTAATTATTTTTACAAATTGATCTACTATAATCACAATTACATTTGATCTTAGAAGTAGTCCTATATTGTTGATACTAATCTTTTACTGTAGTCTTTGAAAGCATTTCTAGTAGATGAAGCTCCTTGTTAAATGTAGTTCACACTTATTATCTGAGATTCAGAAGAACATCCCAAAAGTCCAAAATAGTAAGTTACATTATCTGAGAATGCAGAAGGTGGGTCAGAACAACCTTCAGCTTCAGCTTATATACTATGCCTCTATAAGTTGTATAGATCATATATTTCAGATCAGGAACTTGAGGACTTAGAGAGTGGAAAACCACTAGAAGATGGCAAGGTGTGTCATTGCTAACACTGGAAGAGGGATGCTGGTTTTAGTTGATTTTCAGAATGACTACTACAGTGTAGACTACCAAATTATATACTAGTTAGTATACCTAGGGTGTTATGATCTTAAGTCCTTAGAGTAAGAACAACTCTTGTATTGAGTAACATAAGAGAACTTGATAGAGATCCCTTTACAAACTAGTCTACCTTTTATACTACTACCAATGGTCCATGCTCACTACTGTGCACCCTACCCTAAATAACCATATGTAGAACATGAGGTCAACATGTTGTATGACGTCATTTGTTCTAAAACCTTCTACTTCGTTCTTCCAAGTCTCATGACCAATATTGCAACCATACCATCAGATTGTGACAGTGTGACAGTGTGACCAATCACTTCTGGCCCTAATCCTAGCTATTCTTAAAATAGAAAAATAAGAAAATAAAACAAAATGAAAATGAAAATGAAAAACAAAATAGAGAGGAACTAAGTCCACTGTTTGTGAACTTGACATAGGGTAGCTATCTGAAATGTAACTGCTAAGCAAGATACTTGATTACTAGTGATTCTTGGATATTAGGAGATAGAGATTCATGGAGTTAACTTAGACCAATAAGGACATCTGAGATGAAATAAACAGGTATGATCTGCACCAAAAGAGGTTGAAAAGTGTAGATGAAAGGTAGAAGGTTATTTATGAGTTAGAATAGATATGATTGGAACACAAGATGTGACAAGGTTGCAGATCAAGCTAAAATGCTTATTTGTGGACTTGCAACTGAACTATAGATAACAACCTTAATCTTAACTTATATGTTGTACCACTGTTTATTACATAGTCATAATTTCAGAGGAAAAGTAGAAGTATAAAAAGAACTTGAAAAGAGAAGTAAGACACTGTCTTAGTTGGTTTAGTCAATTTTCAGACTGAAGAACTATAAAATATCTACTTGGTCTTAAATACTAAGTTCTGTAGTCAAAACTGTGGTAAGAAGATATTATAGAGATAGTTTCTGGGAAATAGAATGACCTAAAGTCTAGATAACAAGTTACTGAGAGATAAAATATAAGAGATTGATCTATAAGTTAGTAATTATAGATATGGAAGTATATCTGGAACTATTAGAATCTTATTTAGAATTAGGAAGCAGATATCTTAGAAGTCTTGGAAGTTAGTCTATAATAAATTATGACTATCATAACATGTGAAGAAATAACATATAAGCTGAAGCTAAGTCATTCTACATCTATATCTGTACATTATGAACAAAGTATAGAAACTTTATCCAACCTCTTCTAGAATTTTCTTGTAGATTTTTTCCTTTTCTAAACATAAACTATACTCTAATAAAGACTTTTAGAAGGTGGATGAAGTATTCTACTTATCCATAATATATAAAATTTATTAGGATGACTAAAATAAAAATATAGAGTTTGTATTTTAAGCTCTAGAAGAAACCTCAGTCTATTATTTAAATAATATACTAAATAAGAACTTACTTTTAAGAGAAACTGCAAAGAATAGAATAAGATCTTCTAAAGATAGAAACTATCCTAAATATATTTTAATCTAGTGAAATAGTACTGACTAAGCAAAATGTGATAGTGTCTAAATGATAAGGTACTCTGATGGAAATATCTTAAATATTGTTTATAAATAACAGATATTTATTTGATGGTGACTAGGAATATAGGATGATAATTACCAAGATACTAGCAGTAATTAGAATTAGGGTGCAAGGGCAGTAGAGCTGGTGTAATGAACTATATAAAATTAACAACAGACAATAGAATTTGCAATATGACAGGAATAAAAAACTCTACAGATTTAGTAATAGATATTGGAATTTGTGATTCTCTTACAAAATGTGGATAACAAATAACCTTTGGCTTCAGCTTATGTGCTATGTCTTTACTTATTATACTAGTCCCATATTTTAGAGGGTATACCTAGAGAGATTAAGAGAAGTAATTTACCCAAGATTAAGACATGTTACTACTAACACTAGAAGAGTATGTTGGCTTTAGTCAAATTTTAGACTGAGGATTACAATGTAACTTTGCCTATGATAGTATCTATAGAATAAAGACTGTAGGCAATTACCCTAGGTTTAAGTAGTCTTCAGATGTTAGAATGGAATTTTATAGAGTTGCTAGAAAGTCTAGTAAGTGTTATAAGATGAAAGTGTGGACAGACTTTAGGGTTAGGGTTAGGACAGAGATAAGATATAGTAGTAGTTATATTATTAGTCTATGACGAGAGAGAGAGAGGGCATGTGACTGGGAAGTCACATGACATTATGTCATAGGCCTAGAGGAGTCTAGAGTGGTCTAGAAGGACTTAGGGTCTAGAAGGATTGGAAAGAGTCTAGGGTTAGAATGACGTCAAGGGATATGGGTTCCTCATAGTGTACACATGGTGCATGTATGTATGACGGAGATTAAAGAGTATGACATCAGAGCACATGGACATGGCATGGTAGCCTTGAGGTAGACGCATGGTGAATGAGTAATGGACATGAGGACAGGGCATGGACATTAGGGTAGGTATAGAGAAGTCATAGCATAGACCATGAGGACTTTTATATAAATAGCAGGTAGAATACTGTTGTGGTTTCCTGTTGAGTTCTCTTGTGAACTTCCCACTCTATATCTTATTGAGAGATTTACTCGTTTGTGTTATCATTTGTCACTGTGATAAGTGGTTGCCATAACAGTAAGGATGTTTGAGAAGTAATCAATATAGAATAAACAGAATTAATCTATACCAGATGAGGT
>Ga0157357_1000531_pt1 | contig 16215 bp, 6 predicted proteins | sample AttcapACBM1_FD_111485 | JGI IMG/M metagenome (GOLD analysis project Ga0157357, IMG submission 111485) | Fungus gardens microbial communities from leaf cutter ant in Botucatu, State of Sao Paulo, Brazil - Atta capiguara ACBM1 | ecosystem: Host-associated > Fungi > Mycelium > Unclassified ... | reverse complement strand
TGTCAAGATTGTAAGTAGAGGACTTTAATTATTTTCATTTTCATTTTCATTTTGATTTATTTTCTTTATTCTATTTTTAGAACTTAGAGTTAGAGTTAGTGATAACATCACTTGGTCACACATCAGTCACATCAGATGATATAGTAACAGTGACAAGTCACGAGATACATAGAAGGTTATAGAACATTTTAGAAGAGATGATGTCATACAACATGTGATATATATATTGACCTTAAGGCTAACACATGGCTGTTTAGGGTAGGGTAGAAGTAGCTAGCATGGACCATGTAGATTTAGTATATAAGGTAGACTATCTTGTATAGAGTTTTCTATTGAGTTTTCTTGTATAAACTTTATACAAGGTTCTTTCTTTTGACTAACCCTAAGATCTTAAGTTCATAACAAAGTGAGGATAATATTACAGATCTCCTAACAAAGGTGCTATCTAAGAATACAACATGTAACTTTGTCTTGAACTTAGGACTCTGATGTTATAAGATGAGTATGTGGACAGACTTTAGGGTTAGGGTTAGGGCAGATAAGATATAGTAGTAGTATTATTATTAGTCTATGACGAGAGAGAGAGGGCATATAACTGGAAGTTACATAACATGATGTCATAGGCTTAGAGGAGTCTAGAGTAGTCTAGAAGGACTTAGAATCTAGAAGGATCAGGAAGAGTCTAGGGTTAGGATGACGTCAAGGGACATGGGTTCCTCATGGTGTATACATGGTGCACACATGTATGACAGAGATTAAAGAGTATGATGTTAGGACACATGGACATGGCATGTTGGCCTTGAGGAAGACACATGGTGGATGAGTAATAGACATGAGGACAGGGCATGGACATTAGGGTAGGTATAGAGAAGTCATAGCATGGGCCATGAGGACTTTATATAAATAGTTGGTAGAATACTGTTGTGGTTCCCTGTTGAGTTCTCTTGTGAATACACAACTTGTGTTTCCCACTAGATATTCCTACTGAGAGATTTACTTGTAGTACTACTATTGGACTTTGTGTCTAGTGGTTGCCACAACATCTGGGACCTAGTTGGAAATAGTGGAGATGTATAATAATGAAACCTGGTGACTATTGTGCCTAGGTAAGTGTCAGATGAGACATGATATCCCAAGACAATAAGTCAATTCACATTCTATTTCCTTCTTCTTATTCTTATTTCAGATTTCCTCTATTTCTACTATTATGAGCATAGACCTACTTGATCAATTGTCAGCCAATGCTTGGGCCACAACTATATAGTTTATCTATCATTTTGTTTCACCTATAAAAGGAGTTACTCAATGAGTGAAAACCTTAGCTGTCTACACAACCTAATGTTGGACTAAGGTAAGCCTATTCAACTTAGATACTATAAGCTAGGCTAATGATAGTATTTAGTACATGTTCCAATAGGTACGAAATACAGCTGTCTACACAACCCAGTGTCGGACTAAGTACATGTTCCAATACTAAGGCTGCTAGGACCTCTTATTTGTCATCTGTATTCTGATAAAATCAAAAGAGTGGGTGAATAACTGGATAATCATAGATGAGTAGGAGATGTGCATAGGAAAATAGGTTCTCTTGTGGTCAATGTGAATTAGATAGCGAAACTCCATATGTTCATTTTACTAGAGGCAAAATTTTGTTTAACATGAGGCAATAATCTAAGTGATTGTAACAAGATGTTATGTTGTAGCTTGGTGATGATAGAGAATTCTCACTTTTACGTTAAAACTTTGAGACTCAGTGGTTCAGAGAGTGACGATCAACCAAAGTGAGAATGAAGTCATAGTATGACTTCCTACAGATACAAGGAGCTGTGTTACATGCAAGTTATCAAAATAAAGTGGATCCATGGAAAGATCTAGAATTTGTAACAAACAAGAACCAATTCTCTTAGGTTGTCTATTATTAACATTTTTTATGATTTCCTTGCAATGAACAGTATGTGACTGTAATTGTAGGTAATCCGCCTCACTCTCATGGTGAGCTTTTGGGAAGTGGCCGAAATCCCGCTAGGACAGGCAGGCCTCGCTGTCAAGTCACACATCCTGGGTTAGAAAGTGGGACCTTCGACACAGGTGAGTCAATGCCTTCCGCATCGCCTCTCGTTCTCCAATCGTAGGCCATTATACACTACATACAACTAGTGCTATAAATATCCTCTAACGGATCCATTGATGTGGAGATAGTGGTCTACCAACTTAGTGTCGGACGGTTGATGTAAGGCTGACTCCAGATATGTGCGTGAGAGGCGTAAATGAGGGGGGATCTATTACTTTAGAGTTTACCCAGCTGACTAGATGTAATAAATACCAACACGGGGGATCATCAGCAATATTTCTACTTGCTGTACCATACTGTTTTTATGGATACGAACCCTCATGAGTTTTTTATGTCACGCAGTGCCAGGGAACCAAAAAATAATCACATCAGTTCGTCCCAGTTGGCGACTGTAACTTTGGAGAACACACTGGTGGACTCTACCAGAGATCAACTGAATAGATGTGCATGCATTTGTAGTAGAGTCCCCCTCTTACTGATATAGTCCCACCACACACCATTTCATTTTCTGCCTGACAAGGTCCCCTTCAAAACCTAGTCTTTAACCTTAAAACCTCCACACTCATTCTCCACCTCTCCCTATTAGATGACTGGTCCCCACAGATCATCCGCGTCTTATAACTGTGCTTGTTGCAGAATAGAAATGCTGACCACGAAAGAAATCAACCTCGTGCAGCGTCTCCGACACTGTAAGTATTACGGAACAACAGGCCTGGTCCTTGCAGGTACTGTTTCGTACTATATTCAGTACGTGAGATTAATGAGCTACAAAAATGGTTAACATCAAAAAAGTGGTGCCGACGTGTAGTTGTTCGGCCCGAATATCAAAATGAATCCCGTAAGCGCGAAACGGTATATATACTCCTCTGAACGCTAAAATTTGCCTTTCAATAACCCACTCATAGTCCTTGACCATGCGTATCTCTTTCATTTCTCTTATTGCCGTTAGCACTCTCCTTTACAGCGCTTCAGCAACTTCCTCTTCGTCGTCCTTGCTTATAGAGCGCCACCAACCTAAACGCCGTAATTGTCAGGCTGGACGGGGCGTTTGTCCCGATAGCCGTGGTGTTTATGATGTGTGCTGCGATAGACGAAGCGTGTGCTGCGGTGAGCTGTGGATCCTTTTGAAACAATAATTCTATTTACTCAATATCTCTGATAGGCGGTAGCTGTTGTCCCGTAGGGTGAGCATGGATATGGAAGGACACAGAAGAGAACTGCTAATGGAATTTGCAGATATCAATGTTGGCAGCTGAATGGTCAAGTGGGCTGCTGCCCCGATAATGAGAGATGTGAATGATGATGCCACTTGTAGATCCTTGTTTCTGTGATGTATAGTTTACAAGAGAGCGCGTCTTACGGTCCAAAGGAGCATTACTTGAAGTGGTGCTCCTTTATAAATTCCCAAATGAGTGAGAAATTTATCTCGGTGTGGACATCTATGATCTCCGCACTTGCGAGATTTCAAATCCCGAAATTTGTCCATTTTTGAATTTGCACGTTTTTGGCTTGATCTTTGTCCAAACCCTGAAGCTATCTTCTCCTATCTTAGCAAGTACTTTCCTTTGTTAAGCGTCGTCTGTCATTTACATTATGGTCTTCTGAACTTACAAACAATCATTAGTGGGTATGGCGTCGCGCAGCGGATGTATTGAAAGTGCGTTACGTCACAAACTACAGTGGGACTTCCTCAGCAGGGTACTACTGGTATATAGTCAATACATTCCAAGGGAAAAGTGCTAGATTATGATCTTTTGGCTTCTGGGCTGATCTAGTTTCCCAAATAAATTCCATGACATGTCTATTATGATATGTCTATTGTGCTAACTTAAACTGTAGCAATACTAGACGGTCATAGTTTACTTGTATTGATGGTAGTCAGCCAAGTAGCCATATAGGTATGCAGCCAATGAAACAATCTTCACTATATCAAGTATATATTCTTCGGAATATCAATACGTGATGAACATCGAAATTGCCAAAAAGTACAATGTTGACATATATATACATGCACACTCTTGGTCTACGTTTTACTGGCACGGCCAAGAATGTGGTATCTTCGACTGTTACATTCTCAGGTATTAACTCAGGAGTCATCGAAGGCGAGAAACGTCGGAATCAATCAAGATTGCTAGACTTTGCCGGCTCGCCTGTTAAGTTGTGCTGTCTTCTTTGCTTCTGCCTCCTTTGCTTTCTCTGCCCCAGAGTCAATAAGGTCAGTACAATATGATAGAGGACAACAAACCCTCTGCTTCGGCCTGCCTCTTTGCTGCTGCTGCCTCACGCTCAGCGCGAATCTTGTTAAGCCGTGCAAGGTCTGCTTTGGCCTGATCGGTCTTGCCTTGTCTATGTAACTGAGAATAAATGAGTAAACGAACTTATCATGAGATTATTATATGCACCTTCCAGTAACGTTCCTCTGCTTCCTTTTTCTCCTTCTGTTCTCTAAAAGCGAACGTTGAAGAGCTTCGAATAGTGATTATGAACAAGTACGTACCTTTCGCGTCTCGATAACTGCCTTGGCTCATTCAAGTCTGAAATGGTCAGGTTCTTCTGCACACGGTTAGGGTTGATCAAGTCCTCGTCCTCTTCGTCCTCATCCCCTTGTTCTTTAGCTGCTTGCTTGGCTTGAGCTTGCTTCTTCTTCCATTCCTTTCTTTGTACCCTCGTGAGTTCAGGTTTCTCCTTCTCGGATTCTTCCTCTTCCTCTTCTCCCTCTCCCTCCTCCTCCTCGTCCTCCTCCTCAGGTTCATCTTCCTCGGAGTCATCGTCATCGTCATCTCTATTTCTCCTATAGATCTTATGGATAAACATTAAAAAGCAGTTGATCTCACAACATTCCCACCTGGGATCTTTGCCATCTGGGAAAGACGATGCATCTCGATCGAGTGCCATGTTGCGACTGTAATCAAGTAGAGCATAAGAATGACAAAAAGCAAATCTTGAAGATACACACCTAAAGCTGTGACCTCCGCCGCGTTTGACCTTGTATTTGCCTAGCCAAGAAATGTTCACTCAGGCCGATGGTTTTGGTAAGAATACTGCACCTGCTCCACGAACCATTGCGATGTGCTAGAAATGTGAAGATGAAAAAGTGGGTGAGCAGATAATTGGGTCAAATTTTGATCCCGGCAGAATCCTCTTATATAAGGCATGGGATGTCACAACCATCTTCACACCGCGATGTCGACTATACCTTCCCGTCTTGCGAGGTCGGCAAGAATGTCAGTAGGCAGTTCAGAAGCTCGCTATCGTGTCCTTGGACTCTATCGCGACTGGTACCGTGCGGTATGTTCAGACCAGGGTCGACCGACAAGCACTGAATCATCTCGCAGGCACCAGAAATCTGCACTCTCTATGCTCTCGATGTCCCTCCCGCCAAAATTCGCCATGCCATCCGCCAGAAATTTGAGAATAACCGCTTTGTGACGGACCCGCGTGCTATTGACATCCTTATCCACAAGTCAAGGCAAGATTACCAGGAAACTATGAACCTGTGGAAGCAGAATGACCATATTCTCGGACTATTTCTCGCTGATGAGGGGCCGAAGGCACCCAAGACTTTCTTGCAGAAGTTCTACGAAGGTGGGATACTATAATACTTTCTCGTGTCAAGCTTTGAGTTAACAAGTTGGATAGGCCGAGACGAGGAGGCAGTTATCCCTGCGGCATCTGGTATTCACTAATGATTTAGACCAAATGCATACCATCTTACCCCCGAACCAATGGACATGACATGTGTTGTAGTGTGTCATACGCGCTCGGTTGCTTTCGGGATTCTACAGGGAAAAAATGTAGAATCCTCTAAATGCATCCACGGAGTCATGCTTCTATCCAAGTGTTCGACGGTCATCCAGTCCATACCATTTTCGCATTCTTCATGTGCTTTCAATCGAAATAAGTCGCTTTAAACAGTCGCAGTGCTTACACAGGATTATTCGTAACCTATTTGCGACCTTACTCGACCCATATTTTTAAAATGTCTTGCACGAAGGCGATCTCCACCTACAATTCCTTACACAAATTTGAAGCTAGTTAGATTATTGACCGTCTTCACCGGAAACATTTCTATGAGAAAAGGAAACTCGAGACTTGGTCAGATCCTGAGAGCCTTTTTCAGCATCTAGAATTCGCAGGAGATTGTGTTGCAATGCCTTCAAGATTGATTACCCCACTAATGGCTAGCCAAGGATATTCGTTCTTTCCATGACTGGCAGGGGAAACAAAACCCATCATATCCAAGACTTGGTCGTAATCCACGCTTCGGGACGGTTAGGGGACAATATTGAAACGTGAGGTTCCTTTTCTGCACACAACTTTCAAATGTTCCTTGAAGTACATATAATGAGAAAATCCCTTTCCCTGTGAACAGGTGTTTCATATGCATGGGTGGGTGTGGCTGTGAATGTGAATGACTAACACATATCATTGTCCCGTTGTACGTCAAGCAGTGTCCATGATCAAATCCTCCAAAAATTAGTTTTATTCGTACATTCAAGTACTTTTCTCTCTGAGAGACTTAATGAGTTTGAGACCAGAAAAGCTGGCTCCATCATGCTTCGCAAAGGCTTTTTGAGACGAGGAGTGAAGTCGTTCACACTGTTGAGGGATGTATTAATTGCGCCCATCGAGCTGATAAATTGTCAATACGACCCATATAATGTTGGAAAGAGGACCACTCTGTGACCGTCAAAAACAACTCTCAGAAGGCTTTAAAATTCCATAATAAAAGCCATGGAAGATAATCTTTGTCATATTAAGTAAAAACCGATTGCAGAGATACCATAGATAACAGTCATCATAAAGGCAGATAGGAAACCTGGCTCTACAACTCCTCGGCTTGGAAGAACGTCCTCTTTCCCTGTCGAGCGTTGCAGGCTCTAGTGAAAGCTGTAATAACCCCTTTCATGCACCAATCGCTGCCACACATTTCGAGTATTGACCAACAAAGTATCTTTTTCCATCTAACATACCTCACCGCTTCACGTTTCTCACCTTCTCAATTATCGACGACCATTTCGTTATCTCCTTCACACCTGGTATTCTCTTCTCACCAACCCATTCCTTAATCCATTCGACCAATCTCACATACTCCCTTCCTTCGTTACCGTCCCCGGTACCACCACTTTGGAATCTCTCAAGAAGGGGAGCTTGGACACTCACTTCACTCCATGCTGCCAGGCTCAAAGCAAGAGTTGACGTCGAGGGTGTGATACCAAGGTACCTCATCCATGCAAGAAGGAGTGGTATTTCGTTGGCGCGTGAGGAAATTATGAGAAGGAGGATGTACTGGAGACATGTGCTATTGGTTGGTAGTATTGAAGGATAGTGTGAATGAGTCCGTGGTTTGAGAGGTATGTTAGATAAAGAATCCGATGATGATGATGATGGTGGTGGTGGTGGTAATGCTGGTGATGGAAGGACGGAAGAGGGAGATGCAAATAAATCATCAAATCTCTCAAACACATATTTTGTCGGTCTCAGCCACTTTAAACCTGAACCTAATCCAAGTCCCAATCCAAGTCCAAATTGACCCTCAGCAGGATCATCGTCAATTGACATCCTCACAGCAGCAGCGGGCGATTCTATCTTTAACATTTCCTGTACCTTCTCCTCTCCATTCTCCTGCTCAGCAGCGACTCCGACTAATGATTGTAGGAATATTTTGCGCACGGCAGTGGCAGGTAAAAGCTCATGCCAGATACCTGAGGTGTAATCCCCAACACTATTTCCTGGTCTCTGTGCACATTTACTCTTCCAAGGTGGCTTTAAGATGGCTTGAACGTGAGAAACAGCGTCATCTCGGGTGATTTGGGAAATTGATGAAGTTTTGGATTTCGGACGCCGGAAGGGATTTTTGAGCGATAGCTGTGCGAGAGCTCCGGAGAGAGTATCGTCCAGACGATGTGCTAGACGTGCGGACTGTAAAAGAATAGAGAGAGAAAGAGCGTTAGGCTGAACATTATACAGTCGTTCCATGTGGTCCCAGATTCGAAAGACCACATCGGGGCGTTGAATCCTGTTCAGGGCAACCATGAAGTCATTTATTGTCTTCTGCGTCACTTTCACTGGTTTGCGCAGCGACAGCATCTCGAACGGAGAGGATGAAGAGGGTTCGGGAGGACGTGCAGCATGAGTTTCTAGAAGCATGAATGCATCGTAAGGCCGTCCAAGTCGAGTTATTGTCACGACTCCTGTGGCTAATGCTTCGGAATCCATAGTAACACCACTTTTCAGTAGCTTCTTCCAGTACGCAGCGGCATTGACTATATCCCCACGTTGGAGTAGTCCACGAATCAGGATAGTGTACGTAACAACGGTGGGTCGACCGCCAGGGGCACGCGTAAATATTTTCATCAAGTTCCGGGAGTTGCATCTAGGATCTCGGACGGCAACGCAAAGCACAGCTGTGAAATCATGGACGCTGAGAAACTTCGTGCGCAAAAGACGGGTGACGGCTCGGGTTTTAGTTGTGATTCGTGGAGGGATAGCTGCGGGTATATGGGAGGATTTGAATGCGAGATGGCGGAGGAAGGAGAACACAGGAGGTGTGGAAGTGAATGCGTTCAACATGAGAGTGTTGGCACGGATTTGAGGAACAGAGGATGGTCTGAGGAGTGTCGATGTTGCATCTGCGGTTGCCTCTTGTGAGTGGATAGCCTTAAAGTACTGTCTCGCATCGTGAATTGCCCCATTGTTAGCAAAAAAGCGAAGATAAGCCTCCAGGTGCGATGTTTCAGGTACAAAGCCCTCTTGGACCATCCGGCCTTGGAGGTATTTAGTCAGCTGTAACGTAACGAAACGATCGTTGAGCAGCGCTTCATAGGTGTCAGATGTGAGCTGAAGCTGACGGGATTCCATGGCTTTGAGCAGCAACACGGCAATGTTTGCACTCTCTACCGTACGGTTGGGAATACAAGATATGATTTGAAGGAAGAGGTTGAAGTAGGAAGATTGGTTCTCAATCCAAGTAGTTAAGAACGTCTGAGAAAGATGGCGAAGGGGTACAACAAGGTTGAACCGCGCCAGCTGTATTGCAGCAACAAGGACGAGGGGTCCATGCGCTTCGTTTGGTGCAGTATCGAGATAAGTGTAGACGAGGTCCAACATGGGTCCATGAGCCTGTTGCGAAGAGCGTACTTTGTTAGAAATGAGGTACATCAGGACCCAGAGAGGTGCGTCATGGACAGTCTCGTTTGAAAGAGACTCGAAGTTGCTGATATCGTGCAACCTGGACATCCATTGGCCATACTCTGCCACAGATACTCCATTTACAAACAAAGCCTCTGAGAGGTTAAGATGACGTCTAGGTTGACGCAAGGCGTCGAGAAGACGCCATATGGGTTCTCTTGTTCCTCTATGAACGAGAGCAATGTACTTTCGGTTCCTCAAGGTGCGAATGGCATCACAACAAGGCTGTGAAGTAGAAAAGACACGCGCGCTGTGCCTCGAGAACTGTATGGTGACACTGCGCATACGAGACAGACATCTAAGAGGCAATTAACATAGTCAGACCGTCGCAGATATTATTTCCGCACCTTTGCGGGGAGGAAATGGCACAGTCAAACAGAACCAAACAGAAATATTTTTTTATGTTGGTGGCAGCTGAGCCTCCTTCTACACCCAACAATGCCGCGCATTCTGTTTGTCAGTGGATTCCACCCCCAGACCCGCGCCAGAGACCTGGCTCATGAGTTCGAACAGTATGTTTTCCTTTGCACTTGTGTCTTTTTCTGCTCATAGCTTCCTAGTTTTGGCCCGCTTGTCCGCTGCGACGTCCCTGCTCCAAGGGTCAGCCGTGCAGCTGCAAACCCGTGAGTCTCTCCTTCAGACTGTTTCTTTGCATTTGCCAGTCGAATATATCGAACCCGATTCGTCGCTCGTATTGACTCGGCTCGAGCACCCGCGCTGCACGTTATACGGCGAACGAGAAAAAGAAACCTAGTTCGTGATCCATGCGAGCTTCCTTTCTCTCGCGAAAGATGAAAATGACAATTGCAATTCGTCGTCGTCCATCGAGTTCTGTAGAATTTCGACCCTCTCGTCTATCGATTATACATACCGTCGAGAACAAAACACTCAAAGCTTCGACCTCTCCACCCGTGTAGCTACGCTTTTGTCGAATTTCGCAACAGCCGTGATGCTGAAGATGCTTACTACGAGATGTGTGTAACGATCTCTTCATCTAACCTCTAGTGTTGAAGAGTATTCGTGGTGCAGGCATGGACGCCACTTTGAAGGCAGTCGGCTGAGCATCCAGGTCAGTATTCGACTATCATCTCTCTCAGCTATGCCAACACGTGATCCCAGTGGGCCAAAAATCCCCCCTCTTCGGTTTGGCGGTACGACCGACCTCGTCGTGACCGTGAACGCTCCCACAGCCCTCGCAGAAGAGATGAACGCGACAGGGACCATGACAGGGACCATGACAAGTACCGCGACCGTGACAGGGACAGGGACCGCGACCGCAGGAGGGCCCGCTCTAGGTCCCCAGCCAGACGTGGCAGGACCTCCTCTCCTGACAGGAGGCGTGATGATCGAGACCGCGACCGTAATCCCGATAGAGATGACCGTAATGGTATCGATCGTGAACGCGACCGTGAACGCGACCGTGACCGTGCGAGGACCCCTCCTCTTCCCTCCGAGGAAACCATCAAGAAAGATCACGGTATTGCTGGTGATGATAGGGACCACCACAGGGACCGGGATGATAAGAGGGAAAATGGCCGTGCTACCCCTCCTTATGATAACTGAGTGTTGAGTTTTTCAGTTGACGCCGTCTACCCTGTTTCTATGTTCAATTTCTTCTCAAATTTTTTCTTTATTTTTTTTTAGAAAAACTATCACGTTTCGGTGTCAGCTTCATCGACTCGTTATGCCTATGCCCCGTTCCCTATGCCTCGTTCCCGTTTGAACGTCTTTCTTCTCTTCAGAACGCTCGGCCTGAGTGAAATTGATCTGTGTCTTTACAACATGTAATCGACCTTGAAATACGATTATCCGCCTTTGTTGGCCTATTGTGATCTCCTACAGCCTGCCGATCCTGTTGGCGAAGTTTCGCGAAACTCCTGTTTGCTACTGTTCCTTGCAGTGGTCAAACAGTTGGTCAACCACTGTCTGCGTGTATACCTTTGTAGGCATTCCATTCCCTTGGAAAAGGACATTACCTAGAAGAATGTAAAATACTAAATTGATAAAAACTAGATTAGCTTAAGAGTAGTATTTAAAAAATAAAAAAATCTGTTGCTTACAACTCATCAACAGACTTTTCTGTTGCATTATCTCCAACAAATTTTTCCAAGCTGCTTCACAGTCATCCTGACTTAGTCTATTTCTCTTTTCTCTGGCATTCTCAACCCAGACACTAAACTTTGTTTACTACAATTGCTCTCTTACAGCCAGCTCAGTTGTCAGGTGCAGATCACACTTAATGGAGAAAGTTCATGGAGTTAGACAGAGTAATGAGTATAGGAACTTATCTGAGAAAAAGTAGGATTGCAGACTTCTGTGAACAACCTTGGCTTCAGCTTATGTGCTATACTGTCTACTTGCCACTTGATCACAATGTTTGAGATAAAGAGTACTGATAGGGAATAAATGTGCCACTGTTAACACTGGAGTTTAGTGTTAAGAGTAGTAGGAACTTGATTGTTGTCAATTATTGGACTGAAGATTACAGAGTATCTCCCAGTCCTTAAATACTATGAAAAAGTGCCTAAAACACTTGGAAACTCAAGTAGTGCTATTACTACATAATCTAGCAATTATTCATATCAAATGAGGTCAGTGTCTATGCCTAGCTTCAAGTTGGGTGGATGTTTGATCAAAATGATCTGCAGTAAAACACTAAGTTTGAGGTTTAAGTCCTTGAGTAAAGACAAAAGATGATTTTTGTATTAAGTAATACAAAAGAACTCAATAGAGTTCCAAGTACAAGATAGTCTATCTTATATACCACAGATCATGGTCTGTGCACACACTACAACTAACCTACCCTAAAGTCCATGTGCACTCCATAAGGTTAGCATGCTATTACTATACTATATAACATTATCTATTCTAGAACCTTCTATATCCTTTTCTGTGTCATGTGATTCATGTGACAGTAACAAGTATTATGCCTCCATCATGCTTTGTGACTTGTGTGACTGTCATGCATGATGTCACATCACACCCTTCATCTTTAGTCCAAAATAAAGAAAAGTGAAAATAAAAACTAAAATAAAGTAAAATGAAAAATGAAAAAAAGATAAAAGAAAAAGAAAATAAATTGAAGCCAAGTCCACCATTTACAATTCTGATAGTAAGTCTGCCATGAGAGAAGTCTATACTTGAAGTTTAGATTGATATATATTTCTTTTTTAAGACTGATAAAGTTTTAGCTAGGGTTCACATGACTATCTTGTAAGTCAATACAAAAGAAAGAAATTTTTTTGCCTCTTTTTTTCTTACTATCATATCTCTCCATAACTCCTCCAATATATTTCTAACTGTTAGAAATATTCTGAGTGGACTGGTTATTTTTATTTTTCTGGTCTTTTATAATTTCTCTTTTCTTTTATAGTTTAGTTTTCTTATTTTATTCTTTGGACTTAGCTAAGGAATATGATATTATATCAAATGTAACTTAGTAGAACATTATAAAAACTACTAGAAAAACTTAGTCATAGCTTTAGGATAGATTAGAGGTATACAGACCAACTTTTAGAGGTATATAAAGTAGACTATTCTATAGTAGAAACTCTATTGAGTTCTCTTATGTCACTTAATACATGAGTATGCCTTTTATCTTAACACTTAACACTTAGGCTTAAGTCATAACACTAACCCTATTAGATTCAGAAGCTGAGATTCTAGTATGGCAAAAAGAAACAAGAGTAAAGCACATTTCTAAATAGCAGGCACTTATAGCCCACCTGGAAGTAGTAGCAAATGCACAATAAGAAGCAAGAATAACTGAGTAAAGTATATAGAATATACAAAGTTTAAGATTTCCAAGAAAACCTAAGCTTTATTGACATAGTATTCTAATGGCACAAGTTATCTCTAGAAAAACCTAAGAGAATAGAGTAAGGTTTCTAGAGACAACAGATATTCTATATACCTCTAGTATATATTCTAATCTTCTTGGATCAGCTTTTTTTAAGAGAAATGACAATAACAGCATGGCTAAAGGCATTTTTGATAAAAGTATCTAGAATGTTAGCTAGGAAAGGAAGAGAGGTTACTATTAGTGATAGATGGAGAGAAGCAGCAACAATCATGACTTTAGAATAGCCAAATATGCAGGTAGATAGAAAAATTTGAAATTAGTCTCCTAGAATCATTGGTAGTCTCAGATGTCTAAGTGTAATGGCCAGTACATCAGCATGTATAACCTTTGCCTACATGCTAAGCTTGTCTTCTATAGTGGAGTTTGCTTATCAAAACTCTAAACTTTGTCTCTGCTCTGTCATAAATCAATTTGATCAGACATCTAGTTACTTTATAAAGCTTGTTATATAAACTACTTTCATATTCTTTTCCTTTTCTGTTAGGTCACTAGAACATATAACAAGACATGTGATTACAACTATTGGTTGTAGCAATCACAAGTCAATAAATTGACACCTATCTCTTGGAAAATTACATCTACTACTAATACTAAATACTAGGTGGGAAACTATAAGTAAAGACTTTGTTGTTGAACTCTCTGAGTTCATGGAGTTTGATATGGTGATGACAGTAATAGATTTAGTGTTCAAAAGAATATATCTTATATAGCCTCTCTATGTATGTGTAGTCTTAGATAAAGAACCACAGTTTGTCATGCTTTTTACTAAAGAGTTATACTATATATTTGGAATCAAGATTGTTTTGTTAACAGCATAACACCTTCAGTTAGATGGACAGACAAAGTATGTCAATCAGGAACTTGACCAATATCTCTGATTGTTTATTTATGAGCAGTAAAGTAATTAGTATGATTTTCTGCCTATAGTAGATTTTCAGTATAACAACTATATCTATACCTCTATCAAGCAATGTCCATTCTTCTTGAATACAGGTCATCTTTCCTGAATGGATTTCAAACTGCATAGTCATAAGTCTAAGTTAGAGAGTGTCATGAAGTTCACAAAGTAGATGAAAGTGACATTAAGAGAGATAAAGTCTGCCATTCACAAGTTACAAGAAAACATAATACTGTGCTATAACCAAAGATGAACTTCCATGCTAGTCTTCCAACCTGGTGACAAGATATACCTCAACTTTATAGGTATTCACACTATGCATCCCTCAGCCAAACTATCACATCACTATCTCAGATCATATATAATAGAGAAATGATTTGAATCTATAGCCTATCAACTGAAGCTTCCACTGGTATTGAAAAGGCTGCATCCAGTATTCAATGTTATCAAGCTAACTGCTATATCTAAAGACCCAATATCTGATAGATATTTAAACACTCTTCTGAATAGTCATTGACACTGCAAAAATTTCTAATACCTAGTCAAATAGAAGAACTTTGGCCTAGAGAAGAATTCTTGCAAAAATGTTTCAAAGGTGTTTGTGCCAAATAGAATAGCAAACTTCCACTGACTAAATTTCAGAGCCTTGCAGCTTATCCAAGCAGCATAATTTTTGACTATTAAATTTCACACAATTTTCATTATTTTAAGTTATAGTAATATAAGAGAAAAAGTGGATATAAGAGGACCTTTTCTTTTGAAAAACTCTAATACCTTACTACCACTGTTAAAGTTTACAGAGTTCTCTTCTTCTCTAGTATCACAAACTTTATTCAACTTGTATCTTTACAACTAGTAGACTGATTCTCATAAACCAAGTTGTACTAGAAAGTGTTAGAGTAACTAAACAAAGTCTACAGAGTTATATAGAGTTTGCATTTTCAGAAAAACATGTATAAACTATGCTAATCAAGTACAACCTACCTTTGGAAAAAGCTAAGAGAACAGGATAAGGTTTTTCAAAGATGACCACTATTCTAAATACTCTACTGTCTATTATAATCTAGCAGAACAATGTTGAGCTAACCATTAAAATGATAGTGTGTGAATGATTAGAAATATAAGTAGAAATGTCTAGAACATTACTTGAAAAAGCAGAATGTACTTAATGTTAACAGGAAGTGATTAACAATCTAAGAGATCTTCTAAAAAGACACTGTACAAGTACAGAGTCTGGTAGTAGAAGCTAGGGAAGTCTATAAGTCTGACAGTGTTCTCTAGAAATAAGATAAGGTAGTGAAGTCCATAAGAAAGGTGTTTAGTGTCAATAAAAAGTTAAGTTTCTTTACATTCACTTTCTCTTTAAGATTACTACAACTTAAAGTAAGAGGAATAGATTTGAACTTAATTCACTCAAAGTCTACTGGGTATATGAATTATAATATACAAAAGTTAAGGCAGTGGAACTTGACTACCTTCTCTAGTATAAAGACATCTGATATATTTTTCCAAGAGTTGGCCTCTAATCCAAAATCCTTTTATTTGATAAAATATTAATATTGTAAACAATACTAATAATTATATAGAATATATTCTACTTTCTATTCTTCTTTTCTATCTATAATAATAAAGTTTAGTGAAGACAGTGTTCATTGACCTAGTATTGGATTCTTGGAAATGTATCAGAGTTGAAGACAATGGACTTATTTTATTTTCATTTTATTTCTCATTTTATTTTCCATTTATTTCATAATTTTGAACATAAGATTAGAGTAACATCCTTTTTCTCTCTTACTACCATCTTACATAGTAGTGCCTATTAGAGAACTAGGGAATATAACTTTTGACACTTTTACTTCTTGTGCTACAACAAACAAAATGGCTTCTGAAAACGATGTTGTCATAGGGGGTGACTCTTTTGACTCACTTTTCGATAATGCTTGCAACAATTATGATAAAGTACATAGTCACTCTCTTACACATAATGCACACAGTCCTAAAACTCAGTTTATGTCCTTAAGCAAATGTAAGGAAAGCTATGCTGAAAAGATGGAGAGACAGAATGACAGGATGAATAAAGATAAGCTTGTCATCTTAACTAACAGTGCTATTGTGCTGGAACATGTGATCCCAGGGAGTCAGAAAGGTTAAGTTAGCAAGGTGGCTAACAATACTAATGCTGCATGTTAATAG
>Ga0157357_1000530_pt1 | contig 16225 bp, 21 predicted proteins | sample AttcapACBM1_FD_111485 | JGI IMG/M metagenome (GOLD analysis project Ga0157357, IMG submission 111485) | Fungus gardens microbial communities from leaf cutter ant in Botucatu, State of Sao Paulo, Brazil - Atta capiguara ACBM1 | ecosystem: Host-associated > Fungi > Mycelium > Unclassified ... | reverse complement strand
TATTCCTCGCTCGAAGTGGAGCATTGAGGAGATTTCGGAGCAGTAAAACATAGCACATATTATAATACCATAGATCACCTAACTACATTGAAAATATCTTCCGTTTCAAGATACTAGATATATAATAGCACACGATTGTCACTTCACGTGTTCAGCAAATACGTCACGCGAAGCGAAATGGGCGTTCGCGAACGCTCCCGCAATGCCTCCTTATTTGAATCCTCTAAAGCGTTCTGCTGAACCTGAAGATGCACCCTGGAGTGCTCGTAAGCGGCAAAATTCAGCATCTGGACAGGAGGAATATTGGATGGTGACGTGGTAAGCTCTGCCTCAAGGCCAACGCTGAATAAGAGTTAATGATACATGGCCTGTACGGTTAGGCGGAATCCTCAGACGAAAAAGCACAAGACTTGGGATGGGGATGCAGTGCTCGTAAGGAATGGCAGAAAATCCACATTATACGATGTCGACGGCAGGCAGTGCGTGCATATAAACACCGGCTTTCCCACTCACGCCTTCTAATCATATCCAGGCTTGCAGTTGGCTCAATAGAGGGCGTACTTGAGGAAGGCACGGAGTACTCTGTCGGCGGAAAAGCGCTTGAGCTCGATCGTCAAATAACGAGAGCAGACTACGACACCGGTCGATGTTTTGGCAACGGATTCGGAAATTCGACTTTCACACAATCCATCTCAAACTCATCACTGGCTGCAGCTCAAAAAAATAATAAATTTGTCTCTCCTTCAATTCGCAAGCCTCCGGCACCACTCGTAGAGAAGCGCGGAATACCCTTAATGCCCGTGAATTTAGCATCTAATACTTATATTCCACCCTCAAATAAAGTGGAACAGCCTTCAGAGAAGTCAAACTCAACTTATTGGACCGCTAATTGGTGATTATCAATGATGGTGCTAACATGATGTATTTTCATGTTCATCTTCTCGTAGGCGCAAGCAACAGAGTAAAGCTCATAAAACTTGGGATGGCGATGCGTATGTATCGCATATAAATGAAAAGCTGACCATGATTGATGGAAACGGGAAAGTGTACGTACCCCCATACTGTAATCGGATAGCTGTCTTATCTGTTCCGTTTCAGCATGGGGTTCACAACGATGCGAGGGCAACAGCCACACGGGGGCTTTCATATATATATCGGTGGCAAAGAAGTCGAGCTCGACTGTCAAATTCCGCAGTCACAGTTTCCTGGCTTCAAGGATGAGGGTGATGATTTGAAACCAGGCCCAATTTCCGAGCTCGCGAAAACAGCTATCAATATCAAGTCGTTCTATGGTGCCTCAAAGCCGAAGCTTTCTGGACCATTGTCAGTAAACAAGGACTTCTGGTGGTGTTGACCATATTGAGGACCACTTCTTCAGACATGATCCAAATGCCGATGGAGCGACTGTGATGAAAGCACCGACAAAGGCTCATATCAAGAAATTCAATGCTCAGTGAGCTGCAACAACATTTATGTATCAGGCTCATCACAGTATCTTTCAGGGATCGACTAATTGTTCCCGTTGTCCTTGACCCCATACTGACCCGTAGAATGCGAGACCACCAAAAAGAGGGCAAGTCTAAAATTACCAAATGGTCCTCACTGCTGACTTGTTAATTACAGGTGTCGAGTTTCTGTATGAATGTGTCATGGGACTCCGTAAACATGAGGGACAAGGCTGTATATTAGCTGACGAGATGTACGTTGACATTTTTCATGCTTCCCACCGAACATTCACGGAACCCAAGGGGGCTTGGCAAAACGTTGCAGGTGATTGAGTTGCAAGGATTTAGTCAAAATGGAAATCTAACCAACGACGTAGACAATTGCTCTCGTGTGGACACTTCTCAGTAAGCATAGGCCAGGATCGCTGACTAAATACCACTAAGTCTTACAGAGCAAAATCCATATTCTGGGATTGGACCGGTGGTTAAGAAGGCTTTGATTGTCTGTCCGGTTTCTTTAGTGAATGTAAAATTGAGGTTTTATCTCTTCTCTTTCATGCTTATTCCAAGGACAGAATTGGAAAAGCGAGTTCTATAAATGGCTTGGGAGAGATCGCATCGGGATTTCAACTTGTAGCAAGGATCCGATTGAACTACATGCCTTCAAAAATTCGTCAGTGATCTACAATCCTTGTATAATGGAAGTGACTGAAATGGATATAAGCTCTACGCATCAAGTTCTTGTGATAGGATACGAGCGTCTCAGATCCCTGGTGTGAGCGTCCTTTTGGTTCGGTTCACTTGCCCCATCCTGCTGACCTTGATTTAGTAGCAAGTCTGAGAAATTACGGTGCTTGTGAGTGTGTTAATCACTCAAAGCAAACTTGGTCTGATTTTTACTTCAGCCCACAGATCGACCTTATTATCTGCGACGAGGGACATCGTTTGAAGTCATCTCAAAATAAAACAACACAAATGTTCAAAGACTTCAACACACGCCGTCGTGTAATACTATCAGGTACGCCTATACAAAATGATTTGGGCGAATTCCATGCGATGGTAGGCAAACACTGTCGCCTGGCTGTCTCCAAACTTGATTCAATGTTCCTAAGGCTGAATTTTGCAATCCTGGGCTTTTTGGTAGGCCTTGAAATTCTCGCCTTGAGCTGGGCCAACTGTTTGTAGACGACTATGCCACCTTCCGACGGGTCTATGAAATGCCTATCCTCAAGAGTCGAGCGCCAGATGCCTCTCTGACAGAAGTGGAATTGGGAGATGGACGAATGAATCAGGTTGGAGAATATTAGCTTCACGGTTCACCATATAACTGAATAATCTCAGCTACTGACGATAGCCAAGAGTTTTGTCCTGCGTCGAGATGCCAGCCTACTAAAGGATCATTTACCTCCTAAGCGTACGTGCCCATAATATCATATGGTCCTTTCTCAACGCGGTTCCGTCATAGATGAATATATTATTTTTATCACCCCAACTCCTCTGCAACTGGAGATCTTCCACAAAATTCTCAGTCCCGACAGAGTAGACGACTTGATAGAACAAAGCACTACTGCTGAGTCACTTGCACTGATCGGAATTCTCACAAAAATCAGCAATAGCCCTATACTACTCAGAGCTACTGCTGAAAGTGCCAAAGAAAAGGAAAAGAGCATGTTTCATAAGCGCAATTTTACGGAAGCAGCCAACCTGGTGCCCGAAAAGGCCCAAATTGACGATATGAGCTTAAGCGGTATGCTTGTTTCTTTTGTATCTGCGGAAATATTTCATCAAGTTCAGGGAAGTTGATTGTCCTATCAAAAATGCTCGATGTGGTCCGAGAGGTAATATGAAGTCTTTTCTGCGATAGGGTCCAGTTTGACCAGTGAATCATGCTAACAGACCACTGAAGAAAAATGCGTTCTCGTATCGCATTACACTTCAACTCTGAATATTCTGGAAGCCTTTTGTCGGAAAAAGCGCTACTCCTACTTCCGCCTTGACGGGTGAGTGCCAGGACTTTTGACTGAGTATAGTCCTGATCAATCCTTCAAGTCAAACACCACAGGTTCGAAGACAAGAGTATGTAAATGCTTTCAATAAATCTAGCCAAAGGGGTGGTTGTGAGTACCTGGAACATCCTTCCTCGTCCGGAACTGAAACATTCGCTAGTTATATTTCTTTTGAGCTCCAAGGCTGGCAAGTACTACCTGTTGCTCCTTTTCAAATGATTCGCTCGTGGCCTGACACTGTATGCGTAGGCGGTGTTGGAATCAACCTAATTGGTAATTGCTCCTCCATTCAATGTTATCAGAAAATCTTGAACCCATGGGACCTAGGTGCCTCGAGGTTATGTCTAATCGATTCTGACTGGAATCCAAGGTTGGGAGATATTTATAGTTCTCAGTTAAACTTGTACCTGATTATCGGCCATTAGCCATGACTTGCAGTCAATGGCCCGCTGCTATCGGTGCAGTGTTTCTCTTACAGAAAACATGGAGACGTTCCTGATTGAGGCGCAACAGAGATGGTCAGAAAAGATCGGTACATATTTACAGATTTCTGACAACAGGCGCAATCGATGGTAATTCGTCAACAAGTCTGTGGTAATCACCTTGCTCAAAATTCCACGCAGAGAAGATATTTCAGCGACAAGTCACCAAATTGGCACTCAGCGACTGTAAGCATTCGTTCAAGCACATAGGATTTCGAGCCTTGACTTACTTTGCTTTCAGCTTTAATTGGCTCGGTTCGTCTGATCTGTAAACTCCAGGTTATGGACGTCAATATTATCTAACCAGGCTACTAATGCTTCAAAGAGCGATACTTTCACACGCAAAGACGTGAGTCTCCGTCCTTAGCATACTTCTCCAATCGAATTCTAGATATCATGGTTCTTTCTTCTAGCTTCGAGATATATTTCGCATCCACGTTGATACTCCCAGCAATACCCATGACCTCCTAGAATGCCCATGCGATGAAGGACACAACCACAATATCCAAACCCTGGAAGATGACGCCTTTCCCGACTTTGAAGCCTCGTGCATCAATTTGAATGGCTCAGACGACAGCATTGGCGAAAGAGGATTTGTCAACGCGGCACAGGTAACGCCAAGTTATCTTGGAAGGCTTGACAAGGCGGTCAGTGCAACAATAACATCTCTCCCAATGTGTCGGACAATAACTACTTCAACTTCAGTATCTGGAAAAGAAGAAGGCCGGACTGGCTGTCCTTGAGGAATGGAAACACGTCAACTGCTTGGCGGCCACGGCATGTGATAATATCCGGGACGATATTCTACGTCAGCTCCTACTTCCAGATAAGAGGGAGGTTCCTGAATCTAAACCCGAGCGTCTCGTGGCAGCAGTTGACTTGGACCAGCTATGTGCCGCTGTGAAAGTCAAGTCCATGACTGAGGTCCAAGGAGGTACCATTACATTTGTCTTTGAGAAGACCGACAAAGTACTAGAAGAGGGATAATGAGTGCATTTTTTCCATACTTGAATAGCCTTGATGTATAAGAAGGCTCGACATGATCAGATATAGGGAGAAGGACAGGGTGTGATACTACACTGTAGTAACATAAAGCGACAACCCTCATGGGACATGCATAACATTGGGCTTCAAAGAAGGGTGCATGTACAATCTTAATATGGCCGCCACGTCATAGATATTATACTATTTTTGGTCTACTTGTTGTTCTTCAACATTCACTCCACTTGGGATGGATGGTACCCCACCCCCGCGAGCACACGCATTCTTCCACTCCCTCATCTCCCACAGAGTCCAGCTCTACTCCCTCATTTCTCTCCTCGCTGTCTCTGCTGTAGTCCTCAATGCTCTTCGCAATCATAGCAACTTCTACTCTGTCGCAATCTATCTTTCGAAGAGTAGTCGTAGCGTTCTCGTGCGTTATCCTTCCGATATCTCGAGACAGTGTACTTGATCCTGGAGTGGAAGGTTCTGGCCAATTTCGCTGTGTTACTGGCATTGTTCTCTGGGCATGTTGTGCAACGCATATTCTTTGGCTCCCTTCGTCCAAATGAACTTGAGGTGTGTCATTTATCGATAGGTTTTCTTTCCACTCTCTTTCAATGTCTGCCAGCGTCTGTACGATCGATTGTGGTTCTTCATAACCGAATCCTTACTCGCCTTCACGATTTTTCGAGACGAATTCGATATGCCCTTTATTCTCATGTTCGGTTTTCTGCTGTTCATCAAATCCTTCCATTGGCTTGCAGGAGATCGGATTGAGTGGGTTCGTGCATTCAGTTCCGCGCATTTGAATGATGAGACTCACGTTTCCATAGATGGACCAGCAGCCATATCCCGGACCAGCTCCGTTATTCCACCTCAGAATGATGGCACTATTCGTGATCTTATGGCTTACTGACTTCGTTATGTTCGTCGTTGCCGTTGATCACACTTTCACACATGGTGTTGGTGGCATGGTCCTGTTTGCTAGCGAGGTTAGTCCTTTGTGTATAGGAACAGTTCCTGCTCGGTGCTGACTGTATCAAGTATGGAATTTTGATGGCTAGCATCATGAACACTATCCTTAAATATCTACTCTCAGCATATGATCTAAGGCGTGCAGGCCGTCGCGGTGGAGAAAATGCACCTCCTTGGGAAAATAAGTCCATGTGGGTGTTTTACATTGAACTCGCAACAGGTGTGCTCGTTCGTTGTACGATTTGAACGGGATATCTCATTGGTATTGTCCAGACTTTCTCAAACTCACGACCTATCTTGTTTTCTTCACAATCATTATTACGTTCTATGGCCTTCCACTCAATCTGATTCGAGATGTCTACATCACTGCGAGGTCCTTTATCACCCGCTTGCGCGCCTTGCATCGTTACCAGGCAGCTACTCGCAATATGGACCAACGCTACCCAAACGCTACCGAAGCTGAGTTGACAGCGACATCTGATCACACCTGTATCATATGTCGCGAGGATATGGTTTTGCCCGATCAGAACCAGGTTCCTCCAAATGACGGGCCGAACATGACACCTAAGAAGCTACCTTGCAGTCATATATTCCACTTCTACTGCCTTCGCTCCTGGCTCGAGAGGCAACAGAGCTGCCCCACATGGTACGGAAACTTTCAAAGCAAATTTTTCAGGAGAACGCTCAAATATTTATCATTTACATAGCCGGCAAACTGTACTCGAAACAAATACTAACCAAGCCAATCCCCCTGCACCCGTAGCACAACAGCAAGAGAATAATCCAGGAGATGCAGTGCCGGGAAACAACCCTGCTCCGAATAACCCTATGGGCAATCCCTTGGGACTCCTTGGACGCTTCTTTGCTCCGCCCGGCCAACCTGCCCAAGCTGTCAATCCTCCTCCGAATGTTCCTGCTAGGGCAGTACAGAACCAGGGCACCCATGGTCAGCACAATCCCGTTGTGATTGAGTATCGCATTCAGTACCAGACTCCTACACCTGGCTTTGCAAGTGTTGGACAAAATAATGCGCAGAGTCCTCCTGCAACGCTTCAGCCGATCCGACCATTGGATGGATTTGTTGGGCCCAACGGAGCGTGGCAACGCTGGCCCGATAATCGTGACAATATTGAAAATGCAAACGCCATTCCTCTGAACCCATCCATTCCGGATGCAGAAATGCGTGAAGAGCCCCCCGCTGCAGTGGCCCTTTTAGAAGAACAAATTGAGGGAACAGGCCCGACAGATAGCGAGGATCCGCGAGCAGCAGCCGCAATTGCGGCACTACGTCGTAGTGGTGGAAAACCTCCTTCCCTGATCGAGCTTCCTAGTAACGGAGAAGACCATAGCGCTCGGGAGGCCCATGTGGAGAATTCATCTACCTCAGCTGCGCCTTCTCAAGCCCCCCGATGGATCCCTTTGTTCGATCTTTCTATGACACGCTCACACACATCAGCTAGCATATTGGCCCCAGAAACATCCCATACCCAACCCTCATCTACTATCGGCCAAAATACTTCCCTTTCCCAGTTACCACAGCAAATTACGGATGCTCAACTAGCACTTCTAGACGATCTGACACGAGAAGCCATCGACGAGCGTCTTCGGATCTTGGAGAGTGTTTCTGGGATAGTGGATCAATGTGTTGAAAATTTACTCAAGGTCCGGAGTGCCCTGCCTGTCACAGAGGCTTTGAATGGAAGTTCCCAGGACACCATCATACATGCTGGTAACCGGTCCTCTTCAAGCACATCTGAGATTGGCACTGGCAATGAAAACGCTCATACTGACATGAGGGATAAAGGGAAGGGGATTGATCATGGATCCGAAAGCCAGGCAGTTTAGATGAACTAGTTCAAAAGCAAATTGTTGATTTACAGTCGGGCCTTGGATTCAAGTTAGCATGGTAATGATTATTTGGAAAATAAACGAATTGTTAGCCGACAGACATGAGAAATCAAGAAGTGCTTGCTAAGCCAAGCTCCTGGAGTCGACGTTTTAGAGCATCCGGGGGGCACTCGGATTTATCAACTAAGGCGTAAAAGGACTTGAATATCTGACCAAGAGATGGTTGAGAAATTGGTAATGAAGCGATGACCTTGTTCAGAGTCTCATCAATCTGAGAGTCAGTCAGAGCTGGGGGTAGAAGCTTCTGTAGTATCTTGGCTTCGAGACGTTCCTTGTCTGCCAGCTCGCGGCGATTGGCCTTGTCGTATTGGGAGGCAGCATCATGCTGAAAGGGAAAAATAGACATAAGACAATTCAACCTGAAATCACCTTGAAGCAGGAGAGACTTACGCGTCTGGCAATCCCCTTTGCCACGATTAGGTGCTAGGCAAACATGAGATGTTTGTATCCCAAAACATCTGGCAGCTATGCATAACTCACGATGGACCTGGCACCGATCTGACCATCTTTGTGGACCTTGTCTGCAGCCTGCACATCCGCCAGTACGGACTGAGTCATTTAAGCGGTCCTTCTCGGTTGACTGTGAATGCCTCAAAGCTTACACGGAGAGTACTTGCTATTGACGTATCCTTGGCCTACACGGGCAAATTGGAAACCACTGCAGTGTTATATCTACAGAAGTCACCTTACCTTCAATGCTTCCTTGATATCACGCATCAGGCGTGTCCGTGGATCTAGATCATAATCAAGAGAATTCGGTTCGATTTGTGGGGGGAGAGTAGTGTCTGGTCTACAGTGACCTCAACGTACCTAGATCCTTGACGAGAACTGCATACATGCGAACTGGCTGGAATACAAATCTATAAACCGAGGAAGTAACCCTCAGCATTTCCCAAGAATGAGAATGAACGGAGGTCTGACGAAAAAACAGATGGTCTATAATAGGAAGTCACGTTTTATTACCATTGAAATACCTACCTAACAACCATATTACACTCACGGTGCTAACAAGTAAGTATGAAGCCACGCAAATGAATCGCCCAATTGAGGTTATGTGCAATGCCGATAGAGGAGGCGCTAAGTAACAGGTTCAACTCTCACTATGACCAAACCGCCTTTCCCACCTTCTGGTGGCTACCTATCTGCTATAAGGGAGTCTTCGCGACAACTACGCCTCAAATCAAATATCAGGGTGTGTTGTTTGTTTCACTTTGACTCAGTGCTTGGGACACAATCCTGCTACAAGCGTTATCCTTTTGATGCCCCGATTCAAGATAGAGTGTAGGACCTATGCATCCCCATATCACCGATTCATGTTGATCGACACTGACACATTATCAAGTCGCTTATGCCCTTGAATATAGATTCCTCCAGCTGCTATCAGTCGTCTTCTACGCTCAGATGCATTCAGATCCTCGTTTCAGCGCATTTCGATTTTCCGTGGTTTTAATCTTCCGCTCAGGTTTGATTCCCACCTTGATGAATTAAACTTAATCTCTGTCCTTTCGTTCCTCAACTTTGCTTCTGGTTACCGGAGTCCTCTTCACGAACAACTAAGGCGAGGGGCATGGGACACGATGCGAGCCTTCGTGTTTTCATTGTACATCACTTCGACTTCCGAAGGAGACCTGTTATCTTCCCGTGGCATGCAGTCCATCAGCATGACGAAAGTTGCGGAACTTATGGGTGTTAGTTTGCACATCGAGAAACCTCAAGAGGGTCTTCCCGGTGTCATAGTTGGAGAGCTTGGTGGTCCATTATACGATCTGGTTAAGCAGATCACAGAAGTCTTGAACCAGACTGGAGAAATTCTTGTCTCTGGAGGTTACCCGAATCTCGGCAGTTTCGTTCTTGAAGCATTGAAAGAGGCTGGCGGATCTGCGAGTCAAGATCTGGCTTCCATTGAAGTGGTGCTTGAACGTGTGAGTGTCTCTCAGGATGGCTTGGGAGATTTCTCGGAAAATAACACAAAGTATCTCACAGCTTGTGAAAGCATTTCCTGCCTTACAAGACATGGCTGTCGTGGATGGCCAACGTGCGTCAATTACAGATCTTCATGCACACCCCAAATTTCACTGTATTTTTTTTTTATTACAGCGGTTTATTGTTTCAAAAAAGCGCTTTTCCTCGTCCATGCCATCGAAATCCGCTTTGGTTCCATTTTACCGCCTCCATTCCCTATTCCCTCGACGCAGGACAATCCCATCTTTACAGACAATGTTATACCATCAATGTTGATACATCTGGGGATTCTTGATCTATCCCAAGCACCTGGCTTGAATACTCTATTCCCAAGCGCTCATTCCGAGGAATCTTTGCAAAGTCTTCTTGGCCCAGTCCCCAATGTCATATCCGATCAACAAATATCACTGCATACTAGCATAAAGAAGGGGCCATCCCTATCAAACGCTCAAGCATTCAAGTTACGGGCGGCTGCTATAGACGCTTGTGGAATGATCATTTCCCAAGCACATTCACTTGGCGTTTCTGGGCCAGAAGAGAATCAAGAGCCCCCGGATTGGATTCGCGAGATCACGCTGCCAGGCCTGGACATGTGGCTGTGGTCAGTAGCAAAGGATAGACCAGACTATCGAGCATTAGAGAGATTTGCACAGCGGGACACAGTATTCTATTGACGGTTGGTTCATTGCGCCAACGAACTATAGTACATAAGTATTGGAAATTCATGACAAAAAAGAAGAGAGATTCGAGTGCCGTAGGCGAACATCTGATAACGAAAATGAGGTTAGCCCTGTCATCCATAGGGTTGGAGTCAATGTAAGGACGCAGGCAACATTCTTGTATGTGATGCCTATACTTGAGATATTGAATCACTGTCACTCGCATTGCTGTCACTCTCATCGTTACCCCAGACGGCGAACGCACGGGGTCCATGTTGCTGGTCTTGTATCCTTGAGCTAGACCGAGGCCGAGTCCTGTCATGCAAAGCTGCAGAAAACTCCTCCAGATCACGATCGGGTATGCGACTCTTCCCGCTTGAGGGCCGATCAAGGTATATATCATCCCTGGAACCATGCTGGGCACTGTGTAAAAGACCAGAATCATTCGGCAAGGGTACTTCGAAGCCGACGTGTCGTGGTGAAACTCCAAATGTTGGCTGATGAGAAGATGACGGAATCCGACCTGTGGATACTCGCGAGCGAGAACGAGATTTGGACGTGCGGTAGCGTTCTCGTTTCAAGTGTACAACAGCACGGTCTTGATGTCGAGATTCACGGATCTTATCAACCGCCACGGCTTTCTCCCGAGGAGCTGAAAGGGTAACAACAGGTGAAAGTGCTTTGTCGGCTTCCGGAGACGAATCATCAATGTCAAAATCATCCTCCTCCTCTTCATCCTCCTCTTCATCAGAATTTTCATCAATCTTCGGATGCAAATTATTGTCGAGACCACTATCGACAGGCTGTTGACGTTTCTCTGGTTTCGACGGATTCTCTTCTACTACAACGAAAGACTTCTGGCGCTCGCGTTCATTCCACTTCAAGGTCCGGGAGATTGCGTGAAACCAATCCGAGGACTGGTTCTCTGCGCAAACAGTCGGGAACGGGTATCTTGATGCAGTGACCTTGATGTGATCTCCCTCTAGTCGCTAGCATCAGCATGATTAGAAGGTACAAGCGTAAGAATAGCTCACGCTTTAATTCAACTCGTCCACGTCCGTCAAAAGATGCCCATGCCGTACTTCTTGAATTGTAAGGGACACATATACGGAGCTCCATGCTGTCAGGCAGAAGCATGGGACGAAATGATAATGTATGGGGACAGATAGGAGTGATTAATATAGCAGGGATCTCGGGGTGAGCGAGAGAACCTCCTGCGGAGAGCTGACACAGGGATTAATCCAGTTGATGCACACGGGATGATAAAATCGGAACATACAGAATACGCCGTGGAACCCGTCGGAGTCGAAATCGTCAGCCCGTCTGCTTGAACAGTAGTCATATGATGGTCATCACCTGTCCTAAAATCAATACATATGGAAAGGAATTTCAATACAAACTCACCAAATAGTTCAAGGAGGCTCACGTAGGGGCTGGGACCTCTGTCGACCACAAGATCATTTAAAACCTCAAATTTCTCAACGGGTCTAGTCGTAAAACACATAATTTCTTTGTCCCTGGTAGGCTTCCCTTCTGTATTAGTGTGGGCCACTGACCATCCACCCTCGACAGATTCCCAACCGCCTTGTTCTATATTCTTCATCAATATCTCTCCGGTCTCCCCACGCTTCATCGCTTTCCGACCTTTGCTAACCTCGTTTACTACTGCTCGATAAACAGTACATGTGAAGCGCATCCGGAGATTGACGCGGATGCCATTCTCAATGGCTGAGTCCATGACAGCTTCGTGGTCATCGAAATCAAAATTTGTGAGGAAACCGAGGGATCCGAGGGCAAAAGGAAGCACAGGGGGCACTATACGCTGAAACAACCAGGAGGTGAATAGTACCGTACCGTCACCACCGAGCTGCAAATAAATAAAATTTGTGAGGGGATCTTTATCATAGACGAACTGATTACTCACGGTGACGACGAAATCGAATAAATGTGGACTGTTACTGCACATGCTACTCGTCCAGTACCGAAGCTGTCCTTCATCACATAAATATTCATTTCCACTACCAGCGTTCGAGGCGCCAGGCGATGAATGATCGCTTGATGTCCTACGCCTCGGAAAGGGATCGAACAGCTCTGGATGGTCTCGTCGAATGCTTTCAGCGTCAAAACGCTTTGAGTGTCGGAGTTGGCTGTCAACGTACCTATCGAGGGATCAATCGACATTTGCCAAATTCCCTTCCAAGTCACTTACACAACAAGTCTTCGTTTTGTACTGGGTCGACGCTTAAGCATCAGATATAAGGCGAGTTCACGAGTGAGTTTGATGAGTCTGTTATCGCGTGCCTTGGTAACAATAAGAACATTTTGGATATTGGACTGAACACGAGCGCGCCCTGAAATATCAGTAGGAATCAGAGGAGACACACTGTTAATGGGTACTTGCATCATACCTAACTGTTTGCTCATCTCGCGAACTCCAACTGCAGTCTCCGCGAGTTGTTTCGTCAAATTCCCAACGAATTCGTCCTCTTCGACATCACTTTCACGACTAGATACACGATCAGGTCCGGGCCTACTGAAAGTCAAAGCTCCGTTGGGAATCTGTGCGGAAGCAGAATGTTGAAGTGATTTGGCAACACCCAAGTCACCTATGATCAGTTGGCCCGCAGCAGATCGAGTCTTCAACCAATCTGTGAGAGAGGCGTTTTTGTCGAGGTGGGAGTGTACGAAACAGGGAGAGTCGACAGAACTCGTCAGGGTGCGTGATTTGTGGTAGTTTGCTGAAGTGGAGTTATCCACATCTGGGAGGACTCGAGGGCTATTAATCATAGCCACTGGGGTTGTAGTGTCAACAGCAATGTCAGGATTCCATTCGGTGTTCTGGAGATGATCTATGTGCAATGACGCTGGCCTGCTGCTGCGTCGGGGGATCATTTGACCGGGTTCGACGCCTGGTGTAACCTGGGGAGTCGAGAAGATTTGGTCTCCATCTGGAGAAGTAAAACCCTGGGACATAAGAGATGTAAGCGACAGATCGTCTTTTGTACAGTTGGGAAATGCAAGTAACCGGGCGGAGTACCCCAGAGACGACCAAGGTCAGTCAGATCAGATTGCAAAAATCAGCACACCTCGAAACGGTACAAGTCGTGGGGAATAAACTTGAGCGCAATGGAATTTTTCAGTACCACTGATCGTCATCCGAATTCGAGTCATCAAATTCATTTCTCCCCTCAATGTCTGTTTCTCACTTTCAGCACAACACTCTGATTTTCGTATCTGATGCATACTGGCCATTGGCAGTCGCTGTGCCGACCATCAACATTCAACCCCCAGAGTTTTGATTTGTCGTTCCTATATTTCAGGTCATCCACAAGCCAACTGTTGACTACATACCCTGTCAACATACCCCTGGAAATCTACCTGAGGACGAGCCACCTGCTACATCACCCATTCAATACATTCTTTCTTGGCCCTCAAAACATCTCTACCCTACCCATCTGCTAGTAAATTCATCTACATTTCCTCCCTTTGGCTATTTGCCCGTTGTTGGTATACCCCCGAGGTCAGGCCTTGGCTAGTTTGAAAACTACTTGATACAAATTATATTCAGTCACGTGAGCCTTAGAATTAAATCATGCCGACCCTTGAGAAGAAACTCAACTTATGACCATTCATGATGACATCTCTACGGAATGGACAGTATCGCGTGTCATACGTCTCCTCCGCCCTCTCAAGAACAAATGCTCTGCCCTCTCATTTTATATGAGGGAACATTCAGCGGACTCGCTTTTCCCTCGTGGAGGCCGGTATCTAGGAGAAGATCAGGAACTCTTGCCATTGGAAAATTCGTCCAATGTCGGCCTCCGAATTCATTTTAGTCGGGATACTGTTCAAACTTTTGAGCTCTCAAAGAGAGTCTATGCCATCCGCGACTGCTTTCACGATCTCTTGTCCAAGGACAATTCGACTATTGATCAGCACATGAAATCTTCTGTGTTGTCCCTCACTAGTTTATGTTCCGCTATACTTGGCGCTCAAATACCTCATGAGGAAGGGCTGTTTGGAACAAGTGACACCCCAGGCACGACAGAAATATTGTATCAAGCAACACCTCCGAGATACCGCTTGTAAGATTCTCACGTGTTTTTTCGTAATTTATTAACTGTCCTTCCTTTTCAGTAGAACGCTAACGATGCATGCATTGCACATAATACTGGGAACATGTCCTGAAAATGGCACTTTATATCTTGGCTTATTGAACATCACGTTGGAACAACGACTCTACCATGAGTCCGAGGCACTTCTCGATGCAATACTGGATTACGCCTTCGAAACATCGTCGAGTAGTTCACCTCGTATTTCCAATCATAGGAGATTTCTTGTGGATTTATACTCTAACTGGATCACACGGTTCCCCTCGTCCACCTTTGTTCGACTGACGACTGCAGCTCTCCGGCGAGCATCTTCAGACAGCGTGTGGACTTCCAAGGCGACCAGACGCCTTGTCCGTAAGCTTGTCCGGTACGACCACGCTGTCCTATACATCATCACAGATGGCCTCAGAGGGGCCATCTCCACACACAAAAGCGCGTCAAAACCTGCGTCCAGCTTAGATGAACAACTCCGAGACTGGTTATACTTCTGTGTTGAGGTCTGCACGTCTCCGATTCGCTTGACGTCTGAAGGATTGTTATCCCTCCAGCACCAGGAATTGCTCGACACCATTGTCGAACATCATCGTTCCTGTTCGTACCAAACAGGGACAGAGGATTGTGACAGCAACTTACTAATACACATCCATGGCGATGCTGTTGTTTGCCTTTATAGCCTTTGGCTTGCCAGTGGATCTCGCCAACCAAGCCCAGACGATTCCCTACATACTCAAGTACAGCAATACTCTCCCCCATCCTCGACATTTGCCCTTTTATGCAGCCATCTGCTCCGCACCAAATCTCTTAGTGAGTGTGAAGATATTCTAGTTGTGCTATCATCAATCTTCATGAATCACAATCTTCCCCGACTCGATGCATCACTTTGGGCTTGCGCGCTTTCTCACACAGAAGAAAAGGAAATAGAACAAATTCTTATCGGTAAAAATGAGAGGGATTCTGTCAGAGACTTCAGGTCACGGTTAGCTGACTGCGTGGATGAGGCAGAGAAGGAATGTTTTGCACCATCTCGTAATGGATTAATATTTGACGAGGCGCCTGAAATCAGTAATCAAGATCTTGACATCACGAGTAACTGGTGTTGGGAAGCTTCCGTTGAGTGCTGGTTCCAAAAGAACGCCCGAACTCAGAGGGATATTCAGGCAACACCAAAACGCAGAAAGATATCCCACCTATCGCCCCACAAACCTATTTTACCACGGTCCTTCCGTTGTTCTGTGACCAGCACGGCCAGAAATTCTGCCAGTGAAGAGAGCCTCCTATGCTTTTCGACGCAGAATCTTGATGAACTGAAGGAGTCGTTTGGGAATACTTCCAACACCCGTGAAGCACCAGCATCCTTCATCTCTCTTTTGAGTAATGCTTTGTCTAGCCGTACGAGCCTTCGCATTGAACACCATAAGGCGATACAGGATGATCTTTCCGATGATAGTAGAGCTGTCTCCGAAGAAATGGATTGGAATGATGATGACAGTGATACAGACGATATAAGTATTGATCATGCCACGTCAGAGGACCACCTGGATCTTTTCAGAATTCCAGGAACATCTCCTCTTCAAGCTCTATAGAACATTGAAATTATAGATAATTGCCGCTCAATTGTATGGTGGCGATCATCGTTGAGTAATTATCTGGATTGTCTCAATCAAATCACTGATGTGTAAAATATTAAAACAC
>Ga0157357_1000528_pt1 | contig 16292 bp, 21 predicted proteins | sample AttcapACBM1_FD_111485 | JGI IMG/M metagenome (GOLD analysis project Ga0157357, IMG submission 111485) | Fungus gardens microbial communities from leaf cutter ant in Botucatu, State of Sao Paulo, Brazil - Atta capiguara ACBM1 | ecosystem: Host-associated > Fungi > Mycelium > Unclassified ... | reverse complement strand
TTGGACTTTCGGGTTGGTATCGTTTCAATGTACAGGGCGCAAATCATCGAGTTGAAACACCAATTCGGGAAACGATTTGGTAAAGATATCCTTGGCCGCGTCGACTTTAATACAGTTGATGGATTTCAAGGCCAAGAGAAAGACATCATTATTTTGTCTTGTGTTCGTGCAGGTCCTGGAGTGCGAAATATTGGTTTCTTGTCAGGTGAGATATCATCTCTTGTCTCGTCTTGTTACAGTGATTGAATTTTTTAGACACCCGACGAATGAATGTTGCGTTGACTCGCGCGAAGTCTTCCCTGTTTATTCTGGGAAATTCAATGACGTTGGAGAGGAGCGACAACAATTGGAGTACGATCGTGAATGATGCTCGGAAACGCTCATGTCTGGTCGATGTGAGTCAGGACTCCTTCCATGATTTCTACTTACCTTACCCTCGTTCAGATTGACCACACTTACTTCATTCAGTCGTCTGAAGCAAAACATGGCTCGTCTAAAGCTGCCGTTGAAATGCCACTGGCTCCTCTGCCCGTTCTGTTCCGGCCTCAGGATTCCAAACCAAGCAAGACCAAGTCTCAAGTCAGGTCGGGTGCCGATGAAACTCCCATTAACAACCGAACAGATGTTTCTCAACCCAAATCTCACGTAATTGGAGTGAAGAGAGTGGCTGAAGTTTCTTCTTCTGATAAGGGAGATGTCAAACGGCCTACTCAGCCCCCAACAAAGCGGGTAAAGAAAGAACCAAATCTCTTCATACCCAAAAACAACAAGGCTTGAAGCTAATTTCATGGATGATCAGCATACTCACTATTATCAGATAGAAGGAGAGTACTATTATATTTAAAACAACTTGTATTGATATGGCACTCAATTGTTTATATACGCTATCTATACTAGGGGGTTGTTCTCCGCTTTGACAGCTGGTAATTCCCAACGTTCGGGGCCAAAGTACGGTGTGACCATCAGAGAGCCGTCACTCCTCTTGAATGTTTTGGAATATGTACATAGGGTTGATTTTCCAAGAGATGAAAGCCAGGAGGCATTGACAACGGTCAATCCTTGGTGATAAGAAGCATGAGCATGATCAATGGAAACTTCTGCTATTGCATACCCTTTAGAAAAACTCGAGTTGTTCTGACGACTTCCTGGAATACAATGTAGTCTGGCGGCGGCCTATCTGACAAGACGGACGAGGGATGTAAGAATACATCCTCTGAAATTCCGATCGCCCGATAAGGAACACCACGACTATCGCTATGCTGAGACCCGCTAGAATGGTGAGATTCAACAAGGTCTTTTCGAGCGGCAACCTGGTCTATGAATGCTGCAGCCACAAGTTGTTTGACAATCTTGATCTTGGTAGCAAGCATAATCATCAGTTAGATATCTGACCACTGGACAAGATGCTGACCTGTTTCTTACTCGGGGGGATCAGCTTCGCAGAAAGCGGGACATCGACCTCTGGAAAGTACAGGCGTATAATGTTGATAATTTGTGCCCGTAGCTTATGTATTTCCTCCATAGCCTTTCAAGTCATGAATACAATGATTCAGATCACTACAACTGACAATGCGCACCTTCGGCCTCACAAAATGATGGGAACAGAATTCAGCACCTCCGCCATGGTACTCATAAGCACCAACGACGGAAAGAGTCTTCAGAATGTCACTTGTATACTCTCCGAGAGATGCATGTTTCTAAAGAAGCGGTAAGTTTAGGGTCAAAACTGAAGACTTCATCCTACATGTTGACTTTCAAAATATGATTTCCTGAGCAACCGTCGCTTTTCTTTAGCTTTGGCAGCTTCACCGGTTAAATGTGACATGTCTTCCTCCGTATGTTCTTCCATGTCATCACCTGGATCAATTGCCTCCTCGTATAGGAAGGGATCTCCGACAGACATGGCAGAGACAGCAACAATGACATACGGCAAACATTGATGTTGTCGACCAGCAGCTAGCATGCGCGAAAAACGCGGAGAAAGTGGGAACAAAGCCATGGTCCTACCAAGGTCCGTAACCTGATTGTTTGCTGGTTCATAGTCATGTGCACGAGGTTCTGGTTTGGTTAGAGCTCCAAGGTATGTCAGCACCTTTTCTGCTTTTTGTAACGCAACACGATCTGGAGGTGTTGGGAAGGGAAAGTTGGTAACTGCATCGATGTGCATGGTTTTCATCTGTAAAACAACTCCTTCGATCGGAGCACGCAAAATTTCAGGTGGGGCAAATGGTTGAAAATGATGTTCAAATAAAGCAGAAGAATAAAGTCGATAACAGTGGCCAGGACCGGTTCGGCCGGCACGACCAGCTCTCTGAGCGGCAGAAGCTTTGGATATCCAGCTGATTTGAAATGCTTGAATTCCGTTGGTCACATCATACATTCGCTAATAATATTTGTCAACGATTATTCCTCTTGCGTCATTCTTACTGTACCTCTTTAACCCTCCCACAATCAATCACATATCTGATCCCGGGTATTGTTAGTGATGTCTCAGCAACGTTTGTTGCTACGACCACTAGTCGTGCATTAATGGGTGGGGGTTTAAAGACTTCCATCTGTTTTTCACTCGGAAGTAAGGAATATAAGGGAACGATATGCATTGGAACTGAAGTGAAAATAGTCAGAGCTTGCATTTAATCTAACTCACGCTTTCATTACCTTCGGTCTCTTCAGTGTCTATTCCGAGCTCGTGGTTGATGTCATCGTCAAGATCACTTTCCAGATCCTCTTCATTCCCATCCTCTTCATCCCCATCAAGATCTGAATCGAAAGGGGCTTTGTTCTCGACATCAAAGTCAACATCCTCAGGTTCCATATCAACTAGCCATCGATTCAGTATAATTCAGTGCATGTCAGCAGACAGACACAAATTATAATTACCTTGAGCTGGATTAATGATCAATTTCGGTGCTTCTGAGAGGTCTTTGCGAGAAAATAGTTCAGCCCGGGTTCTCTGGCTTTCGCGCTGGTCTCGCCTTTGTTGGATTACCCTTCGCCCATATCGCTCCTCTAGACGTCTGCAAACACCAGTGATTTCATTTTGACCTGTGAGGAAAATCAGGATTCCTCCGGGAGGCAGGCGGGCGTGAATTTTAGAGGCCTTCTTTATAGCTTCAGCTACATAATTGGAAGATGTTCGTCGGCTGAAGTGAACTGCAACTGGGTGTTGACGCGCAGCGACATCGATAATCGGGGGAGTGATAGGAAATAAATTTTTGTTTTCCGCAAAATCACTAACACGGAGTGTCGCAGACATGATGATCAAACGAAGCGGCTACAAGACCAGGGTTCAAACAAGTAACGGATATTATACGAGAGTCCAACGAACCTTCGTCCTTTCTTTGCCCTCTTTCCACATTTCCTCGCGCAACTTGATGATTCGACTCAAAACGCCAATAAGAATATCGGTATTGATACTTCGTTCATGCGCTTCATCAATTATTATGACGGAGTACTTGCTCAAAAGGAAGTCGGCCGCTAATTCTCGCAGAAGTATACCATCAGTCATGAATTTAATTGATGTTGAAGGCGAAACTGTTGCGTCATAACGTATTTGATATGACACCTGAGAAGTAGTAAGAGACAGTTCATGTGCAACTCGATTGGCCATCGAAATTGCTGCCACCCTACGAGGTTGCGTGATCCCGATCATGCCAGGATTTTCTGTGATCGTTTAGCAAATGTTGGGTGGACGTTACACTTATCATCTTACCGCTCCCAGGGCTTCCGAAGCCAGCTTCATACAGGAACTGAGGAACCTGCGTAGTTTTCCCGCTACCTGTTTCACCGCAAATAATAACCACAGGGTTGAACATAATCGCTTCCATGATGGGCTGTTCTTCGCTCACAATTGGGAGCAGGAGACGAGCTTCCTCGACATCTTCTGGGCGGTTGATGATAATCGTCTTGACAAAGGATCTCTTTCCATTGTCGGCCTTATCCAGAACCTCCAAAGCAAAAGCTGTTGAAGGAAAGGTGAAGTCTCCACCCGTCGGTCCACGCATTGTCTCCTTTTCGTCAAGTTTACGCCGCTTGCGCGGTCGATTGGAAGGTGTGTTGATCAAGGGTAGGGGTTCAGTCTTGTGCGCAGGATCTGCGATATAATCTTTAGCGAGAGACAGCTGTTTCGTTGCCCATTCTTTGAATCCCAGTTTTCGGGACTCATGAGGACGTCCTTTCTCATCTTCGTTGCCGTCGTCATCAGCATACCCTCGGCTATCGGTTTTCTCTTTTTTTCCTCCTACGAAGGTGCCTTGGTCACTTTCTTCCTCGGCCTCTGAAACCGAATCGTATGCTGAATCTGAACTATCGAAAGATGAATCAGTATCATTTTGAGGTAGTGAGTGGAGGCGTGGGGTCTTCCATTTCCCTACTCCAGGTGCGGTCTATAAGCAGTGTCATAACCTTGTCATTCAATAAATGTTGCTTAAAAGGTACCTTTTTCAGTTTCCTCCTGGTAATAGAAGCAGCAACAGTACCGTCTTTGTTCCTCCGGAGAGCACTTCCAACTACTAATGGCTCATTCGTCACAGACACCGGCTGCACATCATTCAAGTCCATTTGCACATCCTCTGCCGAGGGTATTGACATCATGAACTGAGGTTCACGGATAGACTCCACATCCAACCCATTCAGCTCCTCGTCTTCATCCTTGTCCTCTGAGCTGTCGGTAACATCTACTGAATCCATGATTACAGGATGGCGCTTCCGTCTTCCAACACGACCTTGTCTAACTTGTATATCTTTCTCTTTCTCCAACCGTTCATTGTGGGTCAATGCCTTCCCAGTGCCCAAGGTAGAGGAGGACTGGAGCAAAGTAGAAGCAACCCCATTCTGAGATTTTCTGTTATCTGTTAGCTTGTTCCTACCACGCCCAGAAAAATGATGTACACCAATTTTTCGAAGATGAGAACACGCTCTTCCTTTTTCAATTTTTTGTCCTACTTATTATGAGTAAGAAACCCTCAAACATCGGTGACAGGTTCACTGACAATGTATTTCTCTAGGCGCTTTTTCTTCCTACTACTCCAATTGCCTGATTGTGCGTGAGACTGAGAGTTCATCAGGGAAAACCCATGTTATGAAAACGAAAGGAATAATTCCTCATCTTTGGATCACGTGAATTTCTTTTGACCTCCCATTTGAGTCGGAAAACTTGAATTGTTCTTGAGTGGCCTCCTCTACCAAATGTGGTGCGTTTCTGTCTAGACTCTGAGAATGCTTCCACGTTAAGTGATTGATAAAGCTTCTGCTAGTTGACACACTGACGAATGTTATTTCGTCACTCTCTTCCTACTCCAGCCCGTTTCCTCAAATTTAATGTTTATACACCAACTACAAGGGCATTCAAAACAAATGGAGCAAGAGCCAACGACTCTTCACATCTTCATGGTCCAGAAACCGCGTCGACCCCCCCAGATGCAGCAACGGCCGAAAGAAAGCCTGACGAGATACCTCTCTTCGCTCATGTTGGAAAAGCCGAGGTGCAATCTATGGACAACCTCCGCATCACGTCGAGACAATCAGGACGAGCTCTCATTCATGAAGAAAGCCTTCGGTGGAAATTGAAAAAAGGTCATGATGCCGCCATTGAGCGCGCAACAAATTTTATCATCCATAATGATCCCAAATCTTTTGGGGAATCTACCCGTGTCCTCCTTCTCCAGGACAACGTCCTTCGTGCGCTGGCACTATCGACTCTCGAAAAAGTTCTTTCGTTCTTCGAGACACAAGCATACTGGATATCTGCAGTTGCGCTTGGACGCATTGTGCGACGCCTAGTATCTCCAAAGCAGATGCAAGATAACACAACTCTTCTGTCGCTCATCCAGCCCTATATCATCCAACATCTCCGATCTGTACCTTCTGCCAACACTCAGTCGGTCTCATACGTTCCTCCTCCGATAATAACAACTACTTTCATATACATTCATGCTCTTCTCCGTGTGAACCAAGAGGAAGCCATTTCTATCTTCCGAATTCTAGTTGATACCGATTTCATTCCTTCCGCAGCGATGGTCGACTCCTCTTCGACCCAACCACTAGAACAAATCATTGATATGTCGCTCGTCAAGGCCGGTTTATACTGGAATTGTCAAGAAGTCTCGGAGACTATTCTCGTACATGCACTGAACTCTCCCGCTAATGTTGATCCATTCATTATCCAAAATGCCATTGATTGTCTATACACACTCCTGTCATCCCCTTCGGAAAGCAATCTCGATAGCTGTCTCAACATAATGTGTTTTTTGCACTCTCACGCTCCGATTCCTGATTCTCTGGTTCGCCAGTTCTACGAATGCGCAACTGATCTTGATGCTATGCCCACGGCAGAAGAATTTTATAGTTTTTCTCGCGATCCTCGAGCTGATCTATACCATCGTTATCCTCCTCCCCAAGGAAGAGCTCTGAGCAAGCTCATGGAGTATTCAGCGACCAGGTCTAGGAATATTCACCTTGTGCGAACCTTAGCGTCTGAGGCCGTTGAAAACCGTTTGTCTATTCCCTTAAATAACCGCGCCCGGCTTATTAATATCGTTGCCCGAAAGGGCATCGCGTCATCCGCTCGAGCCTTATGGGAACTCTACGCACTTGGGAAAGATGGTTCAGTCGTGTATGGGGATTCGGGGCTGATGGTACAGATGGTCAATCTGTTCACCAATTTGGCTGATCGTCTTCTTTCCCAAGAAGAAGGCGACTCCGAAGTCAATGATTCGGATGGTCAACAATCGGTAGTGACCTCTGATGATGTCCGGTCATTCGTGCACCATATCATATCAAAGTTTAAGGAATATCATGAACCTTGGAAGGATGCAGATCATCGAGCCATTACCTCGTTTGCCAGAGCCTGCTTCGTTGTCGGAAAATATACAGAGGGTTTCGACGCCTTCCAAGTTCTTCTGGACCGATTGGAAAAACCCGATCTACATGATGTCAACGTTGCACTGAGTGCATTGGCTAAGAAATCACCAAAGGCTGCTGCCAGAGCGATCAAGAAGATGGAAATGCGCGGTTTGCAGCCGGACTCTGTCACACTCGGGACTGTGCTGCACTACGCATCAGTTCACAATTGTCAAGAGGTCGTGAGTGAGATGATAGACCGAGTCATGAGGACTGATATCTTGAAATCGGACGTCAAGGTATTTGGAGCACTCATCAGAGCTCTGGCACAGCCGGAGCCAGACGACAGCCGGGAATCCCGTATCCTCAAGCTTCAGGGTGTCTGGAAGCTGATTCATCGAGCTCAGAACCCGCAGTTGCCCACTCAAATTGGCAATTATCTAGTCTCCCTAGCGCTCGAGGCGGGGGATGCGACATTGGCGTTTAAATTCTGGAATGTGGTGCTGAAAGACCGTGCAGAGTGGTGCGATCCACAACAACGCCTACAACGCGGTGCCATCATTTCACTCGCAAAGGAGCAGAACCAGCGAGAAGAAATCAGTGGAGGGTATCTGAGTACGTTACGTAGGGAGCTGAATCACTATTAACTGTACGGGATTACCATACAAAACTGGTTTATAATTAGAGGGGTTCAACTTTCTTTCAACTTTCTTTCGCGTGGCCTGAATCTGAGGACGTGATGGATGTGGGGAGAAGATCCGCGGAACCCCCGCAGAAGAACTTGCTGGACCTGAAGAACTTGCTGGACCTGACCTGAGATCAAAGTGCCAGATCGCTGGTTCCGGAGATCGGTCAAGCGCTGGCTGCCGTGTGAACTTGGAGTGTTCTCGTGATATCAGTCCATGCTGGGATTGGGATCCGCTCAGCGAAAGGCTGGTTTGGTTCTATCCGTCGTAAATCAATCAGTGCAAGGTCCTTTGGGTTTGCATAGCGCCCGAGCCATAAACAGGTTGTGCCACGGGAACAACACATTGCCTCAAAAATCGAGACTCAAAACACCTCCCCAGTCATCTCCACCCCGCACCTCTTTACTGTTCCCTTCCCCCTACGACCATGCCTGCCGCCCGTTCTAAGAAAGAGAACAGTTCCGCCACGCCTCCTTCCGACGATGCCCATCTCAAGGTATCACAATCCGAAAACAGCAAGAGCAAGAGAAAGTATGTCCCAAATGCCCGATCTTTTTCCGGACTTTCTCTGCACAATCCTTTCCTCATTCCCCGTTATCGCTCCCCATTTCGTCATCCTCTCCAAGAAATCGACAACTGACCACGTCCTCATGCTTTCCACTAGGCGTCAATCACAGAGTTTGTCTGCTCGCTCGCTTCATTCTCCGAGCTTCTGACTCAACTTTTTCCACCTAGGCTGCGATGCTTGCAGAGCCCGCAAGGTTCGCTGTGCAAGGGAGAATCCAGATGATCCCAAGCAATCTTGCAAGCACTGCATCACTCTTGGTATTCCCTGCACGTACGACTACCAGCCGAAAAAACGAGGACCACCCAACCTGTGAGCTGAAATTTTTCATCCGGGAGAATGTCTTGGTGACCTCATGATCGTCCCATGAAGATATTTGCGACGACTACAGGAAGCTGCTGCTGCTGCTGCCTCAAACCAATCCGAGAGCACAGCCGAACCCGAAAGCGCGAGTTCACCTGTATCTGGAGTGGCGAGTCCTCCCAAGAGTTTGATTTCGCCATCACTGGGATCGAAGAGCCCTGTCGGTTATCTTGAACCATCGCTCAATCCACTTCCATCCGTCCCATTACCTCCTTCCCGATATCCCATTGCAGCGGATTCTTTTCACCCCCATTACTCCCAGAACCAGGTTCAATCATCATGCCCTATCCTATGTCCCAGTGAAACCAATGGTTCCAGCTTGCTCAGTCCCCACACTTCGGCGAAACTGGAAGAACTTCACTCTTACACATCAGATCAGTTCAACTCCTATCCCTTGTATAATTGGTCCTACAAACACCTGCCACCTCTTAGTCTATCTAACACTATACCACCATTGTCTTATTACCACAGGCCACGACGATTGGAAGAAATTGCGCCCAGAGATACTATTTCCCTCATCATTGCTCTATTCTTCGATTTCGTATACCCACTAACCCCATGCGTTCATAAGCCTTCTTTTATGGCCGATCTTCACGCAAGACGAGAAGAACGAGATCCACTCTTTTTCGCATTGGTAATGTCCACAGTCGCCTCGACGTTGATACAGGTTCCCCGGTCATACTTGCCCATGGAAAGACCAGTTGTGAGAAAGCTGGCTCAAGTATGTTCCCTTTGCCAAGGCGAGACTAGATCCTAAAATAATTGCTCTCAGACATGCTACGAGGCTAGTCGGCATATCTCTGTTACCTCATATGATCCTCCAACATCTATGCATGTGGTTATTCGCTACTTGTGGGTTCAATCCAATTTGACACCGACGTCCAGTTAATTTGGGCAATAGCGACTGCGTCTATCACTTCTGCGAGGGACATGATGCTACTCAGCACGCCGCCTTCGGTGAAGCGGCTCACATTGCTGTTACGCTCCGCATGCACGAGGAAGCTTCTTACGAGGGATTGGATCCCATCGAATGTGAGGTTCGGCGGCGTACCTTCTGGCTGCTATTTGGAGGTAATACTCAGTGTTTCTCACTCCCTAATGCTTCACATATCCTTACGGGCGGTTCAATAGCTGATAAGTCTATGTCAATTCTACTCGGTCGTCCCATCTGCTTGAGAGATGAGGATTGTACGGTACATTTTCCCAAAGAACTCGATGACGAATAGTACGTTTCTTCACTTCTGCCATATAGACTCCCTCGCTTAGCGGTTGTTCATTGTCCTCTAGCATCACTACCAGTGCTTATCTGCCCCAGCCTCATGGTAAAACAGCGATGATCTCAGGTCTAAATTACATCTCAAGGATTTTTGCGTTGCTTGGTGAGATCCTCGTGCGTATACGAGTGGATAAACGATCTCCGCCCCAGGGCCAATTCGCAACCGCAAGACTTGAGGAAGTACAATCCCTGCACCAGAGAATTCTCGTTGCTTTGAGTCATGCTCCAGAGCCCTTGCGGCTCAAACAAGCACATTCTCAAACTCACATCCCCCCTGAGTATGGTGGTGCAGGTTTCCGGCAAGCTACCTTCGCAGAAGTCAAGGATTTCTTTGATAACCCCAATGCTTCCCGTGCCAACGCATTGAATCCTTTCCTCGTCATGCAGGCGAACTTGTATGTCACGCAGGTTGGTCATGTTTGTATCCATCTCTTCGTCGCTGAATACTTTAATAGCAACTAGTTCGATTCGTGATCGAGCAGTATCGCGATGAACTGGTCATGTCACTTCAGGGTAACCTCGATGAACAGCAGGTCGCGGAGGATCGCGAGGTTGTTGCCAGAGATCTTCTCAACATTTTACATAGGTTCACATTTTTTCGTTACTTCAACCATTCAGAAATTCCTCACGATTTTGCTCAGTATTCCTATACAATCTATTGCCACAAACGGGCCAAGTTTGGTTCATAAAGTGCGATTCGTTGCGTCAACACTGCTTGATGCTGTGCGAAAGGTGGAAACCGCACCTGCCTCGGCGGCACGGGCACATGCTTATCTCTGTTGGCCACGTTTCTTCATAATGCCTAGCCATTACCTGACAAATATTTCAGGGGACTTCCTCAGCATCCTTTCAGAAATTGAACGGAATTATTTGTGAGCTCGTCTTGTGATAGTGCTAGAGAAAACTTATTCATTCCCATACCTAGACTTGATGACGATCGAGATGGAACTTCGAGTGTAGATGGATTGACCTTGATAGGATGAGTCAATCAATGCCAACTTACAGCACCTCATTTCCATCCTTTTACTGGCGATTTCTTATGAACTGAGTCATATGTATTATTCTATCGGGCACTTGCAGTTAATCTTAAACATTTCGGCAAAAGCCGGACGGGCTATGATGTGTGTTTTGTAACCTTCATATTCGCACTTTCTGTTGCAACAGGGATTAGAAAAAACCACAGAAATGGATGTCTCAACTGATCGTCCTTCTCAGCTCTTGGAGCCAGGTACTTTAACAGAGGAAGAGGCAACACGTTATGATCGCCAAATGAGGTTATGGGGGATAGAAGCCCAACAAAGGTAGTTGTCGGTTGGTACTTTCTTGCGTTAGTATTGAAAAGCTCTGATACTTGGAGATAGAATGAGGAATGCTGTGATACTGGTGCTGCAACTGCGTGGTGTGGCTACTGAAGCTATCAAAAATATGGTGCTTGCAGGCGTCGGAAAGCTAATTATCGTTGACCATGAGAATATCACGGAGGAAGACCTAGGTTGTTGCTTCTTTTTTAGAGATGAAGATGTTGGGCAGAAAGTAAGGACATTGCAATTTTTCTATCCCGGACATTTAATGGCAATTTGTCGGGATATTTTCGTTCGCAGAGACTTGATGTCGCCAAACCGAGAATCGAAAGTCTAAATCCCCTTGTAAATGTGGAAATAGTTACCGATTTGTCTACTCTGGAGGGTGAAATATTCGAAAACCTGATCCAGAGGGTGGATCTGGTCTGCATGACGGACTATGACAGGGAAAATCTAGTATGATTCCCTGTCCTCTGCCTTCCTTGTTTCTGAATTCAAAACAGATCCGTATGAACGAAATCTGTCGGCGTTATAGGAAGCCCTTTTACGCGGGAGGCTCTTATGGGTTCTTTGGTTACATCTTCTGTGATCTATTAGAACATGAATATCTCTCACCGTAAGTCATGTAGTCTATCTTATTTTATTTCAAAGTCTTTGACGTAGCCGATTGCTACTAGAGACCGTAATGCGCCCAAAGAGCCGCCTCGAAATATCAAAAACAAAGCAACATATTGCTCGCTGTCCGAAGCCCTTCAATATAGATGGACAGGATTGTCCAAACGGCAAACTAAAGAGGTTAATCCAGCATTATTTTTCGGCATCTTGGGTACAGTTTCCTGTCTTTATTCTAATACTTTGATCTTTGATTATTGTAGCACTCTGGCAATTTGAGTCCTCACACCAGGAACTACCAACAAATACTGTTTCAGTCGCCGAAATTCACTCCATTGCCACCTCCTTGATTTCAGCGGCTGATGTTAACAAGCAAGCACTGCTTGAAGTACCGATAGATTTCATCGAGTAGGATTCTTTTTCAAGCGAGAAAATTGTCTACTGACTCTGGGCTTTTCCCTGTAGATCACTATCCAATGGTGCAAGACACGAGTTCAATCCTGTTTGTGCAATTGTTGGAGGCGTCCTTGGGCAGGACATCCTCAAGGCCCTCGGTGGTCGAGACCCTCCTTTAGCGAACTTTTTCATATTCGATGGAAATACGGGAGGGGGCACAGTCTGTCGCCTCAATATGACCTGACCTACGAGAACAAGCCTCTTAATTTTGACCTTACCAATGTCTGTCTGTATTCATTCTCGTTCCTGGGGATTGCTTGAGACAATGAACAATCTTATCTGCAACTGTGAGCCAGGTGCTGAGTCTTCAATCGGTTTTCTGGGACCGATGAAATAGATACGCATTCAATTACGAGTGTTGCCACGTCAAGTTGCATCAATTCTTGGATTCTATTGTTAAAGGCTTCCTAATTGTCCTTTAGTAGCCATTTTTCTTTGAGCCGAGCAAAGTGACAAAGCCGGTCTGCGACGTGAAAATCTTTTCAAATAAGGCCAGCTCTGGTGCTCATCTTTTCCGATATGTCTGGAATTGAGAGGCTCCACTGACAGACTTAGAAATAGCCATGTTCTATGTCATATGTGCACTTGAGGCCAACATCGAAGGAGACTTCCAGTCAAGGCGTCAGCTTTCTGATTTTCAACCAATTTTTCAGCAGTGGGGCCTGATCCAGATATTTTGCTGTTCAAACACAAGGTTTTCCCACTTTGTTCTGACCATGAGGACAACCCCCAGTCAGAACGGACATGTTACGGACTTGCTGTTTTTGGACGAGGTGTATGAAAAGATGGCATGTATTTACTGCCAAGGAAACCCTATCCTGTCCCTGATTAACAAACTCCTGGTCATGATTGGTCCAGCCTTGGTTAAAAACCAAGCAACTTTTTGAAATAGGGGCAAGAACACGGTATTCGTTGGTATAACAAACACGCCGGTAAGTGGGCCAAGTCTTTGTAACTCCTTTGCGCAAATGACATTGTGGATGATCTGCTCAACTATGAATTCAACGGTCACCCCGGACCCCGGAGTTCTCCTTTATTGGAATATGGAGAAGAAGCACTCTCCTGACAGATGATCTCGATCTGCACATGCCATTATGACTCTATGTCAGGTGACAGCGCTGTCACCGGCTGCGGTGGGTTATTGACTTGTGTACCGCGATCTCGGTATCCCGTACGGGTCAGTAACAGTATCTTCAATAACACAGTATCTTCAATAACATTCCCATTGTGGTAATACATACGCGATATGGGATCCTTCATTTTTTATTATCAGACACCCGGTCGATGACATTCGGGATGATCTCTTTATCTTGAAAAGTCCAACCAGGACCACTGTGCTACGGAGAAACTTGCCGTATGCATCCGTTGAACCATCGCAGAATCATAGATCACAATCTTGTGCGAGTGGTGTTATTGTTATTTAGGGAACGACTTGAATAAATCAGCGTAACCTTGTTGTTCTCGGCACCTTTTCTTCCTTTGTTGATCAGGTGGTCAACTGAACAGGTACTTCCCTTGTTGACCACGTTCAGGACCTTGTGGACTTTAATCTCAGAAAACCAAACCCAGAGCCTCATGATGATGGAGATAAACATTTGAACGCGGACTTCTTGGCTCCGACCAACTGAACTCCGCTGACACCGTGGCAAATGTTCACAGGAGTTACCTCAAGGTCAGATGAAGTCATCGAAAGAACACACAATCGAGTCTTATGGTTGATTCTGACTGTTGCACTTAGCGAAAATTGAAGAAACTCAAGGCAACAGCAATCCTGTCGAACCTCCAACCGTCTTCTGTATTCACGCCGAGAAACCCAGGCATAGGCGGGACAATATCTCGTGCTAATGATTCCTTTCCTCAACCCATGAATTTTATGTCTCTTAAGGAATTTAACTGTCAATTATCTATATAGGGAGAGTGTTCAATTATGGTATAATTGCGTGTGACTTTCAGCATCATAGCAATGATACCGTGGCGCGAGAGTGTCGTTATCACTGTTGAGACACAAGAAGCTCAGTTGCACAAAAGCTGACCGTTACAGTATCGTACCCGGGAGAGCATAGAGAGCCTAGGATGTACAAGTTACCTTATACACGAGTGACAATGTTGTGACCAATGTCCTACATAGCTGACATTTCCTGAATCCATGAAATATCAGTACGACTGCATTGTTGTGGGTTCCGGCCACGCAGGAAGTAGTGCCGCTTATGCAGCTGTCCAGTCAGGTTGCAAGAAAGGTGAAGACGTTCTCAATCTTTCATATACATCCTAACTTTCCCAAGTACTTGTAATCGATAAATGTCCCCCCGAATGGGTGGGAGGAAATGGCTACTTTACTGCTGGAGCTCATCGGACAGTCCATGGTGGTTTAACGGATATACTGAAGCTTGTGTCCAATGTGACACCAGACGAAGCATCTCGGATCGATCTGGAACCTTATACCGAGGAGCAATTCACCTCCGATGTACAGAGACTCTCAAATGGGCGATCAGATCCAGAACTTATCGAGGAAGTCGTAAAAGGGTCAAGGGATGCTATTCAGTGGTTGAAAGACGATGTCAACATTGATTTCACCATGTCGTTCAACAGACAGGCATATGAGGTTCATGGTCGCCAAGTGTTTTGGGGTGGCATGGCTCTAAGTGTTAGAGATGGTGGGAAAGGTCTTATCGGGGCTCACACCAGGGCACTAGCAAGGGCAGGAGTACAAAGGATGTTCGATACGAAGGCCACTGATGTGATTCTAGGTGATGGTGGGGTTGAAGGCCTCAAAGTCCTCCAAACGGGAGAAGATGGCCAGAGCCAAGAAGTTGTTTTGACCACTCCTTCCGTTGTTCTAGCTGCTGGTGGATTTGAAGCAAGCCGTGAATTGAGGGTAAAACATCTAGGAAAGGGTTGGGAACTTGCAAGAGTTAGCACTTTTTCAGTCAAAATTTCTTGTTGCTGACTATTACCATGTTTCAAGGTGCGAGGAACGCCTTACAATACTGGTGATGGATTCGAAATCGCAAATCGCGTCGGCGCGCGGATGACAGGCGACTGGGAAGGTTGCCACAGTACGTGCTGGGATGCCAATGCCGATGCTAATCAAGGGAAACGAGGACTCACAAATCAGTTAACGAAATTGGGCTACCCCTTGGGCATCATGGTGAATGCGCAGGGTGAGCGATTCGTAGATGAGGGTGAAGATTTTCGCAATTACACATATGCCAAATTTGGTCGGGCCATTTTGACTCAGCCTGGAGGGTTTGCTTTCCAGATTTGGGATTCTAAGGGTATTGAAATGTTAAGGCAAGAAGAGTACGGAGATGGTGTGGTAGAGAAGGTATATAATGAGACCGTACAAGGGCTTGCCGCATTACTGGTCGAGTGGGGCTTGAACCCGTTGGCCAAGGACAAGCTGATGGAAACAATTCAAGATTTCAATAAAGCGGTGGTGGCATACCACGCTCAGAATCCCACTGCTAATTGGAACCCTGCGATCAAGGACAACAAGGGAACCACTGATCTACCGCTCCCCAAGTCGAACTGGGCCCTGGCAATTGATAAAGCGCCATTGATGGCAGTCAAAGTTGCATGTGGGATCACATTTACATTCGGTGGTGTTGCAATCAATCCCATGACGGCTGGTGTCATCAATGAGAGGGGGAGTGAAATTGCAGGGCTTTTCGCGACTGGGGAGATGGTCGGTGGGTTATTTTATGGAAACTATCCTGGAGGAAGTGGGTTGACTGCAGGTGCTGTCTTTGGACGCAAAGCTGGAAAGAGTGCTGCCAGAAGAGCCGTAGAGATAGTTACAGTTACATAGGTTATACTCGTATGTGATGTCATGATCAACCGTGCAATCTTTACCTTCCCACCGTCAATGTTGCTGGCGCAGGTGGTTCAGGCGGCAGTTACTGTAACTCGTCAATCTGCTGCTGCAGAAGCGAGTGCTAGCTTGGTGTCAGTACCTCCACCGGTCAGAGAGAGCAACAATGAGGTATCGGCACACAGCAATCGTGTATTGCCAGTCCACCTATCTACAGAGGACACAAGCGACCATATTCATCTCGACACACAATCGCGCGACAGTCAAGTTCCTGGTCAGCGCTTCTCTACCTGCAGAACTCCACCTGACACACCTGCAACGAGGACCGGACCCCCGCGCTCTTTATCATTTGCGTACTCACTCCCTCAATCATCTTCCAAAT
>Ga0157357_1000527_pt1 | contig 16341 bp, 18 predicted proteins | sample AttcapACBM1_FD_111485 | JGI IMG/M metagenome (GOLD analysis project Ga0157357, IMG submission 111485) | Fungus gardens microbial communities from leaf cutter ant in Botucatu, State of Sao Paulo, Brazil - Atta capiguara ACBM1 | ecosystem: Host-associated > Fungi > Mycelium > Unclassified ... | reverse complement strand
CAAATCAATAAGAGAAACCTTATATTAGGGTTAACACAAGAGAACTTGATAGAAAACTCTATACAAGATTATCTATCTTATATAATAAACTACCATGGTCCATGCTACTACTACCCTAATCTACCCTAAATAACTATGTATTCTTCTTAAGGTCAACATGTGTTTTATACACATTATATGATATCATCTTTCCAAAACCTTCTATATTCTTCTCTGTGATCTTGTGACTTGTGACCTTTACTGTAACAGTGTCATCTGATGTGACTGATGTGTGATAGTGTGATTATGACATCACTCTAACCCTAACCCTAAATCCAAATAAAGAAAATAAAAGTAAAAGGAAAAAATAAATTAAATAAAGAAATTAGCATTCAAGCTTTGCATATTTAACAAGCTTACTTTATAAGAAATAATAAGGACAGCATAGTTAGAAACATTACTGATAGAAACATCTAGAATATTAGCCTGGAAAGAAAGAAGAGTTATTATTAGTAATAAATAGAAAAGGACAATAACAATAGATTAGACTTGTTAAAAGATAAAGGAAACTCTATAAACTTTAATAGTGTTAGGATATCAGAGTTTTGTAAAAGAATAAGTTCTTATATCTATCTCTTTTTTTAGATTGCTGCAACTCAAAGTAATAGAGATCTCTTGAAACTTAATGGTTGAAAACTCCACTACTGAGATAAACTGTAGAACTTTAGATCTTAGTCTATGGAATTCTGCTATCTTATCTAGTATAAATATCTCTAAGGTATTTTCTCAAGAATTATCCTCTAGGCTAAAGCTCTTCTATTTGACTAGATATTGGAACTTTTGCAGTATTAATAGCTATCCAGGTTCATTTTGACTTTTTACTCTTCTTGTTCATATATAAGAATAGAATTTGGAAGAGAGTTTAAATATCTGCTTAATATTGTATTTTTAGATATAGCAATTAGCATAATAATATTAAACACTGGATATGGCCTTCTTAATACTAGTGGAAACTTCAATCAATAAGCTATGAATCTTACTCACTTCTCCACTATATAAGATCTGAAATATCAATGTAACAGTTTGGCTGAGAAATGCATAATATGAATGTTTATGAAGTTAAGATATACTTTGTTTTTCCTTTCACTTCCTTCTTCTCTTTGCATTACTCTATCTCTCAAAACTTCAAATCTATTTGATAGCCTCTGTATGGATCTCTCTTCCTTCATATTCCTACAGTTATGGGCAATGTGCTCAAATCCTCCACATAAAACACTTTCTCTCCATCCTTACTCTTTTCCTATTCTCCTGTTGTCTTCTTTCTCTTTTTCTCTACTCTTCTTCTTCCCATCTTTCATCATTTTCTCTCTTTCTTTGTTCTCTTCTCTGTTCCTCTTCTTATCTTCTTGCTTCTTCCTCATTTATTTTTATCAATATCATCAATATACTCTACAACTTTAATATTTTTGTGTTATTTTCAGTTATTATTTTTAACATCCTAACTACTACTTCTTCTATTTTCCTAATCATCTCTTCCAAATTCAACTGACCCAAATACACAATGTTCTGGTTCATTACTACTATATCTTTTGACAATAGAAAAACTATCTTTTAAAAACATTTCTTTAGAAATCTCCATTGTAAATGCTAGCTGGTATTCTTCTTATCTAATGTCACACTGTCTACTAACTATCTGTCTACTTCCTTGCTAACTAATCTAGCTAATATCCCCAAGAAGAGAATCTCTAAACTAGATATTTCCTTACTAGACAATACTACTGCTTTGTATGGATAGGTTACAAGAGAACCTGCAGCATAAGTCTTTTACACAAAATATTGATTTATTATGTCTACAAAATATTTTACATTCAATATATACTTGTAGACTACAACATGACTGACTAGCTAAGCTTTCTCCGCCTGACTAGTATACTTCTTAAGCCTAAGGCCTAGTTATAAGTTTGTATCCATGTGTAAAGGCCGATTAGTTGCCAGTTTTCCTTATGCTGGCTCATTACCATTGAAATCTTCAAATATTTGATAAAATCATGTACTGGACTTTCCATAGAATTGAGAGGTCGACACCTGCACTAGTCATCCGACTCACAGACTGATGCTAATATACATTCTCGTTGTATACATTCTCGTTGAAGACGACAAATCAAAATAAATAGGATAGGAAAACGCGAGCCAAATGATGGATGATAGACTATACAACTACAGAAATTCGAGAAGCAAAAAAAGTTACCAGGAAACGAATCTTCATTCGCCGACTAACCCGAACCGAACCAATTTGAAAAAAACCGAAACAAGGCTGGATCCACTCACTCATACGCACTCGAACGCTGAACTCTCCAACCCGGCCTTGCTAACTCTCCTTGACGGCTGCAATGTATTTGCATCTACAGGTGCTCTCCTTGCATGTCTATACCTCCCATTCACGTCCTTGATTTCCGTCTCCTGTGCCTGATCGCCAACTACTGCCCTCAACATCTGTAACCTACCGGAGCTCTTCGAACCGACCTCTTTCCCATATCCATCATCCGATTTGTCAACTCCAGTGAAGACATCGGCGTCGGTATTTGAAAATGATCGAAGAGGCGGGAGTGATTCTCGAGCGTGTTCTCCGCGACGGGGACGCATATTCCTGAACGTCATTTCTCCGGAACCATCACCGTTTTCTCCACCTGTATGATTTGAATGTACACCCATACTTTTCCCTCCTAATTCCTGTTCTTCAAAGTTCATAAGCTCTGAGACGAACCCAATATTTGGAGAAATGCCTTTCCGCCTCTCGAGGACAAAGCCATATGCCCGGGAGAGCGTCCAATGGTTAGCGTGAATCAGATATGCTATAACCGCAGTCACGGATCTTGACTTTCCGGCTTTACAATGTACGTATGTTGGTGCAGAACGTAACCTTGCGTCATCTATATCGAGCTTTAACAACCGAGGACTCTACGACAAATATGAGAGAAATAGATACTTACCCAGAATCTCACAAACTCGCCGGACGTCCTTCAGTACATTCTCCTCTTCAACCGTATCCCTCATCGGTATCTTCACATACCGATCAAACCGCTCCTTTAAGCTTAACCCATGATCATCCTCGTTCAACTCCGCTGCGAGATTCATAATCCTCTTCACTCCAAGGTTCTTCAACTCCTCTACATGTGAAGGTTCCGTCAGCTCAGGACCAAGGAACAAAAAGTTTGGTAGAATCGTTGACACAGTAAACATCGGTAACGCCTCTGATTCCGTTGACGGTGGTTCAGGTCGTACTGTGGTAGGTGAAGGTGACAGTGTCCTATCTCTATCCAATGTTGTGGAAATTGATACGGCATGGGAACTAGATCCATATCCAAAGGGATGCGAATCTTCATGTAATGCTGGATGGGAGCTCAAAGGACTCAAAAACGTTGTAGGCGTTCCAGGAGTATGCAATGGTGTACGATAGGACGCCGAGACAAGGCTTCCAATTTCACCATCAAAGCCTCCGTCATTTCGAGCACTGGCAGGTGGCAAGTGGCCTGAATACACAAGGTTGAGATGCGATGGGCTCACGGGGGATTGCAAGTTTGAAGCAGGCAACGTCAATCGCGGCGGAATTGTCAATGTCGCAGATCGGAAGGGCTTTGTCTTTACTGAGAGTCTAGGTAAATTGGGATTGAGACGTTCGGCAGATGCAGTATCTATTCGTCGGAGGTTGGGCGCACTTGGCCTTTTGGCTTTCAAACCACCACCTGGCGATTGGCGATGTTTCAAAATGATATGAGAGGGTGGAGGTGAAGGTGCGGAATCAATTGGATAGAAAGGGTCGGATATCACATATTCCGATATCGAGGTCGCTGCTGCGTTTGTGGTATGAATGTCATCATTGGCATTTGGCATCGATGAGTCATGTGAAGAATTTGCGAGGGAAGGGGAAAATGGTGGATGTGGTATTGACAGTGGATTTGGGCTTGTAGAAGATAACGGTACAGTAGCGGATGGCAATGACAAAGACAGCTCAATGTCAGATGGTAATTTCCTCTTTGTGTCAAGCTGGAATAGGCCACTCGTAACCGACTTTTTTGCCTAGAACAGACTTTTCGAACCTCCACCTCGAAAAACGACGGACTGGAAGCACTCACAAAGTGTATGGGATACTCTTCGTCAGCATTACTGCCCGCAGGACCAAATTCGACCATCTTTCTCATCTGGCTGTCCTTGGCTCCTTTTACAATCCCTCCCTCCAAGTAATATACCCTTCCACCGTGTCGACCAACCAGAGGCATAATAACCTCCATGAACATCCACGTCGTTTCAGCTGCGTCCTGATCCATTTCTTCATCATATACAATCACGTCCCCATCCCAAACCAACTCGCCTGGAACAGTCCTCCTCCCGGCACGATTCAAACTACTCAACATCGCAATCCAGTCTTCCTTTGCCCTCTCTCCCACAACAAACTGCCTCAAAGCCTCCATATTCTGAAAGCCACCCTTTCCTCCCGTCTGAGCGCCCCCCGATACAGCATTTGGGCTAGGGCCAAAGTCTGACTTTTCGCTACGCAACATACTCGATGCGGTCATTTTCCTACACCTCTTCAAGATAAGTGAAGGAATCGCAATATTCACGCTTCCACGTATTCGAGAGGCAGCATGAGCTGCTGGTGCACGGGTATCGATGACCAAAGGTCGTCCATGGCCTGAAAATCCCTTCAATAACAGAGTAAAGAGATGAGAGGCGGATATAGGCAACGGTTTATCACTGGTTAACCTATTTTGGGAGACAACTGGGTGGTCGGGTGTCATATCCTGGGAAGGACTGGTCGTGTTCGAGCCGGGTTGTGTCGGAATTGAAGCTGTATGAGTCTCACTCGTCTCCTCGTTTTCCAGCTCGGAACTAATGGTGGAAAGAGTGGTCCCATAATAAACAAACTTGGAGGTAATCGGTGTATCACCGACCGGTGTAAAGTACGATGAGACAATACTCGACGTTGGACTGTTCGAGCTGAGAGGAGAATCGGGACTTATTGTTGGTATGACAGAGTTCACATGCTGAGGGCGTGAAAGGGTGATGTTTTCATTTCCAGTTACACCAGTGGGATGTAAAATAAGCGAAGAGAGAGCGGACGGAGGTTGTTTCGTTCTGCTCCTTGGCTTCGACTGGAGCTTCATCGGCGTAGTACTCACTGACGACAATGAGCCTGAGACTGTGGGACTACTTCCAATGTCACCTGACATTCGAGTAACTTGGCCCGCTCCCCGCTCCCGCCTGGCATGCCCAGGCATCGTGGTCAGTGGGTTAGCGACAGCCGCAAAGCCAGTCTCAGGATTCACGGGCGACTGAAGGTCAAATTCTTGCTTCATTTTCGCACTCGTGGGGAACGCGCCAGGCATGTTCATCCTCATCTCGTCGTTATCTAGTTTGGGAAGTCTCCCCTTTGACCGAATCGGCCGCAGACGCAGATTTTTCTGCAGGTTCTTCCGCAACTCCTCAAGCTCTGAAAAGTCATTTGACATCTCGTCTGCCCCATCGGCATCTGGGGCAAGATCGAGTTTGGGCATCGCAGGAGAGGGGCTTTCGGAGGAATCTGATGATGAAAGCCGTAAAATCTCTTGCTCATAGAGATCTTCGCCGTCGTATATCGAGTCTGAACTGGAGGAAGCATGGTTAAGCTGTCGTGGTGGCATAGATATATGATAGGCCATTTAGCACACTGGCAAGGATCACACGCTGTGCTGACATAATTGTGATACTGCTCTTAATCAACAAAGAACTATTAATGGTTTTACAATTCCCCCTTCAGCTTCGATTCTGCCTGTTGCTTCCCTGCGGCAGTTGTCTCCCCGTACCCACCATACAATTTGTCTTTGTTCATCACTATGCTCATAATATGGTGGATGGCGTCCTCTGCCTTTCCAACGCCCTCATTGACAATATCACGAATTTTGAGAAAGGCAGCCTCGGCCATAGTGTGAGACTGGACGTATCGAGTTCTAGTTTCCTCTGCAGAAAAGTCGGGTTTATACGTACTACACACGCAAGGCACGAAATGACTCACGGAGAAGACCAGTCCGACTATCAGGCAAGTTGCTGTCATCAATACCGTGTTCACGGAGGAAAGCACGGAGGCGGGTATCCGGCCACGTCAGGTACGCAGCCGTCCTCGACATAACATTCGTATACCTGATCATCATCAGCTTATAAAATTATGAGGCGTCAAAAATACCGGCATACTTGTCGTTGGCCAGCTTTATGAGCTCATCTCGCTTCGCCTGAGCACCAGATCGTAGGTAGCCATGGTCTATCAGCCATTGGCGGATCTGATTATCGGACCAAGCATCCCAAAATGTATCCTTTGCGCTTAGGTAATTATCGCTGCAAGTAAGAGTCAACGAGGACTCACAGAAACTGTTTGAAAGACGTACTCCATCATCTTCACCATCTTGTCCCGTGCAATCTCAGCGTCGCTCTTGATTACCCCGTGATCGACAAGCCAGTGTCTCAACTCAGAGTCGTTCCAAGTTGACCAGACCCTATCTTGTGGACCATAATAATACCTCTCCAATTGACTCCGAAGGGCGTCACGATTCTTCTCGAAGTCGGACTTGATAATGCCATGAGAAACAAGCCATTCATGCTATTTGGAAAAAAACAGTCAGAGCCGTCGAATGATGAGGTGTGTATTCCACACCATATAGGAGTCACTCCAAGCTTCCCAAATCGGATTTATGACCTTGCTATAATGGCCCTCCATCAACGCCAGCATTTCATCCCTCTTCTGTTCTGACTTAGTCTTGATCAACCCCTTGCTCTCCAGGTATGTCCTCAACATGTTATCATCCCAAGTCGAGTAGATATAATCTTTTGACCGATCGAGAGCTCTCGCAACATCCGTTTCCAATTGTGCAACTCCAATAGATGCCCTTGGAGCTAAACCTTCCGCTGTCTTGCTCGTCCCCGCAGAAATTGAGCTTGCAGAAGCGCCAATGCGATCCGCAAATGATTTCGCTGCGGATTCGTAACCTTTATGATGACTCTTTGCTAATAGAACCAATTGCTCCCTGGGTCCCTTCGGTGCGACTATACCTTGGCGAAGGAGGAATTCACGTAGGGACGACTCGTCCCATGTTTCAAAAGCAGTGTTTTGGATGTCAGAGAGAATGTGTTGGGCGTTGTGATACTGATCATACGTCCACGCAGATGCGGAGAACCAATTCTCCGCGACGAGATCTCGAAGTTCATTTTGCTTCGCGTGAGCGGGAAGAGGAATGTCATGATCTTCGAGCCATTGTTTGAGCTGAGTCATGGACATCGTTGCATATACAGGCTGAGACTCTGCCGCTACACCTGGAAGCCATGGCGATTCTGCTATAATCGAAAGCGTAAACGCGAGAGTGATGAATAGAATAGTTTTCGTTTGCATAGTGGATGTAGCGTTGCAGCTGGACAATGGTGTGTCTTGGAATATATTGGATGGTGCGCCTTGTGACGTCAGTGGGCGGCTCGTTTCTCCTCTCCTAAACTTTGGCTCCACAACATGCATACGTATCTGGTATGTTGGAACCTCCACTCTATGGTCTTCTTGGACGGGCGGTAGAAACCAGTATTAGGTGAGGTGATGCTTACCCTCCTGTTGGTCGTTAGTCATGCAGTGGTACCATTTATGAATGTCCATCTCAATGGTAAGAGTTCTGAGGTATTGCGCTTTGATGTCAAATTTTGACCACAACGTGTGCACACCGCTCAATTCACTGACCCACTGACCAGACTTGAGAGACTTAGAAATCGTTACTTACCTGACTTGATTCTCAAGAGTTTGTCAGCCAAGACAATGACATTATAAATTTAATTGGGTAGGTGTATTGTATTGCCTGAAAAGAGGATTACCTGACTAGTTACTCAACGCTACTGAGCTGCTGGATAGCGCTTGGCCAAGCACTTCGGAACCCGGCTACAATGTACTCCATGGTACGCAATGTTTCTAACGTCCAAAGATCATGGTAATGTCTCTCCAGTAGACATTTGCAACCCAGTAGTCGCATTGACGTATGCACAGTAGAGTTCGCTACACTGTAAACGATCCCAATGTGTATAATATTTCAGAGGCACAGTGATAGTGATAGTTACTTACTCTGAGGATATAATCAAACTTAATCTGATCAAAATTATTCTACTATCCACCTGACGAATCGCCACAATGATTATCAGTAGCCAACCCGTGACAATTGTGCCTCGGCTGGCCTTACCAAGTACACACCATCATGGTCAAGTTCAGTAATGGGATGTGGTGGAACCGCGACGGAGTGCATATCGATTGGGCCACTGAAGTAGTCAAGAGTCGAGCTGAGAAAGACTTAGTTCGCTGCGTTGCCGTAAGATCTACTCCATTACCTTTTTCGGACTCGTTCTGATCTCACATTGCAGACATCAAAACATATCAACCATCGGGGTGATACTTTGAATGCACCTACAATAACCATTGAGGCCTCTTCTCCTGCCCCTGAAATCGCTCTTCTTACTGCTTATCATTGGAAGAATCAAGTTTCTTCTCGTCAGGACCCAGAATATGAGCTTTTCCCCGATGTTGATCTGAACCATATTGTAAGTGACCCGCCTCGACCCAGGTGAATAGGTGGTCAATTTTTATTAGCAAGAAAACCGTTCGGACATCATTAGGACATCGCTGGAAAATGACCTACTTTCACTGCAAACATCTTCAATTTCTCTGCAAATTGATACCCGTCCGAATGCCTTCAATATCGATGTCATCTCACATGCGAACGCGATGAACCCAACCAGCTCTACGCGCTCCACGTCTCCTGACCTTCTCCTGACGAGACTAGGATGGCGATCCATCGGCTATATCAAGAAAAACACAGCAGCGTTAAATCCGAGTGCTGTACTTACGAACCCGGATCAAGGCGAGCGATGGATGACCATGCAATTTCAACTGAGCGTCGGGGAAAAGATATACGGGCTTGGAGAGCGATTTGGACCGTTCATCAAGAATGGACAGGTAAGCAAAGCTATCCAAGTGTCAATATAAAATACAGATCAATGTATCCGTTTGCTTGAAGGCTGTTGAAATGTGGAACGAGGATGCCGGGACGTCGTCCGAAAAAACTTATAAAAATGTTCCCTTTCTCTTGAGCTCGCGAGGATACGGAATTTTTGTACCGGATTCTGGTCGAGTGAGCTTTGAAGTTCAGAGCGAGCGTAGGTGATATTTTCGTTGCGTGTCGGCATCCATGTGTTCTGCTCACTTTTCAAAAGGGACAACTCGTATCAATATTGCAGTTCTATCTGAGAAAATATCAACATATTTGATCCACGGACCCTCGCCCAAGGCCATACTTGAGAACTACACTCTCTTGACTGGACGTGCTGCCCTGCCACCTCCTTGGACATTTGGTCTATGGCTTTCAACATCTTTTACTACGCAGTATAATGAACAAACTGTCAACGAATTTCTCGAGGGCATGGCCAAACGTGACATCAGTGTTGGAGTATTTCATTTTGACTGCTTTTGGCAGAGGGGTTTTGAGTGGTGTAATTACGAGTTTGATGAAGAGCATTTTCCAGATGCCAAGGGCCAGCTGAAGAGATTGAAGGAGAGGGGGTACAAGGTAATACTACTTTTTTGACCGTGAGACATCCTCCGACGAGACTTGACTAGATTTGCGTCTGGTTGAATCCGTACATCGCACAGGAAAGTTCAATTTTTGAGGAAGGCGCAAGGAGTGGTTACTTCATTAAAAAGCCAGATGGAAGTGTCTGGCAAATCGATTACTGGGTGTGCAGATGTATTATCTACCTCATGAGCGCTTACTTAGTCTCGCAGCAAGCAGGCATGGGAATCATTGATTTCACCAACCCCGATGCTTGTGCTTGGTATCAATCCAAACTCAATAAACTCATCGACATGGGCGTTGAATGCTTCAAGACCGATTTTGGTGAACGAATTCCTACTGGATCAACGGTGTACCACGACAAAGACTGCTCTGTGGAGAAGATGCACAACTTTTATGCCTATCTCTACAACAAGGTCACTTTCGAAACCTTGGAGAAGCGACTCGGAAAGAACAAAGCCGTGGTTTTTGCTAGGAGTGCAACGGCTGGGTGCCAGAGATTTCCTGTACATTGGGGTGGTGATCCCATGAGTACCTATGAAGCGATGGCAGAGACTTTGAGAGGTGGACTCAGTCTGGGCTCAAGTGGTTTTGGATATTGGGCACGTGAGTCTTGATGTAACCTTTGAGAAAAGCTAAACTAAAGATATACGTGACAGACGATATCGGCGGGTTTGAAGGAAAACCAGAGCCCGGGCTGTATAAACGGTGGTTCGCATTTGGCTCTCTCTCGAGCCATTCTAGGTTACACGGCAGTGGCAGTTACAGGGTACACATCCTCCTTCAACCAAGCTTCTGAACATTGTTAACCGTGAATTGCTTATCCTAGGTTCCATGGATTATCGACCCATCGGGCTCATCTGAAGCTATTCTTCGCTTTTTCATTTCCCTCAAACTCTCACTGATGCCCTACCTCTTTGCAACGGCTATCTCAACACATCAAACTGGTACACCGATGATGCGACCCCTATTCTTCGAGTTCCCTGAAGATAGAAACTCCTGGATGGTAGATGAAGCATATATGCTCGGTGAAAATATTTATGTTGCACCTGTATTCCGTGGATCCGATCTGGATTCAGTTGGATCTGGAGGTTATTCGACTACTACGCCGCCGTTCGCCCCCGAGAACTCTGGTTCGATTCAGAAGGAATCCACAGTAGATGAGAAAGCGTCTGTGGAGGTGTACATTCCGCATGGAGATTGGTTCTCCCTCCTAACTGGGGAGTTCTTCACTGGACCATCTTGGTCAATTCAACACCACGGATATGATTCCGTTCCTTTATTTCTTCGTCCTGGAAGCGCTATTGTATTGAGTGGGGGTGCAATGGTGGACTTTTACTTTGACAAAGACAGCGCTTGGAAGTTGAAAGACCTGAATGAGTCGACCGAGGGGGAGAGAGCTTGGAAATGTGATGGAGAGTGGAAAGCCCGAGGAGCAGAATACGATTATGCCAGCAGGGTTACGGTTCTGGTGAATGCCTCTCGTCCCCCCCAGCACGGGGCATCTTTGGATTTAAAAGTGATCATACCGGATAGTCGGGATGAAAATTTAGGGGAGAGTTCTGCTGTGTTACGCATTCGTGAGACGAAGAACGGGAGGATATGTGCAGAAGTTGTTAGTGGAGAGGTGAAGGAAGAATGGAGATTACAGGTAGTCAGGAAGGGTCACGGTGCTCAGAATGTTTCTGGACGAGGACAAAAGTTGGAAATTTGAGTTCGACTGTCCTGTGTGGCCATAATCAATTTATCTTGATCGAATCATTCAGCTATTGACAGTTGTTGCTTCGAGGACTGGTGTTCAGTGACGTAATTGCGGCATGACTTGTCTCGTGATTATTTTTCTTTGATTTTTCTTTGGCCGTTATCGAATACGATCGTAAAAGCAATGTCGGTAACCCGGACTTTGCACCCGAAGCGATCGTTTGGAAAATATCCCCGAATGGCGGATTCACCAGCCTACGATGCGTATGTTGCTCTTTCCCTATTTCCAAGATCGATCCTTATGTCCTACTCACATAGGTCAGAAGAAGACAACGACCCTCTCACGGATGTTGACTCTGGAATTTCCGTTCCCCTGTCCTCTCGTCCTGTGAATGCCGGACAGCTCCGTGCAAAACCCCCGCAGGCAAGGATGAAACACCTTGTTGCATCTCTCCTTTCAGACTCGGATGGTGTTGACTCCCCCACCTATGATGGAGATGTAGAGAGCAGTACTGCAGGCGGCCACACAGACACACAGATACATCGAACTCCATTACATACCTACCATTCTACATCTTCAACCTCGACCCTTAGCAATCCTCATACGGCGGATCGGAATGATGTTCCCCAAAATGTCACGCCTGGGCTCAATGCGCCGAACACCGATCTTTTCCCCGTGGCTACCACAGGGGAGCCAAATGTGCTCTCCATTGTAGAAACGGCCTTCAATCCTGCTGCGTTAAGCGCGGAGGATATCCAGAATTTTGTACGGAAAGCAATCGAAGGAGAGAGCACGCGGAATTACAGAATCAATCCGCCCCCGACGGATAGACCGGTTCGAATCTACGCAGATGGTACGCTTCAAACCTCCAAACATGGATCACCGAGCTTGACTCTTATTCTTAGGTGTTTATGACCTCTTTCATTTTGGGTCTGTAGAGATTATTTGCTTCTCGCAGGTAACATTGATTTGGTTGTTGCAGACATGCTCTTCAACTTCGACAGGCCAAGTTATCCTTTCCATCTGTCTACCTCATAGTAGGAGTCAACTCGGATGAACAAGTTCATCAATACAAAGGTCGTCCAGTAATGGACCACATTGAGCGGTAGGTTTGCATTCATCGCAGAGGTTGGTCTTATTTCATTTTCTATCACTCCAGCATCGAAGCAGTTCAACACTGTCGCTGGGTTGACGAAGTCCTCCCAGGGGCTCCTTGGGTCATTGAAGAAGACTTTATTCACAAATACCAAATTGACTACGTTGCACATGACGAGGCACCCTATCTAAGTTCTGGTCACGATGACGTTTATGCTCTATGTAAACGCTTTGGTGTGTCTTAACTTTGGTTCCTCTCAGGGTCTCGAAATAACCCAGTTAATTAGGAAAATTTCTCCCGACCCGACGCACTCCTGGCGTCTCAACATCCGAGTTACTAGAACGAATAGTAACGAAATACAGACAAAGGGATTTTGATGAGAAACTCAGTAAAATGGGGCACGCGGAACTTCGTGCGCAGGGAAGCGACTACGATGACCTTACTCCCAGAGGTCGGGTTGGCAGTCCGCCCCCCAATGGGAAGCCAATAGATGCTACTATCCCGCCAGACTCCAGCACCAACAAGTGCAAGCCTTAGGTTGTCACTCCCCCTTGGAGGAAGCCGGACCGATAGTTGGTCCGAAGTCTTTTCTACATACGAATATCTTTTAATTGCGTGATCCACGTTTTCTCGGATGGCTCGTCCATCATCTTATGTTGTCGCACTGTCATTAATTGTCTCCATAATGGCTTAGAGTTTACGAAAAAAGAAGAGTACATAGGTGTCAAGTGCAAAACTCCGAGAGGAGCGGACGCAGATCTGTCAATAAACTGTCTCCCATACATACAGCCGAATACAATTCCTTACAATTCCAAGCCAAGCTTTCCCCTTTCTAATCGGATCGAATGTCCATTTATCTTGTCGCCAACAAACTTGCCAATGTGGAACATATCTTCTGCCCTGAGAGTCTTCTTGGCAGCTACTACGTCAGCCGTGCGCTGAATAGCCTTTGCTTTCGCCTCCTCGCTGATTTCCTCATTCTCCGTCATACTGTTGTCACCTTCCTTATGCCAGTCTTCTAGACTCGCGGGGTCGAATGCTTGCGAACAGAAATCGATCGTCCGACGGAGATATTCTTCCGAGAGGCTCTTGACATCTACATCTCCTTGAATGACTGTTGAGCGCAAGCATGGAGCAATCAGAGTTTGGCTTGACTGTGACAGTTATAACGATCCCACCTGGACGGAAGAAGTCAAAGGCTCTATCAAAGTTATCTTCCTCAATGTCGGCCAAAATTGGGCGCTCTTGGTCACGCATTTGACGATAGGCACTAAGCACTGTCAACAAGAATCTTGAATGACCTTCAGTTAAATAATCGCTTGAGTGAAAAAAATTCCAAACCTGGTATAGGAGGTTCCAACCCGTATATTATGCCACTCTGCAGCTTGAGAAGGGCTGCATTCAGAACGCATGGTGGCTGCAATAGTTGCTGCGGCGGACAGGCCACTTGAAAGAGCCAAATGGACACCAGAGGAAAAGAACGGGTCGATGAATGCTACATGAATGGAGAGGCAATTAATGCAGTAGTCGTTGTCACCACTGAGTTTTCAACTCACCCCCTGCGTCACCGACGATACGGTAGTTCAATCCTGCATATGAAGTTCCAGAGTAGCTGTAATCGCTCGCTGTCCTGACTTGGGGACCTCCTGAATACTCAATCAAGACTCCTTGACCAATCAATTCCCTGACATTTGGACAATTGACTTTCAATTCTTGGAGATAATGGCGAAGAACCAAAGTATTGTCGCCTTTCTTCTCCATGCTAGCCTTTTTGCGCTTAGAAACATTCTCATCCATGACCACACCAACAGAAGTTTTTCCGTTGTGAAGAGGAATAAACCATGCCCAACCAGATTCATCTGTCAAAGGAAGCATTTCAGCTTTAGGAATAAGGCAGAATAGCGATATTCACCTTGTAAAGCTTCGAAGAATGGCAATTGAACTTGACATCTAGGGCGTCTGTACTCTTGCACACCTGTCCAATAACCCCAATGGGCGATGTTTTTTAAACTTTGATTATACTTTCGTAGTCCCAGAGCCTTGGACATGATCCCGTTCCGGCCACTCGCATCAATGACCCAGTCGAAAGAAATATTGCCAACATTTCCAGTGGCAACGTTCTTCCATGTGGCGGAAGCGGGAAGAGATTTAAATTCTTCCAATCCCGGATGATGTTGTTTGGCGTACTTGTGCTGCTTCGAAAATTGAATTTCGGTGACACAGTGGTTTTCGTAGACGTTGACACCGAGTTCACGAGCACGGTCAAGAATCAAAGCATCGGCTTCTGCTCGTGTCTGGTAGTCAAAATCAGATAATGGAAACCTCGGTTGGGCCCTGATAAGACTTACTACGTTCCAGGTGTAATTCGTAGGGTCGTCGGACACAAAATTGGCAACTGATGAGATTCAGAGAATTAGCCAAGCACATGCACTGACAGTCAAGGCGATACTTACATCCTTCCCGCTTGCGAGGGTTTAACTTGAACGCGGCGCCGTGCTAGAATTCATCAGACTCGATAACGAAGAGAAAGACGGCTAAAATATTACCTTTTGGACAAAACCAAAGGAGTCAAATCTGTCATCTGCCTCAATGAAGCGAAGGAAGTGCCTCATAGAAGGGAGCATGCTCTCCCCCACATGATACCTGAAGCAGCAGAAATGTGAAGTGATACTGTGAAGTGTTTTGGGAAAACAAACCGGGGAAATGTCTCCGCTTCAAGCAGAGTAACAGAGAACCCTTCCTGTGCAAGGCAGGCAGCTGAATACGAGCCCGATGGACCTCCCCCAATAACAAGGATTGATGTGGATGAAGGCTAACATGGGGGGTTTGGGGTCAATATTGGTGAAACAATTACAAAAGAAGATGTCTCTCACTGGCGATTGTGCGGCGACGAAATGACTCTTCGCAGAGGGACCAAAAATGGTTCGAAAGGCCCAGTAAAATTCAAGTATTGGCTCCATTTGAATGAATGTCTTAATAAACCACTGAGGACCAGACTGGGTCTTTTAAATACCATCTGCTACCTTTAGTTGGAACGTTCACCTGTCCTTCCGAGATAAGCATAGGTATGATCATCATAGATTAACTTCGATCAACCTGATTTGATTCCATTCTCAATTTATGTCCATCGACTGAATACTTACGCTAGCTAACAGCATACACATAATGACTCGCAAAACGTCAGTAATTGAAAATAGCGTCGATTTCCAATCCGTAGACCATACAACCGAACAGCAAGCGACATGGAGGGAAGTTCAGTTTTCCAATTAGACGTGATTAGGGCTCGGACAACTCAGCATCCGGGCTATCTTTGGAGCGAACTGTGTCATACTCAGAATAAACCAGATGATCACGCTAGATTGATGATCGTGGCAAATCAGTTGATCTGACATGTGATATTTGCGTAACATGTAAGGTAATATGTTCTGTACATTCAGGAAAAGTGGTAGGAGCAGTGAAACAGATGACGAACATGAACTATCCCATAACTAGACGTCTTCGTGGATAGACAGCCTTCAAAATCAAAATCAGCCATCATGTGCAAGGTGGTCTTCGATAGTATTGTACTTCTCAGTCATCGGATGTACAAGACCATTTCCTATCGTGGTAGAAGTTTGCCCATCAGTACGACAGATGGGGAATAAGCTTTGCCTTAGCCATTTGATATCATTACTATCATCCCATATTCAGAAAATGGTAAGAGTTTATATTAATAACATTAACTGTAGATTGGACACATTGGACATCTGACAATATACCACCATTTTTCACACTCAAGATATCGATATCGGCTAATTACCAATCAGATAGATGGCTGTCATGTTGTGAAGTTTGTTTTGATTAACATTCCATATACCAAAATATCACTAGTTTATCTTACTAATATATCAGTCATGAGAAAAATTATTTTTGATAAGCCATCATTTTGTACTCAGAATATTAAT
>Ga0157357_1000526_pt1 | contig 16364 bp, 18 predicted proteins | sample AttcapACBM1_FD_111485 | JGI IMG/M metagenome (GOLD analysis project Ga0157357, IMG submission 111485) | Fungus gardens microbial communities from leaf cutter ant in Botucatu, State of Sao Paulo, Brazil - Atta capiguara ACBM1 | ecosystem: Host-associated > Fungi > Mycelium > Unclassified ... | reverse complement strand
TTACAAGAGAACTCAACAAGGAGCCCTTGCTGCATTGCTCCTCTATTTATATAAATACAAGGTGGTCCATGCTACAACAATGTATCTATCTCATGTTCTATTACTCATCCACCATGCTTCTACCTCAAGGCCATCATGCCATATCTATGTGCCCTGATGTCATACTCTTTAATCTCCATCACCATGTGTGCACCATGTATACACTATGAGAAACCATTGTCCCTTGACATCATCCCTAACCCTAACTTCTTCTAGACTTTTCCTGATCCTTTTAGACCTTAAGTCTTTCCAGACCATTCTAGACTTCTATCACATGACTTCCAAGTCACATGCTCTCCATCTGTTGTAGACTAATAATAATACTACTGTCCTATTTCTGTCCTAACCCTAACCCTACCAAAGTTTGTCCACACTTTCGTCTTATAACATACTGACTATAGGAGATGCTCAGAGTTTCAGTGATATAGCCTCTATTGTCCCAAGTGGAGGTTTAAGTGTTGAGATACTGACAGGAGTATAACTCTATCATGAAAGACTGAGTTGGATAGGAGTATCCCTATCATAAAAGACAGAATATCTGGATTGTTGGATTACTACTGTGAGAGCATGTTGCAAGGAAGATAGGCATAGGTTAGATGTTGAGAAGCAGTATTACTATAGGGATGTATTTTCCAGATGGGTGAACTTGGCATATGACAAGTTAATATTACAAGAGAACTTGATGAAGTTCCTAATACAATATAGTCTACCTTATATACACTAGCTAATTGGTCTATACATGACCTTATCTAGCCTACCCTAAAGACCATATCTAGTCTATAAGGTCAATATGTATAAAACATACTATATGATATTGTTGTTTCAGAACCTTCTATGCCTTTCTCTGTGACATGTGATTGTATGACTGTGGCTGTGACAAGTGTGACATCACACTAACCCTAACCCTAAGTCTGAAAATAAGAAAGGAAAATAAAAATGAAGAATAAAAGAAAACCAAGTCCTCCATCCTCAATTCTGACACTTAACATCAACCCAACACTACTGTTAAGTAGCTTCCAGTTGTTCACACAGTGCCATGCTTGCTGTCTTTGTTTCTTCCAATGTAGCCAACAGTAAATGTATCAGCAAGCATGAATGCAGTAGCATATGTATATGGCAGAGGTAGTAGCTCTAAGATTATATTGGGAATGGGAATACCATTAGTAGCAGTGGAATATGGATGAGTGTGCCTAGAAGGATTATTTATTGTTTGCTTGTTCATGACAAAGTGATATCACCTTACACTTCATATCTAATTGAGAAGACTTTCCTGCATCTTCTGCTTCAAGGGACAATATCACTCGGTTCGTTCTGAACGTTGGAATGGAACTAGGGTTGGTACATGACTTGGCCAGAAGGAGAGGCGGAGATGGAGCTGGCTTGCGGCCCTGGCATATGTAAATGTTTGCAGTTGAATCTCCGAAGTCCATACTAATATCTCTCCGATGTTAACTCACACTTGCAGCGACTCGACATACACTCTCACTTGCGGCAGCCACATTATATTATTAAATAGAAGTTGTAGAAGTCGCGAAAGCTGGGAGCTAATACTTCCTGTGATGCAAACTGCATGGAGTTGAAAGCCCACGCAGCATTCCAGTGTTTCACTTCCAGGTTACTCTTTGAGTTCCCTTATCCACCTCTCAACCTCTCCTAAACTGACATTGCTACGAGCCCCATAGCACCTGTAAAGATGTATTAGTGGATTGAGCTTAGGAGTGCTAGCGAGTGGCAGTTTTGATCAGGTATTTCTTCCCTTGCGTCGAGGTAAAATTGAATGTATTTGCAAGGCGTGGATATGAAGACTGATGTTAGCAGCTGTATCTTCCTCAGTGTCGCCGAGATCGTATACCTTGTCCTATACCTACATTTTGTCTACATACTCCATCCATTATATTCCCACTCTGGTCCATTGCATCTCACAGGCGTTGTTTGCTACATATCATTTCTGACACAGGGTGCTGGGAGATCATATAAAGATAGTAGTGAATGACACAGGAACAGGAACAGATTAGGCTGTCAGTGGACAACTTCTGGGACAATGCCCATAGCAACAATTTCTGGACATGACATGACATGCACGTGTCTGCAACAGGTTCGAGAGTGTTGTCTCTTTATACATGTGGTGCTCAATAACAGGGCCGAAACAATTGAGCCTAATTGTCTCCATTGGGCAGTATCATCAAGATAAACTAAACTTTGATTAGGTCTATCTGGCTCTCCCCAGGTCGCGACATCCGAGAAAGTCTCCTAGACTCGAATTTGAATGTCTGGTATCTCAACATGGAGCATTCTGAGAAAATCTGGGTCCTCACATCTTCTGGTCAACCGGTCAGGGAGTGGTCTTGCGTGACGGTTCCATATAGTTGTGACATGGAATGTAGTTCAAATTTTCACATGACAGAACATGAAACATCTCTGGATAATGATAACAATGATTTGTCCACTATGGCTAGCTAGCTATTAAAGCAAGGTGGTACGTCCTCCCAGAGTATTTAAAACATGTTCCCCTTTCAACCTCTTGGCATATTAGTGCTCATAACTCTTGTCGAAGGAACACTTTACGATCACTTTGAAGACGTTCCGAAACATTCGCCCTTCGATTTTGTGATTGTTGGAGGTAATTCTTCGACGCTCTAACCAAGTCTCAAGTAACATACATGACACAGGCGGCACTGCTGGTAATGCCCTGGCGAACCGGCTAACGGAAAATCCTCTGTTCAGCGTATTGGTTCTTGAAGCAGGTCCTTCGTATGTATGACGCGTTTATCATTGCGGCTAAGCTTTGATGCCCCAGTAATGTAGGAATGAGGGCGTGCTGGATTCTATCATCCCCGCCTTTGCCAACAAAGTTGTCCCATTCACACCCTGGGACTGGAACTACACGACCCTTCCCATGAAGGAGCTCAACAATCGCTCAATCGCTTATCCAAGAGGTCACATACTTGGTGGCTCCAGCTCTGTCAGTAAGTTGACCTTTGGTTCAAACAGTAGCCCTGATAATTTATTCTGTCAGACTACTTGGCCTACAATCGAGGTTCGTCAGAAGATTGGGATCGCTACGCGTCCATTTCTGGAGATCAAGGATGGAGCTGGGATGCTGTTCAGCAATACTTCCGCAAGGCGTGTCGTCTGATTTGCATAACTTTGCCCAGACTGACGGTCGCTGGAAACAGAACGAAAAGTGGACTCAGCCCGCAGATAATCATAATATTACAGGACAATTCGATCCTACCGTGCACAGTACCACTGGAATCAATGGAGTCAGCCTCCCTGGCTACCCTCGAGTTCCTACAGACTCAAGGGTCATTCAAACCACCCAAAACTTTCCAGATGAATTCCCATTCAACCTGGATATCAATTCGGGCTTTCATCTGGGCATTGGTATATACAATTCTCAAGGTGCTGGAGGTTTACTAGCTGACCTCGAGAGTTTTCAGGTTGGACTCAATCAACGATCAGCGGCGGTAAAAGAAGCAGCTCTGCGACTTCGTATTTGGGACCACAATTCATCTCGCGCAAGAATTTGAATGTCCTCGTAAATGCTAGAGTCACTCGAGTACTCAGAACAGGGACGTCGCAAGACGGCAAGCCACAGATTCTCGGTATCGAATTCGTTGATGCCGGAAATACCAGTACGTATTGCTTGATTTCTTGGCCCAAAACACCTGCTTAGTAAACATGCATCAGAGAGGAAATACACTGTGCAGGCTCAGAAGGAATTGATTTTATCTGCAGGTTCGGTGAACACTCCTCAACTCCTCCAACTCTCAGGCATTGGTGATCGGCACCTATTGTCCTCGTTGAAGATCCCGATCCTCGTTGATAATCCTTCTGTCGGTCGTAATCTCTCGGATCATCCGCTTGTTCAGAACATGTGGCTTGCAAATGTAAACGTAAATGATACTTTCCAAGGCGCCGAAAGAGACCCAGCACTCGGTGAACAACAGCTTCAACAGTGGATGACTTCTCATACGGGTCCCTTGGTCGATCCTGTTGCGAATCAGTTGGGTTTCTTGAGGGCTCCAGATCATTTTTGGACTGAGATCAAGGATCCAGCGGCCGGGAATCATACAGCACATTACGAGATCATATTCTGTGTGCGTATGGCTCGTATCTTTTACCAATAGGGTGGCCCTAATCGCTTCGAACTTTAGGATGGCGCTATTGCCGGACTGACCTCTGTCCCGTCCAACGGTAGTTTCTTCAGCACCCTTACAGCTGTCGTATCGCCCACGTCTCGTATGTCTGAATAAATCCTTTGGTTCAACAACTGCAAACATTTCTTACAGGGGGTTCTATAATGCTTAATACCTCTGATCCCTTCACAGCACCTCTCATCGACCCTGGTTTTTACATCTCGGATATTGATTTCAAAATCATGATGTTCGGGATTCGTAGTATACAACGATTCCTCACTGCACCGGCATGGAAGGATTATATTATTGAGCCTGTCGCTGGGTTGAATAATACTACCGCCAATACTGATGCCGATCTAGCCGGATACATCAAGGCCAACACTATCTCGATTTACCACCCTACTGGAACGTCATCAATGTCTCCTGTTGGAGAAAAATGGGGTGTTGTGGACCCAGATTTAAGAGTAAAGGGTGTTAGCGGGCTGAGAATTGTTGATCTGAGTGTATTGGTGAGTGCTTTGCCGCTAGATTCTTTTCTTTCGGAAATTGATTCAGCCTTTTTTCCCTTCAAGCCGATCGTACCAGCTGCCCATCCTCATGTGCCAACGTATATCGTCGGTGAAAGAGCTGGGGACTTGATTAAACAGACATGGAACTTCTCAACTCCCCTTTGCGATGTTTAGTTATCGTTGCCCGTTTCACCACGTTTATTTATATTGAATCATTCTCCTGGGACCTCACATATGATAATGATAGTGTTGATAACCATAGTGATAAGGTGACAGTAAAGGTACAATCGTGAGGATTGATTGCCTTGTCCAGTTGAAAGCCTAAGTTTGTTTGTAATCAGTATTCATGTGGCAGGCGATGGCCTGGTCCTCGTGACTACCTATAGCTCGCGAGGTGACGAATCATGACACTTGACAGCATATCACATTGTATTTTGGAGAAGCACATGGATGGCGGCCAGCATTCGCTGAGTCAGAGAATTGTACAGGAATACAACCTGTTTCTTATTCCTCGGACAAAAAAAAGGAGAGGGGGAAATAGTCAGTGGCATTTTCAAGATGAACAGAGGCAAAACACACTATGAGCTGCAGAATGTCTATTTCACTTCTAGCTCGCGAACAGTTTTAGAAACTCGGTGCAATCTGAAATTTGGCGGTATCATCACCTAAAATTAATGCTTTCAAGACTCCACTTGGGGTAGCAAGTCTCCCCGTGAACATGTCTAACATTGTGGGAGCAGATGGATCATGAAATATTAGTGGTTGTGAAAGATCTCTTTAGGATTGACATAGTGACGTCCGAGCCGGCCATATTCATCTCCTTAAATAGTCATATTAAGCACATGACTAGTTAATATTGAAAACACAATGGTATAGTAAGCAAGCAAGATACAACTTGGAACCCATGTTAATTTACCATAGCATGATTAATAGAGAGAAATTTGAGGCAGTGCTTCATATACCATATCATCCAACTAAAGCTGATATCCAGACTCGTGCCTTCCGAAGACGACAAGTCACATAGTGAGGGAAGGTCTCTTGAGTATGCCATCGCTCATTTCATGAGATTCAACGTGAATATGAACCTCTGGCGCGGATTTCACTGGGTCTGTTGTAACGTACGACTGTAAGGCGGGTTTTCAAACATTTTAGTTCAACTGAAGAGCCCGGCATCAAACCAAGTCAACTAATTACCCGTGGCGCAACCCCTGGCATCACGTTGGATGCCAAATTATTCGGGTCATTCTCGATTCTGAACGACTGGAAGTGGGAGGTGGTTTCTGCTAGTTGGGAGGTCCCCTCGCCTAATGAGTGCATGTTGAACCTCCATCCTCCCCTAGCGTTGAGGCTACTCAAAATTGAGTTTGCATAGATTTTGCACAGGGGTGTGTTAAGCATAAGGTGACTAAAAGTAGATCAGTCGCCTTGCTTCTCCATCGTATTATTGTACTAAATGCGTACGTTCCATCGGGCTGAGATAGAAGGATATAGTCAGTAGACATGGCCACGGTCATGATATTTGAACATGATTTCATTTACCTCAGAGAGGTACGTAACGATATCCAAGATTGCAATAATGGAGGTAAGCAAGCCAGTTTGCACCGTAACTAGAATACATGTTCTGTCCACCGTTGAAAATCGATTGAAAAAATCCACTCACTCCTAATAATGCGATCGACAATCACGTCTGACTTTCTGAACCCCGTCTTGTGAGTGCGCTGGTCAATATAGTCGAAATCAGAATTTCGATGGAGGGTAGTTGCAAAATGAATAAAGCATACCCTTTCAACAGATTATATGACCCGAATAAAACAGAAATCAAGGAGAAAAACTCACAAGAACCATACAAGACTGACAGCAATAACGATATCGGAGAAGGCTGTACAAGCTAGCCAGCTAACAACCACACCCTGGAATTATGAACCTCAGACGACTCGCGCCGTTGCCGTTTCAAAGGCAACACACTCACTTTCCATTGTGGGAAATCACTATAGCGTGGAGTCTTGATGACTATCCAATTGGTTACAAGCGCCATCGCTTGTCATCTCAGCACAATATTGGAATCCAGGAGAAAATGGGACCCACCCAGCCCTGCAAGCGAGATTGCGACTATTACTGAAGTGAGATACCACTTCCTGACGAGCACTTGGATCCTCCAGGCGAAAAAGAACTGGACCATGATCGCAATTACTGCCTTTAGAATTGAAGATATTGATATTAATCTATGTATCAGGTGCAGAATAGTCCAATTCAACTCACAGTTACCACAGTATCTACGAGGTCGTATAGGACTAATGTTGAATACAATCCCAGCGGGCAAGTAAACCATACCTGCGTTTATGCCTGTCATATGATGTGTCAAAGACCAGGAATGGTCGACTAAAAGAGATAAACCTACACCAATTAGATATCAAGAGGTAGTCGAAATCGCCTGCAAAGTGCAATCATCAAGTTGATGAATGATAAGTGAGGAAGAGGAAGGCCCACCAAAATGCGTGATTACACCGTCGTAGATGAAATATGAATTGACCACCGAGTTGAAAATATCAAGTATCATTAACACCCAGACCTATATCTTTAAGTTAAGCCTACAAAGGACCAGGGCAACCTGGACTTACAAAGGTCTTGATCCATATTGGGTCCCTGTTATCACTCAACACAATTTGCTGCAACATTTTCCCTCAATAAAACGCACTTTTTATATGTAGTGTGATAAATGTAATACTGAGTGATGAGGATTCCGAAAAGGAGGATATTGAACAAAAGCCCAACGTAAATACGTCCATAGCTGAAAGGTTCTCGTCATAAGCATACGGAGCTTTGATGACAAGGGACGTACACAAGCCCTGCCGGATTTTCGCCCATCTTGGTGAACTTCTTCCTGGCACTGCTGTGAGGTGGTTTGTGGGTATGGAGAGAAAGGGTTAAACGCACTGAGTCAATATCTTTAGAACCGGGTACCTCAACTTCTCCCGGTCCCACGTCCCTACCAATTTGATAATCAAGAAACCAGAAATAATGCATACTCAACTCACTTGATTTACAGTCGCAACGCCTCCAATTACCAGATTTGACTAGGAGGAACTGTCACCTGTCATATGATGACAATTTTCTGATTCCAATAGATCTCCAACAGGAAGAAACATGCAGTTTTGTAGTCAAGGAAATAGAGTAGTGGCATGAGTATACAAGCATGCCGGCACCGACAAAGATAAAGGACGTCAGACTGACTGACACTATTTGTGGCTAGAGCAATTTTTGGAGAATGAGAGAATCTCTTCTAGTCATGAGGTCATCCTTTTCCTTGCTGAAGAGCACCCTTAATCTAATAGAAAGAGTGTGTCCGTTAAATGTTACTGTCATGGCGAACAGCGAACTCTGAAATTCAAAACCACCTCTCCTGATGGGGCACACTGCCACAAGTAGCACAAAATCTGGTGTATATGCTTAGAAGGATTGTCTTGATTTTCTAGATAGTAAGATCACCCCTCAAAATACTCAATTTGAGAGTATATGCCGTAAGGATCGAGTTATCATGGTATTTATGCCTATTTAGTTCAGAACGGATAACATACAACAAAGTCGTATTCACCTTGATCATGAGTGGATCGCCTCCTCAGCCCACAGAGCAATCTCCTCTTCACCCCCCTCCTCCTTCAACCCATACTGGATCTCCTACTGACTTTCTCAAGAATGTAGTTGGGAAACGAGTTATAGTCCGTCTTCTGTCCGGTGTTGATTACCAGGGTGCGAAACATTCAGCATACAATAGTGGGAACTTAAACTCACCTATTTGTGTCTGCAGGAATACTGTCTTGTCTTGATGGTTACATGAACATCGCACTAGAGCAGACAGAGGAACATGTTAACGGAATAATGACAAATCGGTACGGTGATGCATTCATTAGGGGAAATAATGGTATCTATCTTTTCTACTACATCTTGGGTCACCCTTACATTTCTTTAGTTCTGTATATTTCAGCCGCTGAGCTACTTTAGATGCATTGGGTGAGCCACCTGACAAGAATGTCCAACAACCAGGGTCCTAGATAATTGGTCCTAGATAATTCCTTTTTTGTAAGCAGTCATGCTAGAAGTCCGCCCCAGGTTTCCGATGCATCCTCAAACCACTTACAATGCTCGAGGGTTCCTGTGTTAAATTGAGCTCCAGCCCGAGGCGTAATAGGACTGAAATTCATCTACACTTCCACCATCAAATAAGTTTGGCTGTTTTGTCAGCCCATTTTCCAAGGTTCCTAAGTTATGACTTCGTGGTTGCTCCGACATGGGAAAAGAAACTATCATAAGACAAACTGAGTAGCAGTTGCAGCAACTGCAAGTGATTCAATTATTGATATTAGCTTGGATTATTTATAAGCAAAACTCTGAAAGGCACTTTCATCAGGACAACAAACGATCTACAATTTAAGTTAAATAAGAAAGATGATGCAGTATTATTATTACACGCTGAATATAGAACACAATTATTTACATGATACCATCTAATAATGTCTTTAGTGTTCGCAGAACAGAATATGAAACGAATGATGAGGATAGCAAATGACGTTAAGGAAATGACTAAGTACGAGGGAGTGAGATGGTACTTGCAATAGGAAGATATCGTGATGTTTGCGCCTGAACTTGTTTCTTGATTAGAGCTTCCATCCTGACGCGGCTCTTACGAATATCATCATCCTTCATTTTGATAGCATGAGCAAGGGATAAGAAGCTATCAGGAGTTGAGAGAAGCCAGACAGACGAAGGATGACGAAGGTGCTCCAGTGCAACCTCAGGTGATGTCGCACCAAGAATTTGGCGACGACAGCACGTCACGATGGAAACGCCCACACGAAATAGAAAGGGGACACCTGGCAAGACAATTTGAAAAAGCATACCACACGATAGAGGCTGTTACTTACCCTCGAAGAGGAACACATCCCAAATACGGTTGACATAATCAGGCGGCAACGTGCTGACGAAGAGAGTGGAGAACCTAGTGAAATATTAGAAATAATAACACAAAATAGAAATCAGGACGAAAACCAACCACACAGCACACACATCACTAGACTCAATACCAAAATCAACATATAGCTTCTTCGCTAGTTGACTATCATTTTGCTCTACAATTCGACTGAACAAACTAGCATCCACATCCATCTGGACTGTGGTGGTCGAGAAATAAGGTCGAAGATGCGAATCCATAATCGACACGAATATCCAGAATGCATCTTCTTCCGGAGCGTGCGACAATAACTGTCCAGCAATGAGCGTCAAACCTGTGTGAAACGACATATCAGTACTAGCACGTCGACCAGGCAGGTGAAAGGCATACTCCTAGTATAGTGTACATCCGGAACCATCGTCAAATAGGCTTGTAACAAGGCCAACACCGGTCCTCTTTTTCCTTGTAGGTGCGGCTGATCCAGGAAACACGTCCTGATATCCTCCTCAATCTTATCCGCCACGGGTATCCTCTCCCTCTCCCCAAGTTTCGAGTAGACCCCAGGAACAACCTTCGCCTTTCCATCTGTCAAATGCTGCCAGATGATATACCTCACGGACGACGGCACACCCTCATGAATCAATTTCCTGACTTTTTTGCTCTTCCGCCACTGTGGCGGAGCAAGGGAGCTCATAAGTGACATCCACTTCAGCTCACGATGCCGATGAGCCTCCATATTGATCTCTGCGTCTGTACCAGAACGCGTAACGGCAGGAGTAGAAATGGCTGACAGCAACGGACATGACCTTGTATCTTCACCTATAGGAGATCGCGGATGACTCTGTGGTCCAGGGGAATCAGAGGCACGACGAAAGAGCATCTCATGCGATTGTGACTCATCCGTACTCGCATGGCTTTGTCCAGTCAGTATCATTGGATCCTCACTGGACCTTGCTTGTGACCGGATCGTCGGCTTCACAAGCTTGAAATCCAAGTCCTGAATCTGAACTGTATCACTGAGGTTATACTCAATGACGGTTGGCGACGGTGTATCATTTTTACTCCGATGTCTGCGAAGATTGGGTAGCGAGAGTTTGCTACGAAGTGAAGGATGACGATTATGATAAACAGGAGATGAAGAATTGGAATGGGAATTGGAATGATTGTCACTTTGGCTTGAAATGGAGATTGGCACAGCTTCATCTATCGTCTGCTCATTATTGCTGACCTCTGGCAGTGATCCCGCGCCCGAAAATGGCGACGAAGATGACACAGATCTATCACTTGCATCTACCGTCGGCCTCGACAATGGCAAGTCACTCCAATTTGAATACGACATAGCTTCCCTCAACTGCGATGGCGGATGAAGGCCAGGAGAAGGTGTAGGAGACAATGAAAGCTGTCTCAAATCCAGCACCGATGAAGGATGGAACGATTGAGAAAGTGGACTCGAAGACGACTTTGATGATGCTTGCTTAGCTGGAGCTCCAAAAATGAGCGGCGAAAGACGTGGCAATGTGCTCCTGAGTTGACTCTGGGACAATGACGAACATGTGCTCGATCCTTGGCTTTTCTTCAAACTCTGCTGGACATCACTGACTGGTGGTTGTCCGACAACCTGAACCTCGCCCTTCTCTCGACTAGATCAAAACGAAGAGATATTGAATATCCAAAGACGCAAGTACTAGGCATATATCAACTCACCTCACAGGAAACAGCATCTCAACTTTCGTTGAATGTGAGTTGAGCGCTGAATAACTCCTACTCCTCGGTCGCTGGTCAAGACCTTTCGGAAAGAAATTCGCTCTTGGTGTCATTTCATTATTCATGCTACCCCCGCTGCCATCCACAACCACATTCTCATTCAAACCTGAGCCATCCACCGCACTTTCACACCTACGCAAACACCCACGAAACGCAGGCGAACTCGTTGCCGACCTTGGTGAAGGTGGAACTGAAGACGAGGGCTTTGAAGCAAAAAGTACCTGATTGTCGGAGGGCTGAGGCGCCACATGATGCTGTGAAGGTGGAAGAGGTAGCGGCTCGACCGAAAATGTGATCGGAACAGGCCCTAACGCCGCACCCAATTCAACATCGCACTCTCCATAAATTGTTGGCCCTCTCGACAACATTCTCGATCCCAAAGCAAGTGAAGGCGGAGAGTGCACCGCGCTGTGTATAACCTCGAGCAACCTCTTCTTTGGCATCTTTTCTGGGACAATAAAATCAGATGTATGACCGCGGAACAAAGAATGTTGCCGAGATGCGATGAATAAGGGCCCTCGTGTTTCTATAGGTGGTGATTTAGGTGCATTCGGATGAGGAAGAAAGAGCGATCGCCATTGCTTTGTACCTGGTATAGGAACTCCACCACCTTTGCGCAAATCAGCAAGAATCAGCGGGTGACATGAAGGCTGCGAATGCGATGCCGGTGAGACTGGTAAAGTCGACGATAGGGGCTCCCTTATATCTCGACCTCTTAATGGGAGCGCAACTCCAGATGACTGACAATGAACTAGGAGGTCATCGAGCGAACGGGGATGAATGCTCTGGTTTTCAAGAAGTGGGTCAGGTGATGATGTGCGAATGAGAGTGTCCCCTCCCACAGCAGCTTGAACGGACTCGGTTGGGAGAATGGTAGCTTGGGTAGTATTTAATGTGGAATCATGAGTATGTTCGAAGGTGGTTTCCTCTATGCCATCTGATGGAATGTCTTCTTCGTCGGCAACCACAGTATCTCTTACATTCTTCCCCGCATCCAAACTACCGTCCCGCTCTTGCGTCTGTTCCTTTTCCAGTTCCTCAAACATCTTCATGTTCTCTGCCTTTTCCCTCGACACTGACGTTATTCCGGCCGTAAAGGACGAAAGTGCCGTAGAAATGAACGTCGGCGACGTAGCTGAAGCCAACGAGACATCCTGATCGCAAGACGAAGAAGTTGGTGTTGGCCAGTTTGTATGAAGGAGAGGTGTTTGGCCTTCAGGGAGCAGAAGTGGTGTCGGCCGCAATTGAGTTTTTGATGACACATCTATCTCCAATTTCAATTTCACAGGGGAGCCGGGTGAAATTGGAGGAGGCGACGATGTGTCTGATTCCGTTGTGCTGTGAGGTTCCTGTTCAATGACGGACATACGACTATATGTGGAAGCCTCTGACCCTACGGAAAGTCGAAAGTCGGCTGGAGTAAGTATTCTTGATGCTTCTGTCGTCCGACGGAGAGAATCTCTTGTAGCTTGATCCAAAAGTTCATGGTGAACGTTGACGGTTGAAGGAGGCTGAGGAAACAGAAGCTCTTGACGCGATCGACGAACTTCCGGATGTGCCTGTGATTCAGCCGATTTGCGTGAACCATCGCTCTTCCTAACCTCACCACTCCTCTTCAACTCTGCGCTTCTCCTAAGAGGGACAGCCTCACCACTCCTGGTTGCGGATATTGAGTCAATGCTAGGTCGATGCTTAGCTACAGGGATGGGTGGCGGTGGTTGGTCGTATCCATTTCCATCCCAAGCTTCTTTTGGTGATGCCTTGGAGCTAGCAACCGACGACCTACGTCCTCTTGCTGTCGCAGTCCCACCAGTGACCATAGAGGCTCTCGAATATCGATAGTCATCATAAATGTCTCCAGCGCCTTCCCATGAGCTCAAAGATTGCTGGGATCGTTGGGACCGTAGGGAGGGCTTGGGGGAGGGCATAGAAAAATGCTGATAGTTGGCAGGGGGGGATAACGAGGCAAGTGAACGTGGTGGAGTAGTAGACAGAGGCGACGAAGGTTGAGAAGGTAGTAAAACCATTTTAGACAAGCTCCCGTTAGCACAAAGGACGCCTTGGCTGAGACTAACTTGTGGTGCAATTGTTGTTGTCTGTGGCCTGGAAACATTGGGATCGTCAGTGAGGCCATCATATAACAGACCTTCGACGGTACTCTCATCGTCCTGTTCCTCGTGTTGGCTGGCACTCGTGCCTTCACTGATTAATTCGTCATCCGATTCCGTTGACTCTATATTTTGCAGAAGTGAGAGCCCAATTCCAGTTTCCCCATCCGAGTCATGGTTGTCGGTGAGAGCTGGTGACTGAAGAGGTGTAGTGGTGGGGATTTCAAGGGATATAGAAGAAGGCGCTGAAGCGTGGATATCAGGCGACTGTTCTTTCTGGGTAAAAGTTGTTTGATGTGGTGAAGCTGTGGGAGATTTTTTGACAATGTTCAATGGAGAAACCGCAGGTGAAACAATGGATGAAACCGCAGGTGTTGGTTCAACAAGGAGATGGGACGTGTCGTGCAGTTGAGCTACTGGGTCCAGAGAACATGTTGGGCTGTCATGGGACCTGGGTGTCTCGAGCATGGACTCGGGGGGAGGGCCTTCCTCTTTTAAACGTAAGGTGCCGGTCGACAAATTGTCATCTTGGGCTTTAAGAGAATTTGCATAAGAAGAGGAAACTGATTGCCCAGCATTCGAATTTGGGTATTTCAGTTTTCCAGTGGAGGCAGAGACGGAAGACCGTTTGGTAATTACGGGACGTTTGAGTTTACCATGGAACCGAACGTTCTGGCCACGAAATCTCCCGATAATGCCCTCACAGAGTCCCTGCATCCAAGTCAGAGATAACTCTACAAAATATGGATGCTTCTCACGAGATACACATCCGCTTCATTGGGAATTCGCCACAGCACGACGATCTCATCGCCCTAGGCCACTATGAGTAAAAAAAAGAAAGCCAATACCCAGTAGCGCACCTGCAGGAACATAAGGTCATCTGAGTGCTGCGCAATATAGTCATTGACGGCTGTGCATTTTCCAATGCCACCCTTCGCAGCAAAGCGAGTCCAGCGTACAAGCTGCTCAGGCTCCATACGAAGAACGGTAGAGGCAGGTGCACCTTAACTTACCTGTCGGAATTCAACAAACACAAACATGTTTTTAGGAACAGGAACATGATATCTTATTTGTTCGCATATTATGCGCAAGCCATACAGATGGACTGATGGTGCTGGAACTTGGTAATGTTCATGTTACGGCTTTTTCTCATCATGACTTGATCTCGTAGCTGATACAATTATGTCGATACACAGGCACTATGTAGAGATATAGACCATGAGTATATAGTAGAATTGTTTGTTTAGTATCCTTAGTCTTAGTCTGGTCAATTATACGCCTTGATGAATATTTCACTGTTTTTCCAGACTGGGCTACTCTTCAGCCATTAGAGCAACTATGAACTTGACAAGTTATATTCAGTCTCTATATATACCAATACAAGGTAGTCTGTAAGCCTGTGTCTATCTTTGTCATAGATGTTTTTTTTAAATCAACAATTTATTACATGGAGTGCGGTGGCAGACTGTAGCTACAACATAACTACTTACATAAGGACTAACAAAAAGAAAAAGAAGGAAATAAAAATGAAAAAGAAAAGAAAAAGAAACTATATTGAAGCAGAATAAACTGCTCTGCTAAGTAATGCCTTCATGAAACAAAAAAGCACTTGGATTGAATTCAAGGAAAGCTATGAAATGACTCAATGAAGTCCTACAAGGATTCCAATACTTGTTAAATCTTCTACATTCATGAAGAATGTGTTGTCTTGTTTCAATTGGATACAATCCACACCTAAAGTTCTCCCTTGGAAAAAATTTCAGATGATATTCTCCTATGGGAGCATGGTTTGTGATTGTTCTAGTAGCTCTTGCACATAGGGAATTTGAATGTCCAAAATGTTTAAACCAAGGCCCTCCCTTCAATATAAGAGGGATCAATTGTGCAATACTTGTCATCTTGGAGTTCCAAGAAGTGGTTTCCTTTGAGATTGGATGCCTGGAAAGTCATTTGCCAGTTTCTAATGATATTGTCACATTCTTCTTTCTTGTTGAAATCCCATGACATTTTACAAGAAAGGATAGGAGTGTTATGAACTAAGGTCCTTAGGGTTGGACAATAGAACAACTCTTGTATTGAGTAACACAAGAGAACTTAATAGAGAACTCTTCTACAAATTAGTCTACCTTATATAGTCCTACAGATGGTCCATGCTAACTACTGTGCACCCTACCCTAAACAACCATGTGTAGTCCATGAGGCCAACATGTAGTGTCCATGTTATATGACATCATTTGTTCTTGAATCTTCTACTAAATTCTCCCAAGTCCCATGATCTGTCTTGTGACTATGCCATCAGGTTGTGACTGATGTGACAGCGTGATCAATCAATCCTAACCCTAGTTGTTCTAAAAATAGAAAATAGAAAATAAAATGAAATAAAAATAAAAATAAAGAGTAAAATAGAGAAAACACTAAGTCTACCATTTGTGAACTTAATAAGGAGTGAGGTTGAATTTTTTGTTTCTTTATCAATTAATGTATAATGAGACCATTTGACATTACTTGGACAGTCCCAGAATTTAATTGAATTCAGGGCATATTTGTTGAAAAACTCTCTAAGATCTTGAGCTATTACTATCAATGAAATGAATTGATGAATCAAAAATGCACTTGTATTACAAAATGAGCTACTCACTGATTGTGATACTTGAACTTAGTTAACTTGATAGTAAATCAGAGATTCAGTATATAAAGATAGTGATGTTAGATGATAAGTAGTATCAATAAGAATAAATGATGTTGTTAAGTCTAAAGTCTAATTCTTAGATACAGAAGTATTTATACAAAATAGTAATGGTCTGTGCACAAGCTGTTTCCATCACATGATCAAAACTTGTATCTGATGAGAGCTGTTATC
>Ga0157357_1000523_pt1 | contig 16455 bp, 12 predicted proteins | sample AttcapACBM1_FD_111485 | JGI IMG/M metagenome (GOLD analysis project Ga0157357, IMG submission 111485) | Fungus gardens microbial communities from leaf cutter ant in Botucatu, State of Sao Paulo, Brazil - Atta capiguara ACBM1 | ecosystem: Host-associated > Fungi > Mycelium > Unclassified ... | reverse complement strand
TTATCCAAGATTATCTGTCTCTTCCATGCAATATCTGTAGACTTTTGCTTGAGCAAGACTAGTCTTTTCAGGCCCTTTTAGCTCTTACCAATTCTTGCCAACCTTCTCAATAGTTTTGACATGAAGACAACAAAGTTCACCCTGTAAGAGATAATGACAGAGATCCAAGAAATGAAGAATAGAAGTCAAGACAACAAATTCTGTATATATGATCTATGACAGAAGAGTTACAGATGCAGTAGAGAGTGAGTGTTATCTATCATAAAAGACAGATGTACTCATATCGGTCTATGGCAATTGGTACCTTCTTATTAAGTACAGGCAATGTGAGTCTCATCAATGGTGTTGTAAATATATCCCTCCTCCAGTAAAAAGATAAAAGCATCACTGCAATGGTGTGATTCTGGATCACTGTTCAATGACTGAACTCACTCACTTGAATTGAGTGTGATCCAGACTAGTACGTCGCTTGGCAATTGTTCGAACGAGGGCCCGAATTGATACTCCCTTCTCTCTATCTCCTAGTGCAGACGAGGTATTCTGGATAGTTAGCATAATATCTCTTTGTAAGGTTGATAAATGAGAATAAGGGTCATGCTGGCAAGCAGCGTTCCTTCTTTTCAGCCACACTCATGCTCGGATCAGTAGCAGTTGGCGAAACTATTCGCACATCCTTGGAGTCTGCAAATCGCTGAAGGTTGCGGTCTTTGGTAGGGAAGGGTGGTGAGGTCGTAAGGCCAGTCAGTACAGCCATTGATACTGACGATGGTCCACTAGGAGACCTGGATCGCACATGAATTGGAGAGGGAGAAATGGAACCATGTGTTGGGCGGAGAGAAGAGAAATTATCACTGATCTGATAATTTCTCCTCCGAGGAACAGTGTTCGGCTGAGATTTAGTACCTGAAGTTTTCTGGAACTGGGGTACAGAAGCTGGAGCACGCCTATGTATATGAAGTGACTCAGGCGAAGGTGTTCGTGGAGGAAGATCGGAGGAAGTAGATGGTTGTTGCGCTGCATCTCGGTCATCAGATGGAGCGAGAATACTATTTCGTAGTAGTCCAGTTGCAGTCTTTGGAGGCGGAAAATTCACCTTGGCTGCTCACATTGCAGCTTCTACTACTGTACGACTCTTCGCGCATGAGATGTGTGAGGGTAGATAGATTCATCAACGCTTACAGCGGTCCATGCTCATGCATAAGTGAGAGGCTCCTTCACAACGCGATTGATCTTGATGAGTTCGATTGAGTAAATGCCACGATATTCTGAAATCTTTCCGGTGGCTCGTGCAAAGCAAAAAGGGCTATCGGAGAACAGTATGTTTGACACTATCTCACAGAAAAAGACCAGACCTACAATTCAGTGACCTGGCGCTCAGCATCCTTATTGTTGGCAACCCAACTAAATGCCTTGATTCTGCCAGAGCCATCATCCAACCCATATTCCAGCTTTTTCTCTGTATATTTAATATCATAAACGTTGGCCAGGAGCGCAATCTGAGGGAGTGCCAAAATTGCAGATAAGCAGATACCCAAAAGAAAAGGGCCCATTTGGAGGTCACCTTCCCGACCGTCGATTTCAAAATGAGTTTCAATGTGAGTAGCTATGAGTACTTGTCTGACTGTAACATGTAGAAGCCCAAGTCCAGAGCCTGCTTGGGACTGAGACTGAAGTCTTGAAGTTCAGCAAGGGGTGATGCTACTCAATCACCAACCTGATTTTCCAGATGGAATAACGGCCTGGAGTTTTGGGAGGGATGCATCGAAGGATGAGTAACCAGATGAGTAACCAGATCGATCGCCACGAGACACTACAGATCACAAGTACGTGTCAATTAAGTCAGTAAGCTCAACCTCAAGTATTTCTACATCGCCAATATGTAAAAACGAAGCAAAGCTAGCGCGAAAGCGCATAATGATTGTCGTCAATGGTGTTGTACAGGTATCCTGAGTCCATAAGCCACCCGATGACTTCACTGCAAGCGTTCTCTATCAGGTCTCTTAAGGAGATTTTGTAGAATGAATACAACTAACCTGAGTTCTTCCGCATTAACCTTGCCCGCAAGACTCCGAGCAATTACACCGATATGCACACCATTCTTGTCATCTTGTGTGATGAGGAATCTGACAACTTGTTGTTGTAGTTGGGGTAAATTAGAATACTCGTCCCTTGTGACATCGTTGTTGAGCTGGTAGGCTGAAGAACCATCACCAATAGATCTCTGCTGGGCTATGCCAAAATTATGGGGCTATCACAAATAGTCAGCAATTCACAACATCCCTACAACGGAAAATATACATACTGGTCCGCGCTGTAACGTCAGGGAGACAGTAATGCACTCAGCCAAGTGATAGAAGACCTCATTAGAATCCGTAATAGGCCTCATATAAGAGGCATTGATATATTTTTTATTCCCAAACGACTTCATGAAGCCACTGACTCGGACATAGATACCCTCTCTGCCACGGTACAAAAAATCATCAGTGATATCCAACGAAGCCTCTGTTAGGAACCACTAACTGGATATCACTCCATTTCTCCATTTCAGCCTCCGTACTCCCAGCAGTTCCGACCCAGCGCCTCGCCTCTAACAAACCATAGCCATCGTTAATTACATAGGCATGGTTTGTTGTCTGTTGTTGCATTGACAGCACTATCCCAACCACTGTCACCTATTGCCTGTCTTATCAATATACCTATAAAATGTGCTGGAGGTATGAGAGTTCATACATGCCCGATCTCAAAACCATCCAGTGTCCATGGTGCATCGCCGTGAGCTTGTTCTGCCTGAGCAAAGAGCCGCCCATTTATTGGTCTCAATGACATCGCAGCCTCGCTTTTCTGGTGGTGAATTTTTTAAGTCAACGGTTTGTAGAGTTTTTACCAAGACACATGTACCTGTGCTCCTCCAGGGCTCCCTGATTGACTGAAAGGAGATCCACCTTGAAGGAAACCCCCACCTCCACCACCGTAGTAAGAATCATCTGGTGTAGATGCGCAGGGTTTTAGCTTTATACTTGAAGAGAAACGAGAAAATTTTACAATGAGACATGACTTATTTCCTGTAACAAGAAAATCAGAGGAGTGGTATCCGAGAGTGGTATCCGAGAGATTGACCGATCTGTTGATTGTAAGGTTATAGACGCGTAAGACGCGATAAGTGACGTCACGCGTATATCACGCGTTTGGCCGAAACTTTTTTCTTTTTGTGGTACCCCCTTCGGGTTTTCAAGGTTCTTACATATTAGCTACCGAAAGTCATGCTTGCAACAACATAAATACAATTGAGTAGAGTGACATCAACCAAAATACATTGACAAGGTCTACGAAAAATGCAGCATTGTACGGTGGTTGGACATCTACGTCCCTGGTGATCCTAATTACCTCCATAACTTGAACAGATACGCGAGATACCTTTCGCAAATCCTTCAAGTGTCTTCCTCCTAGCATCAGTTACTTTTTTAGCAACGTCAGACACAAAATTCTGATCAATCTGTAGATCAAACTCGAGTCAAGAGCTGGAAAGAACTGTACTCTGCAGCACTTACGCCACGATCAAGAAGGGCAGAACATTTCTCCACAAATTCTTTGCGAGAATCAGCGGTTACCTCGGCCTGAGCCCGATCATTAAGGTCTGCAATGATATCCTTCAGAACGGCAGTAGCATTTGTGCGGATGTTCTTGATATTAGCAACAAGCTGAATGACCAATCACTTGAGAGATGTCTGGATGGAATGTTCGGATCACTCACAGTACCAAACTTATTCTGTTTCACCACCATCTGGTTTTTGAACCTGATTGTCTCAATGATGAAAAGGAGGAATGCCTGTCCAGTGCCTAGCTGTCATGATGTCTTATACTCTATAGAGCACAAGCTCACCTCTTGAGCAATGGCGGCAATATGATGAGCCTCGGTAGGCGAGGCCGCATTCTTGACATTATCAAACCTCGCTTTAAGGACTGTTCACCTGATTAACATATTGGCCAGACCTGTAATTATTAAAATGAGACTCACAATCGAAGAAATGTGTGACAACCTCAGGAGGTTCGATACATGCGGGTGGTTCATCATCCTTCTTAGGTCCATTACCGTTGAACGACGGGGGCGTCTCAAAGCCTTTCAGAGGGTGGCCCGTCTTTAGCTGGGTCTGTTTGGAAGCCTCATGCAGAACGAACAAAGGGTGAGGGCGAGCATAATTATGATAGATTTCTAGCCAATCCGCGAGTGCAATGGCAAATTGAGTAAGAGATACCTCATCTTGCGTAAGCTTAGAAAGTGAGAAATTGCCCTCTGTGAAACACCCAAGAGAAAAGGGAGGATGCTTACCTCTTTAAGATCCTCTTCGGATCTCTCAACAAGACGATCTCGGTAAGTAGAACCAGGTGATACCTCGATGCGCGGCTTAGGTCGGTCTCCAATTAATAGTCTGTCTTCGACGGTCTCGTCAACATCACTGGAATGCTGGAGGGCGCGAATGTAGATCTTCAGCATTTGACGCAAGAAGCCAGCCTAGATAGAAAAAATGCCCACACGGGTTTACTTTCCAATGAGAATTTCATTCTGTATGCTATTACGTACTCCCTCATATTTGCCATACAAGTGTGTTTGTGCTGTGAGATCTGCCAAAAGTTTGGGTTGATAGTTGGGTAAGACGGTGATGTCTCGATTGTCATGGTGGACTGTACAAATGGTTACAGAGAAGACTAATAGTGAGTACAGAAAGCCTACCTCGGTCAAACACGAACTTCAGCTCAATAAGCTCCATGTCAACGACATCCGGACCAATATTTTCATGTTGGAGTCTCATCTTGAGGTGTTCGATCTTGATAAGATCCCGCTGCAACGAATTTTCTAGTTTCTCCTCGAAAAGGATGAACTCAGGAATCTATGCTCTAGGTCAGCTTGACTATTCATCCTCATAAATCGCCTCCGTACCTGAGAGTACTTTTCTGCCGTGAAAGCGTGGATAATGAAGTCGCCAGTCTAGGCGTTTGCTTAGTAATCAGCTCAGCTGAAGTGGAAAGAACGCACCTCTTGGGAATTTGCCACATAGATCTGCGTAGACTCAACACACTCGTTTGCAAATGTTAAATCACCAATGGAGGCGTGAGAGAAATTTGACGTGCGAGACAAGATGTAGTGGGAGAGGGTATCAAGTTGCACTTGCTTAGGGTGCAGGATACGATAATGCTCCAGTGCCTGGGCCGGTGCACCTGCCCGGATCCGTAAATTGCGTTTAAAGGCCATGATCAATTGACACACCGAGAAGTCGGTAAATTCTAACCAATAATAATCTGGCCAAAAAGGATTGCTTGCTCCTCGTTAACACATACTCCAACAACGTGGCGGTGGTACACAGATATCCATCATCTGCCGTCAGTTTCCACAAGCTGACGAGGCTGTTCGTGGCCAAGAATGCGAGATCATCTGCAGGTTGCAGTTCGGTACTAGCAAGCTCTGTTCCTACCTTTTGAAGAGCATCAAGGTATTTCTCGGTGTAGAATGCCGCGAGCTTGGTTTCTGTTTCGTGCGTGACCTCGGAAGGCGAGAGGCTGTAGCGTTTGAATTTCAAAATATTGATGACACGACGCAGTTCCTCTTCATTTTCCTTCAACCGCACAATATTAATTCGACTTGCCTCAAGGCAATAAATCACCTACAAATGTGGTTGAAGTCGCATCCAATAGCCTTGTCCATTGGATTGGATCATCACCTTCGAGACCAATATATGGTAGAAGATCTTCGAAGCAAGATGGTTTATCACCAAACTTTTCATAATATTCCTCGAGAAGGGCACCCAACCTCGTCATGTCTAATCACTCGATTAGAAGCACGAAACAAACATGAAATGAGCTATCAACAAACCGTCAGTAATACCATGTGCTCGAGACCGTTTCTCGAGCTCCAGCTGTGCAAGAAGACCAGAACGATCCTTGAAGCGATCCTTCTCCGCAATTTTCATAAAGAATTCCCGGGTTTCTACAACGTCCTTTCGAACCATCTTCAGAACATCTTCTGATGGTTCATTCGTCAAACCCCAAAAGGCAGCGTCTAGAATTGATAGGAATTCTAGCCAGTTACGGTCGCTTTGAAACCATACACAGTCAATAAAGTGGTTGCGAGATGACCTCAGACCTCAGGCCACGAACCTTTTTTCTAAGACAAGGTTTTTCGCCAGTTCCCCTTCCTCTTTTACTAGGCCTTTCCGCCTCCACACCTCTCTCCGTAATTCTGTGCAAGATAGACTTGTTGCACAGATGTTCCTTCCCACCAAGCTGTCGAGGAGTTTATGCGCATCATCAAAGAGTTCGAGTTTGATCAGGACTGAGAGGTGAAGGTGGAAACGTTCAGTACTTATATAAGAAGGTGTCGGAGAAGAAACAATGAGACGATGTGCCAACTTATAGAGGATTTCGCGCATCTGAGCTGGTGTCCCATGTTCTTCGGCCTGTAAACCCGGTGGGTACCCCACATCAATATAAGAAACATTCATACCTGAAGCACAGTACACATGACCGTCCAATAGAGATATCGGTCATCTTGGAATGACTTGTGCATACGAGTACCAATCTAGAGTATTGATTGCATCAAGATACACGAGGATGAAATTCTAAAACATACGAGCTGTGCAGACTTCCACTGAAGCGCCCGAACGTTGGCAAAGAAAGTTTGGGCGGCAAGCTCCTCATTATGGGGCTGTTGCTTGTAAGCTTCTTCAAACATCTTGACCATGTCCTTGTCTAGATATTCATAGGTTCCCAGGTCGACTAAGAGGAAATAATTAGCACGTACGTCTTCCCAAGCCACGGAGGACATGCATCATGGCAGTGAGGGTGGCATCGCTGGTAGGCTTTGCCTCCAGGACTTCGTCACAGAGAATGAGGGATTCTTCTACTTTTTGTGATCGTACGAGTGCAAGTGCTTTGAGTGCCTGAGAAATTCCAGTTGAGTGGGGAGGCCACTCCCGAGCCACAATAAGACAGGAGTAGAAGGGACCTTGATTAGCTCATTTTGAGGATACTTTTTGAGCAACTTGTTGCAGGAAACGAGAGCAGACTTATTGGAACCGGTGTCGAGAGCATCTGTAACAGGATTTCAAGATCTGGATAAGTCGGGACAGTATGGGGGGGACCGGACCATAAATGGGGCGAATCTGGCGTTCTAGAGCAACGGTAGACATGGTTTAGTGTGGATTGCAAGAGAAAAAGTGGTGGAGTGAGGAAAAGGACGGATCAGAAAACGCGGCAGTTCAAATATTTACAATCTGAAGCACCCGTTCCTTACCATGTCTCCCGTACCTCTCCTCCACAGGTAGGTGCCGCTATTCTGTATCACACACGATTCTGACTGTCTGTCAGATATATCGACCCTCTGCTCGGTGTCTTCACAGGTGTCCTAGCATACTATCTCCATGAGACTCACCCTCGCACGGCACTCCCCCCTGACCAACGACTGATGGAGCTTTTACAATGGAAACGAGAGAAAACACAGCGCCAGCGCGAAGCACAGCTGCACGCCCTCGACACCGTAGAACAGTCTCAACTCAGAATATGATGTGTGTATACACTTGGTTGCATCGGACAGCTGCCAATTTGTAGGCATTCACACTCCAGGGTGTTGTTTCAACATGTCCTGCACAAGACTCATAATTCCGTGGAATACACTTCTCTCATTCTCACTCAGTCCTTCTCCCACTTCTTGCTTTTTCAAGGCTAGCCCAACAACAACTCCCTTCCTTCCTGACCCCGTGGCAGATTCCGGCTCAGAAATCCACACCAGTGTTGCGATCTGGGTAACATACAGAGCATGAAGTGTCTGCAGGTGTTCTGACGGTGCACTTCCGAGCAAATTGGTGAGTTGGATTGCAGGCGGTGGAGATGGAAGTTGTTCAGGGACTGGTGGAGGCGATGGAAGGACGGTCGTCGGAGCTATGGATGCCTGTATCTTTCATGAGATTCGTCAGCACCACTTGATGGTGTAGTTGAAGAATAGAAAGCACCAGATTGCCGACTTTGCCCAGCTGAGTGACAAGGACGAGCGTCCGATCGCTGAATCGTTGAATTATAACGTCTGTATCAATGCCGCTGACTACTTGGTGCTGGTGTTGTATCATTGTGAGCTGCAAGAAATGCACGTGATCCAAGTAGTCAAATCAACTGCAGTCTCCGTCTGTCTGTTATGATGTCGGTACTTAATTGTGCGTCGCCATCCAAAGGAAAGGCCAAAGAATCTACACACTGGAATTCAGGATGGTGGGACTTTTATCCCCTCATGGAACGTCCGTACAGGTAAGCTGATGTGTCTATCCATTACAACGCCATCTTAATTTCCGGAGACCATTACAGTGGTCTCAGTCCTGTGTCATCTTTTCAGCTCATCCATCCGAACCATTTGTGATTGCGCGGCACTTCTCCTCATCCAAACAGTTCACCATTCCCTCCCCTAAACCTGTGACTTCAAACCAAGCATTGTATCAGCCTCCTACCGTTATATCCATAGCCCCTGCAGATGATTGGCTCTTTGCATATTTTCCGAAACACAATGGCGAAGGTACAGGATGCTTATGGAAGCGAGGTCTTCAGATAGATAACTGGACCGTTCAGGAGTGGTGGTCGTTTCCTCCACGAACGGCTCCCATAACCACAGAGTGGTTAGGTGCCCCCCGGGAGGTGAGTTACGCGTACATTTCATTGCCGCATTTCCTTTTGATCAATTGATAGTGGACCATAGATAGTGCTGGTAAACCAACTCGTCTCCCTCCGAAGGGTTTCATTCTCCCTACCCCAACTCCCACCTTACTTCTGGTCACTCAAGACTATCGTATCCACGTCTGCTATTATCAATACTATATACAAAATATCCAGATACTGACATGTCCACTTGGTGTCAACATCATGTTCCGGCATAACCAACCGCCACCGGAGGATGATCCACCTGACCTAGTCAGGTCTTGTCTAGACGCCACAATTGGTATCAGCTATAACGGTTTGCGAACACACCAAAAGTATGAACAATGAACTGATCAAATTTTCGCAGCTGACTACCCTTTTTTTGTGGCTGCACGTGTGCGTCAGTCCACTATATCACACGCAACACAAAATACTCCCTTCGACCCAATGGACCTTACCGTCTCTGCTGATTACAAACAAGATGAATGGGATTCAAGGAATGACGACTGTATAGTAGAAATAACTCAAGTTTACCTGCGACCAGATATTTCTTCGATGAGTGAATTCTTTGCTATCATCTATCCTAGACTTTGGGAATGACCTCTCATCCAAAGTGATCTTTGTTCAACCTCTGACACCGATACCGATTCCAGACGCCAGCCTGTTTAAAATCAATTTTCTGAGTTGCCCCATAATCGGCGACAAGGGAAAACTATACCTGGTTTTTAGTTATCTGGATTTTGAAGGATGTTCGTAATTTTCTGTCCTGACTTTATCTTGTTGACACTGAATAATATAGACGTGACTACGCCTAAATCTCAACTTACCGTCTACTCCATGAGTCACAGGTCTACAGCAAATGGTAAAAACGCATTCGTGAGCTTTCAATACCTCGGTGATTGGGACAGATATCAATCTCTTATGCTCAGGCATATCAACTCGAATCCACACGAACATTTCCGTCCAACGTTATGACCTATATTGCCTCATGTCCTCCACATCTCAAGGAAAATATTTTACCTGTGGTAATGCTCGACACTTCTGGGCAATGGAACAATGCAGCGTGGAAGAAACGAAAGGAGATGGCAGCCGGGAAGCTCCAGATACTCAGCTTGTAACACTTGCCCTTGCCTGCAACATCATCTTGACTAAGCTTACCCCTTTATAGGCCAGACCTCAATGATAAAGAGGGTTGGGAGTCATCTGTCATTCATACACCTCTGAGTCATGCTGGGAAAAACTGTAAGCCTTCGGTTATTGACATACTTATGACATCTCATATCATACAGTACCTCTGCACGGAATATCTTCGCCGAACGGTGTTCTATTCTATACAACCTCCCTCTCTTCGCCGCAGCCTATAACAGGTATTCACTTTTTCCCCTTACGCCAAAACCAGACCGGTGAGTTTTGATGCACATCCTTGGCAATCACGAAACTATGCCTCATCAATTTTAGGCTTATCACTAGTTTATCCACTCGTACTATGCCTTTTGGGCCGAAAAAGCCCCTCAGATATATGTCATTGTTTGTCTATGTCATCTATGTCGTTGGATGAGGTCGTATCGACTTTAAGTGGTACAATGTCCATCTTGGACACTTATAATAATGGCTTGATGCACAACATGACCTGGGATATATTGGGCGTTATTGTAGAAACCTATCGGTGAGGGTCCCCAAATTGTTTGGTGAACCAGCTAAGGCGTTGCGACCAGGAAACGTGCAGAATGGACCAAGGATCTCCAATTGAAAGAGCGGTTAACAACTAGATGGCGCTGTGCGCACGATATATGCTCGGTCACCGCCTGCAATATGGTTTTCGGCAACTGCGCGGAGGGAGACTCATACGACTTGGGTCTGTGAATGTCTGCTCCTATACTGAGTATCTATACTGATATGATCAATATAAGATGCTGTATGGCAGTTAACAGGGCTTACGAACTGGATAATCACCCTGCTCGAAAATATCATGAAAGAATGCATCCTATTTTGTGACATTCCAGACCATGTAGAAATGGTTCAAGAATCTCAGGATGATCTTTTCGGCCCTGCTACAGGTAAGCTGACCGTGTACTTTGGTTCTTAAGAGGAGCGTTCAGATCTGTGTTCTAGAAGAAACTACTCCCGTCCGGGAAATTTCTCCAACTTTGCTCCACCTTGTGCATCCCTTTGCTCTACAAAACTTGATGAATGCTTTGAAACATGTCAGGAGATATTACCAGTTCCTTAAATCGTCATCTGCCAAAATAGAGAAATCACAAATTGCGAAAGATGTGTTGGTTGATATGATCGAATGCTCAGGATTGAATCTAGAGGGACTTGAAGCTGTTCTGGATTCGGGTCATCAAACTGTGGAAGCCTTACAACGTACGTACTTGGTATACCTTCTTTGACAATAAATGAATATGGATTTCAACAGAAGAAGACTGCCGCACTGCCCTGGCATCCTGTCAACCAACTCCAGCACTCTATTCTTACCTCTCTACTATCGTCAAACAGATCACTGAAACGCCAGGTGTAGTGGACAAAGCGTCATTATTCATCAAATCAGAGGACCTCGTTGGTGCAGGGGTAAATCTCAGCATTCAAAGAGCTTTTGAGAAACATCAATCTCGGGGTGAAGATACCGTAACAAAAGGTATCGTGATGAGGGGTGATCCCTACTTGACTTGTTTAAGGTGTGGTGGATCGTCCAATGTGGCGTTTGATTTACAGACTTCGGAGTTTGTGTCTGAAAGATGGAAGGTTTGGGAGAAGATGTGGACACTGAGATGTATTTGTGGCGGGTTGTGGACTAGCCAAGGTGAAGATGGACTGTAATTATATCTATTTGAAATATTTCAGGAGACGACTGATGGAGAACAAAAGTTAAGACTATGTCCTACTTGGGCTAGGAAGATATCAACATAGAAAATACTTGTTAAATACTTGTTCAGCATAGACCATACCAGAGTGAAGGCCATGAAACCTAGTTAGAAACTGTGGTGTTACAGTGCACTTTGCTGGTGAATCAATAATTTTTAACGAAAAACTGATAATTTTGAATGACTGCATGATTCTATAAGTTATTTCATAGTTATTCCCGAACAATCTCTTGACTACTTGGTTGCCTATAGTATTTCCAGCTTAGTTCCACTCACTACAACCACTTCCTCTATTAAGTTGTTTTCTGAGCACACCTATATTCTGTAACTGTTATGATCTTAAGCCTTTCAGATTGAGCAAAAGACAAACTCTTGTATTGAGTAACACAAGAGAACTCAATGGAGTCCTCAGTACAGGCTAGTCTACCTTATATACTACAGGGCATGGTCTGTGCACAACTTACTCTAGCCTATCCTAATGCTACATGCACTTTCCATAAAATCAACATGTCTTAACCATGTTGTTATAAGATTAACTGCTATAGATCTCCTTCTTGATCTTTCCATGTGATATGTGACTGTGACTGATGTGACATGTCACACTCTCATCACATTACCCTTCCAACTAAAATAAAAAATTGAAATTGAAAAATAAAATAAAAATAAAATAGTAAAGATGTTCAAGTCTACTTCTGCAATTTCTAACAGTAACAGATACAGCTTATATCAATCCAGTATTCCTCATCTATTTCTGTATGCTTTAGATCATATATCTATATCTTTGTTTTATTACTGTTAAGTTGTCAGATTCAAGAATAGTAGACTTGTTTCTTTTCTGTTTCTCTTATTTTTCCTTTTGATTTTTCTCTATTCTTTTCTTAGTTTGAACTTAGTAAAGAGGAAATAATGTAATATCACATGTGACAAGGTATAATGGCTGTCATAATTTAATCACACATGTCACAGTCACAATGTCATGTGACATATAATGTTATACATTATATATTGTAATGACTCTTATATATATAACTCATAATAGAAACTCTACTGAGTTCTCTTATGTTAACCAATACAAGTTCCTCTTTTACTTTATTACTTGAGTTGAAGTCATAACATTCATTCCAATCCACAAATAATACCTACCAATCCATCTGCACTCCTAAATAACTTCTAGTGTGAATCAACTTTCTCCATTCCATATTAATCACTTCTCAGACATTCTCACTGAACTTCCCAACAGCTCTATAGATCTCTACTCCTATATCTGAGGACTATCCAAATCTAGAGTAACTTGCTTATAATCTTTATTTTCTAGATAACTACCTTAGATAGAGTACCTAGTATATAAACCAATAGTTATACTGTAAACTCTTATTCTGAAAATCAACTAAACTAATACTTACTTTAGATATTGGTGACATCTCACCATCTCTCAGTAAACTTATCCTCTATAAAACCTCTAAGTATGACTTCTAAAATATATGGCTATGTTAAGGACAATTCACACTTGCCAGAGTTATCTGCAGGTAGTATGGAAGAAGATGAAGTTAGAAGACAAATTAGAAATAATACTATATAGATAAGACAACCTTAGCTTTGACAGAAGATTGTTAGATTTAGTCTAACTCATTATATAATCATATTTTAAAAGAGAAGGTTTGGATATACTTAGAGTAAGTGTGGCACAATCTAAGTTGATTATCAGACTAAGAAACTGTACATAGTAGCCAATGTTCTTAAATATAAAAGTGTTAATCTAATAATACTCTACTATTATATATACTCTAAGTTGTTAGATACTGTAGGGATTATTATTCAGAACTTTATGAAATTGATGAGAAATATAAGATTTGGTCCTTGGATTGATGGATGATTGGAATAAAGTGTGATCTATACTAAAAAAGGGTGGGAAGAGTGTAGATGTCAAATAGTATGTGACAGACTAGTACAACTCATACAAATATAGCATATAAGCTAAAGCCAAAGATTATTCAACATCCATATTTTGCATATTCTAGATAATAAACACAGTTCTCACTTTGAGTGTAAGTCTATAGTTAGTCATACAAAAGAAAGCAAATCAAGTGTGAAAATTATCTGAGAACAAATAAGAGTTATTAAAAGTGATGGATATATGTTATAGGATGCTTGAACACTAACAATTTTTATTCTCTTTTCTTTTATTTTTCTGATTTTATATTGATTTTATTTTCCTTTTCCTTTTCTTTTTCTTTTTCTTTTGGATAATGAAGAGGCACGTGACACCAAAGTCACATGACAGATCACATGATGTGATGTCATAGGCCTAGAACATGGTAGTCTTGAGGCGGATATAAGATTGTAGCATGGACAATAGAGCAGGCTTAATTATTAGTAGTATGGACTAGGCATGTTTTGTATATATCAAACTCTAATTTAGTAGAGACTCCTTGTCAAGTTCTCTTGTGATTTTCCCCACTTGATTGCCTACTGAGAGCTTTACTCGCTTGTGTAGCTATTAGACTTTGTGTCTAGTGGTTGCCACAACAATATAGGTTATCCAGAATGCAGATCAAGCTTAAATCTATGAAGTTGTAACTGAACTATAGACAACAACCTTGGCCTCAACTTATATATTGTGCCAATTACTTGTTGTATGGTCATAATTTCAGGTAAAGTTAGAGTTTGGGAAAGTACAAAAAGAAAAGCAGATCACTAAAGTTTGATTATCAGACTGAGAAAAGTACAAAGTATCTACTTAGCCTTAAATACTGAGTACTATAGTCAGAACTGTGGCTAAGAAAATAAAATAATAGAGTAGAGAATAGCTAAAAAAATACTATAGAGATAATCTCCAAATAATGAATCACCAGTAGAAGATATATGACTAAGAGGAGAAATATATATAGTCTAAAATACTAGTCACCAGCAGAATGAAAAGAGATGGAATATGAAATGTAATAAGAATAGAATACTTGTAGAGCATTCTATATAAGGAAGTTGAGTACTAGTCCTGTTTAACAAAAAGACTAATTATAAACAGTGAGAACCAAGTATAATATAAATTCTCACTTAGATGTCTCTCATCATTTAATTAAGTGGTGTTGAAGTAGTATACTTGTGAAATTTTATAGACCAACTTCTAAGACATCTAAGATATCCATTTTCCACTTGCAAATAAAACCTCTTATTAGTTCTAGGTATTTTTTGTATCTATGTATACTCATATGTAGATATTAGGTGTAATTTACACTCTGGCAACCAAGATCTATAGCAGACTCTTAAAAAGTGGATGAGTATTATACTTATCTGGGATATACAAAATATAAATAATAAATAATCTTTGGCTTGAGCTTATGTACTACATACTTATTATACTAGTTACTGTCACAAACTTCATTCAGCTTGTATCTCCACAACCAGTGAACTGATTTTCACAAACTAAGTTGCAATGTAAAGCCCCAAATGAGGGATATTTGTATATATGCAGAATATACAAAAGCAACAACAAACAACTGAGATATCAGGGCATCAGTAACTGCAAAATCTTTGTTTGCTAATATCTCATGAACAACTGGACGGATTCACATGATCAAACTTGCTTTGGAAAGTGCTCATCAAAACATTTCTGATGATATATAGTATATTACATAGCAATAAGTATTCATAGAGATACAAGCATATTAATGTAGTGACATAATTAGTTATCTTCTAAAATTAGCCTGATGGCTCCCATCAGGTATGAGTTTTGATCATGTGATGGCAACAGCTTGTGCATGGACTATCACTCTTTTGTATATATACTTCTGTATTTAAAGATTAGACCTCAGACTTAACAACATCAATTATTCCTGTTGATACTGCTCATTACCTATTATCATTATTTCCTTATACTGAACCTCTGAAACACCATTAAGTTCAAGTATCACAATCAGTGAGTAGCTTATTTATAATAGTCATATATTTCAGAAAGTATACTTAGAGAGATTTAAGAGAGTTAATCCATCTAAAGAGTGGTAAAATTTGTTGTCACCAACATCAGAAGAGTATACTGGTTTTAATCAATTTTCAGGATAAGAATATATAGCTAACTATCTGACTTATATTCAATATTCTGTCTAAGATAGTATTTAGAGAATAAAGGCTATAAATGATTTATACTAGGTCTGAATAGACCTTAGATGTTGGAATAGAGTTTTATAAAGTTATTAGAAAGTCTAGTAAGAATATCTGAAAAGTAATTGATATAGAATATATAAAGTTGATCTATACCAGATAACAATTGGAAGTATAAATGAGAGAAGGAGTGTTATCTATGGTGTTGACTAAATATGACTAGATTGGTATATGATGGTATATGATAATATACTATCATATACCAAGTCCACTCATCTAGAAAATACATCTCTGTGGTATATTCCTTGTTAACAGCTAAAGCTTGCCTTCTATAGTAGCTACCTTTCTTGCAACATGTCTTACAGCAGTGCTGCAACTATCCAGGTATTCTGTCTTCCATAGTGGAGATACTCCTATTCAACTTGGTCTTTCATGACAGAGTTACTCCTATTAGTGTCTCAACACTAAAACCTCTACTCAGGGTAATAAGGGCTATCCCATTAAAACCCCTAACATCTTTTATAATAGGAATTCATATATAAGACTAGTAGTTATACTGTAATTTGCTAGTCTGATAATTTACAAAGATAACTCTTATTGAACTTGATCCCCAGTGTTCAATGGTGACATACCAAATTAGTACATGCTCCCATCTCAGACTTCTTTCTATTATCTGAAATTGTAACCACATAGCAAACAGACAGTATAGTACATAAGCTGAAGCCAAGGTTGTTTCACAAGTCTGCACATCTCTGAGTCCATTTTCACAGACTTTTACCTCCAGTATGAACCACACCTGACAATATTATCAGACTCTCAAGTCTGC
>Ga0157357_1000520_pt1 | contig 16484 bp, 15 predicted proteins | sample AttcapACBM1_FD_111485 | JGI IMG/M metagenome (GOLD analysis project Ga0157357, IMG submission 111485) | Fungus gardens microbial communities from leaf cutter ant in Botucatu, State of Sao Paulo, Brazil - Atta capiguara ACBM1 | ecosystem: Host-associated > Fungi > Mycelium > Unclassified ... | reverse complement strand
CTGACTGACTGACTGACTGACTGACTGACTGACTGACTGACTGACTGTACATTGAATGGCAGACCAAATTGCCTCGGTTCTGTTTCTTGACAAAAGGTCACTGTTCATTTCATTGGCATCAATCACCTTCAACCCGGTGGCATGGAATCTTGTCGCTCGTAACGGTACGTCGTTTTGGAACATACGCCTGTCTGTCTCACTAGCAAAGAGTATCGCAACAGAACCATCACTCGTTTGTCCAACAACAACCCCCGTCATGGCTGCTACTTGCTTGCAGTTCTCATTTTCTCCTTCGGAATCCTCCGCGACTCCCTCTATCATCAAGCGCTTGCAGACCAACCCAGAGTACCTCTTCTGCCCGAACCTTTCTCCATCTATGTTCCTATGATCTTGTTTTTTTCGGGCCAACTCTTTGTCATCACCTCCACATGGGCTTTGGGGATCACCGGCACGTTTTTGGGTGATTATTTTGGGATTTTGATGGATCATAGAGTTGTTGCGTCAGTCATGGGAATGATACCGACAAACCGTTGACTCACTTTCTTACAGCTTCCCTTTCAATGTTCTAGAAAACCCAATGTACGTCGGGAGCACCTCCTGTTTTCTTGCTACCGCTCTCTGGTACGAGAAGCCAGCTGGCATCCTTATTACCTTCTATGTTTGGATTGTATATGTTATTGCACTCCGCTTCGAGGGGTAAGTATCCTTCATGCTCCAAATTCGCAACTTGCTAGATGTGTTCAAGGCCCTTCACCACCATGATCTACGCAAAACGAGCCGAAAATATCAAGAAATCCTCCTAACTTCTGGCCTTCCTGAAACCTTTTGATCAACTCACATATCTCCAACTCGTCTCAGTCGCCGTTCTTTCTCGCTATTTTTGGAATACTTGGAGTTGGCTTCAACGTCCCATAATTTCTCCCTGCCTTTTGTATGGTGCCCATCTGCTCCATAAAGAATTTGCTCTGTCCTGATCTTTCTGGTTGTTCTCCTATTAAATGCTGGTACTCCTGCCCAATCTTTCAGCAGAGTCTCTCACCGTATGTGTGCGTCTGATTATCAGTATAATTGTCGAGCCAGGGTACTTTGAATCAATTCTGGAGGTGCCCTTGTTCATTCAATATTATCCAAAGACGTTCTAATCAGCGAAACCTCTCAAGATGCGGAAGTCTTTGGAGTCCGGTTTATATTCAAATCAGTAATTTCTTGAGATGTAGTAAGCCCATCAAGATTCTTTGAAAGCTCGGATTATAGGAAGATTACTCAACCATCCCTGGTTTTCGGTCAATTAGCACGTGCCGACTGGAATAAAGCTTGAGCCGCGCTCAAAGAATGCCCCATTTAAGAACAGATTTCCGGAGTGCTCCTTCGTGAGACATTGGAGCCAGTCACTTGTCGCATATCTCCGAGAGATTACGATGGATTACTATTCAAATCAGCAACTTCGGACATTCTAACGCATTCCTTTTCTTTCCCAATGTCCTCCACTCCACCTCACCCATCCGAAGCGTCCTTGCCTACTTTAAGCAAGCTTGGGATTTCTTCTCTCCCAGAGAACATAGATGCTTTAAAGATAGCGAGCGATTGGTTCACTTTGTTCACAGACAAGATTGCCTCAAACGATATCGATGGCATCATCAGTCTATTAGTTCAGTCCTCCTTTGACTCCGCTCGCCCCGACACTTATGATCAACCTTCCGTCTATTGGCGTGATCTGCTTGCACTCACATGGGATTTCCGGACGTTCGAGGGCAGTGCTCGTATCCATAAATTCTTGACTGACCAACTTCAAACTATCAAGATCAACAACTTAAAATTGAAAATGATCAATGATAGAGAAGGATTGGCCCCTATTTTCATTCAGTCGTATCCTGATGTCGTATGGGTCATGGGATTTTTCACTTTCGAGACAGATATAGGATTGGCCTCCGGTATTCTTAGGCTAGTTCCCACTCTGCATGGTCAACAGCAGATTCAGTGGAAGGCCCATTCCATCTTCACGAATCTCGAAGACCTGAAGAATTTCCCTGAAAAGATTGGAATTTTACGGAACCAGCAGTCGGATCATGGGAAGTGGGAGAATTTGAGAGAGAAGGAAAAGAGATTTGAGGATTCTGATCCTACTGTTTTGGTTGTAGGTGGGGGTCAAAGTGGGTTGGAAATCGCGGCTAGATTGAAGCTCCTCAATGTTTCGACTTTGGTCATTGAGAGAAACGAGAGAGTTGGAGATAATTGGAGGAATCGTTATGATGCCTTATGTCTTCACGATCCAGTCTGTGAGTATTGTTCAACTACAATATGAGATCACTAATTCAACTTACAGGGTACGATCACATGCCTTATATCCCGTGAGTCGTATCTTCATCGGAATGGTGTCTCAAGGTCTGACACCGAATTCTTAGCTTTCCACCAAACTGGCCAACTTTCACTCCCGCTAAGAAGGTAAGCGATGCAAATATTGATGTAATATGTTGTCATACTTGTTTAGCTCGCCAACTGGCTCGAGTTCTACGCAGAGGCCATGGAGGTCAATGTATGGACTTCCTCGAATGTGGAACGCATTCATAGGGACAAAACTACGGGGTTATATCAAGTCACCGTGCGCCGCAAAGAGGGAGAACGTGTTTTCACAGTCGCACACGTCATTGTTGCCACAGGTTTCGCCAGCGGAGGAATAATACATGTGCCGACATACCCTGGAATGGTAAGTTTCGAAATTCACGCTCTATCAATCTAGAAACCGTTCTAGGATAAATTCAGAGGCCAAATTCTTCACTCCTCGCACCACAAATCAGCAAATGATCATATTGGAAAGAAGGTAGTTCTCATTGGTTCATGTACTTCCGGTACGGTGGGTCCGCATTTTTGACATCTACGATATTTATGATTAGTTAAATAGCTCACGATCTTGGTGTGGATTACTACGATCACGGAGTCGGTAAATTGGACTCCTGTTTTTTCTCACTTCTGAAGACTCACCGAATCATCAGACGTGACTATGTATCAGCGAGGATCCACCTATGTGATGTCGGCACAGAAAGGGGTCAGGAGCCTTGTCGCAGGTAAGAGAAGACTGGAAATCGGGCATGGAAGAATCTCTGATATTGACCTCAGGGTTATTTGACGAGACTGGACCTCCGACTGCTGTCGCCGACCGAATATCTGCTTCCTTTCCCAATCTTTTGAACCTCGGGATATATTATCGCATTACATCCGCTGTCGAGGAGATGGATAAGTGAGTCCAAGCATTACTGTAGTACTCGTGAATCCCAGTATTCATTCCCCGTTACAGAGAAACGTTGGATGGGTTACGTCAAGTTGGTTTCAGATTGAGTCGAGGTTACAAGGACTCTGGCTTTTTGCTGAGTGCATTTACAACAGCTGGTGGATACTACCTAGGTAAACCGATCCATTCCAATGTATCCCGCCCCGTATTCTCATCCGTTCAAAGATGTCGGAGGGAGTCAATACGTGATTGATGGAAAAATCAAGTTGAAGAATGATACGACTCTGGAAAGTTTCACGGAGACAGGCTTAAAGTTTGCTGATGGAAGTGAACTTGCCGCTGATGTCATTATCTTCTGTACTGGGTAAACTAGATTACTCTGGTGCGTGTGTGTGTGTTTATGGGACTAATTTTTTTTGGCTTTGACCAGCCTTGGGAACGCTCGCGATGTGGTTCAACACCTCGTAGATCCAGAAACGTTCAAAGAGGTCGGTGACATCTGGAACCTGAATGTCGAAGGAGAGTTCAATGGTGTATGGGGAGATATTGGAGTTCCGAATTTGTGGTTTATGATGGGTAACTAAATAGCTTTGCAAAAAAAAAAAAAGACAGAATGTTGTCGAGCTGATTTGGGAATTATCACTAGGGAATCTTGCCTTGTGTCGGTTTTATTCAAAACGAATGTCACTCCGTAAGGTCTTGTCCCTTGTCTACTACTGGCTGTTGTATACTTAACTTGCTGGGGTTAGAAATTAAAGCTATCGAAGAAGGCATCTTTGGTCAGCGGTACAAAGCGAAAGTGTAATTTTGGACGATGATATACTTTTGGTAAACATGTTTTTGAGTAGCTAGAACAAACGCTCAGACTGAGCCAATAACCTGCTAAAGATAATTTTAAGAAACTTTTGAGAGCCCATTCTTGTGACGACGCTGGAACTATTATTATCATTGCAGCATCATCCTACTGGATTGTCCTTCTGTAGTTGTAGTTACTTACACCAATTGTCGTTGTTACCATACCTTCAACATGGCCAGTATGATGTGGATTACCCTATGTATATGTACCCTCTATAGGTCTGTTTAGTAAGCAACGCTGGTCAGATATAGATCATTTTGCAGGTTCTCATCAAGGGCTAATTCATCTTTTAAAAGTTCAAAAATGAGATATAGTACAGCAGCAACCGAGTCTAACAGGGGATAATCACGAGATGGGCTCGATGATGATGATGCTCCATGGAGGATGAGTTGAATGGAGCATATCATATTGACTACACGACTCAACCAACCTTGAACCACTGAATAACACAAAAAATTGCCTACCATGTAAAAGAAAGACTTGATCTCTCCAAGAGTATCACAACATACATACACACTCCAATTGGGCAAAGAACAAGCCATTTGGTCTGAAGTATAACAAATCAATAATTTACGCAGAAATTGAACTTCTCATCAGTTCATATGCCATTCCACCCGTTTAGATTTTTTTTTTAAAATGTGAACAACGTTTGTAGATCACCCAGAGCAACCCGAAACCAATGTCCGTGTAGATGCAAAGTCACTAGAAAAAATTGGTAATTCAATCAACCCCAAGTCTGAACTTTAACTCGCTAGTCGACCCAGACTTGACGAACATAGGTGCGTGCGCAAATGTATGAGCCGAGTCTCCACTTCCATTCCCATTTTTATCTTGAATAACAAGTGAGCCAGGATCAGATAAGGCGTTGGCATCTATAGAGGGTGAAACGACACCCATAATCGAGGTTGTTGTGGTCGAAGTCCTTCGAGATACGTAAGGCCTTGGTGGAAGCTTAGTTGCTTGTTCCACGGGGTTATTTAGCCCATTGTTGCCGGAAAAACCGAAAATTGGGTTTTGTATCGTTGTAGACTCAACGGGCGGAGGCGCTGGAGATAAAGGTGTGCTAGTTGGCGGCAGCAATGGATCCATTCCGAATTCATCAATCGAGCGTGGAGGAGGACGTTCAACCATGGCTTCGAGGAGCTATACAATGGGGAATGGGGAACAGATGAATAAAGGATGGTCATAGCGACATTGCAACACACCTCTTTGCGCAACTCCTCGCTGTCGTACTCGCCTTCCAAGTCATCCGGCCCGAGCAAGACAGTTCCCTTCCTGAAAACTTCGCCCTCTTCTTCTACCCAGCTTCTTGACCTACCCATGGGACAAGTTCAGGTAAGCTGGCAACACAAAAGTGTATTACCTACCGCTCAGTCGGTGAGAACGTCGACATCTCAACAACCAACCTTCTCTCATCATCCTCGTCACTGTCAGAGTTAATGGGGTATGACGGACTCGAAATTCTCTCATGTTTCTCTTCTGCTGGCTCCGCTCTCCCTTTGCCTTTATCAGTTCGCGGTGTGAGACTTCCTTCCACCCCTTCATCAAGACCCTCCACACAATTGGTGGTGAGACTGTTAGTGACAGGATCAGATAAATCAAGAACTGCATCTGTACGAGGTTTAAGAGACACATCAATGCTCTGAAGAGCCTCGCCCTGTTGGACCTCTGAATCCAGCGTAGTACTACCATCAAAAGACAATCCCAGACCCTGCAAAACAAGTCTCGGTCCCTTCCTATTCGCCTCACTATCATCTGCATTACCAGCCACAGGAGTAGCATTGCGCTCAAGGGAGGGAATACGCTTCATGAGCTCAAGCAGTTCATCATTAACGCTCAAAAGTCGTGCCATTCGTTCCGTATCCTCTGACACTACGGTCTCTTGGATGGCTGATCGAAGTTCAACAACAATGGCTGCCGAAGCTGTCGTCAGTGCTTCTAGATACTGTGGCTGGTTTTTCACCTTCGGTGCCCTAGAAATAGAAGTAGTCGGAGAAGTCACGGACGGAGATAATAGCATCGAAGGCGAAGACGTAATTGGGGATGATGACGACTGGGAAAGACATTGTGATAGTTGGGACACCATAACCCTTGCCCGCGTTAGAATGTCATTTTCCATCTACGTTCAGCTGTATTGGCGATATGATGCGCTATAAAGTATACTTACTTTCTTTTCCTCATCCTTCTGAATACTCCTTGCTAGCTCGCTTCCCTCAATCAACCCCCAAACTCCTTTCTTCTTCCCACCTACGATCTGGGATACAGTCGTCACGGTAGACACATTGCTTGATGTAGGCGTATTTATATCAAGAGGTGGGTTCTCTGACGTAGTCGATGAAGGCACAGAAATCACAGATGAGGCCTTGGAATTCCTTTCTGCTTCCTCGGTATTCCGAACACAGGTATTGAGAATCTCTCTGCACATCCTGAAATCGATTTAGAGAAACGGACTCCATTGAAGAACGCACACACACACTTTGCAAAAGCCTCGTCCCCAGGTGGAATGTTGAGATCTAAACATCTCATGACATGATTACTCTTCAGACCCTTGTTAAGAGCCATAACACCGGCCAGGTCTAGCTGGTTGTTTGTCAAATCTAGATGGAGGAGCGACATAGATTCGGGAAGAAATTCTGCAAGAGCTATTGCGCTTGGTGAGGTCAGATGTGTTGAGGATAGGAAAAGACGCTTGAGAGAGCTATTCAAAGTAAAGGCTGTGCGCAGAGACTGGATCTATAGAGCACCAATTAAGAACATCGCAATGACAAGTTTGGTTGTCACCCACTCCATCTAGGCTCGGACCTGAACATGGATTCTTGCTCATGTCAAGCGTTTCCAAGCAAGAATTGTATTTCTACCAAATGAATTCACCCAAAAAGACATACCAGGACGATTTAGCTACTCACAAGAGCTTCAGCGATGGCAACTAGACACCCGACGTCTAGCTTGTTTTCACTGAGATTGAGGAGTTTGAGCGTTCGGTTCCGCTTTAGCACTTGAGCAAGGTACGTGATTCCTGTCTGGATCACGTCAATAGCCAGGAAAACATTCGAAAATCTCAATTTGACACACTAACCCTCAAATCATTCCCCTTCAAGTCAAGTGTCCTCAGAGCACCAAATCTAGGCAAAGTACCTATGGCTCTCACACGATCTAATAGTGCCGGACTCGGTCCTGTGTCATACTTCGCTCCTGCCATTGGCGACGAAGAATGATTCACGGATGAAACGTCATGTCGATGTCCGGAAGCTGTAGAAAGATGACGTGTAGTAACTCCTCCCTGAGAGGATGAAGTGATAATGGGGACTTGTTGACCTGCTGACGACAAAGGGCTTGGCGCTGCAGGCGGCGCGCCTCCACGACGTTTGTTGCGAGGTATATAATGTGCATAATTTGTCTGCGATGGGTTCTGGGATGGATGTCGTGGGGGCGGTAGTATGGGGCCGCCCTTGCCACTTATTGTTGCCGGTACCGACGATGGCACTTGCATGTAGAATGTAGAACTTGCCATAGGCGTGCTGGGAGGCGAACTTGCAGATGGTAAACTTGATACGGAGGCTGTTGGAGACGATGTTGCTGAAGATACAGGAGTACCTGAATATGATGGTGTTGGTGAGATCGAAATTGTTACGGGCACCGTATCGGGATAATCGCGAATCATCAGCGCCAAAGCCACGCCTCCCCCAGAACCGATGTGATTGTGTCTAAGTGAGATATGCTTAAGTGAAGACGTGCGAATTGTACGACCTGTAGTTGACAACAAAAGGTTTCAGTATCACTGACATGCATGGAATTCAATTTGAGTAGTACTCACAAAGAGCTTCAAGTGCTGCAGGCCGCAGATTACAGCCATCCAGGCGTAGACTCTCCAATCCCTGGTCAGGGGGCGTTTCCAACGCAACAACAATATATTCTATAGCCTTTTTGTCTATACTATTTTGCGAGAGATCCAAGAAACGAAGACGCTTGGCCTTCTTGATGTAGGCGCTAATTAGTCGGAACGCGGGCGTCTTGAGGCGCCTGTTAGATGCGACGGACAGGAAAGATAGAGTGCCTGGAATAAGTAGCGAATGTAAAATAGGTTTGAGTGTCTGCGATTATTAAATCTGAACAGAAATTGAGGCTCAGGAGCAGAAGAAAGACTTACATGTTCGTCAAGGTCACATTCACGGAAAACAAGCTTGTTTAATCCCCACTCAATCGTGAAGACATCAGACAAAATCGACGCAGAAGACAATGTCAACTGTACGCCAGACAAGTCTACAGCGCGTGGATTTGTATTTGCTGCATTCTACTCCTATGAGCATCCGCTATTCGGAATGTCAAACGGGCTACACACCTTGAATGCTGCACTGATACCGGGATCTGGAGCCTCATCGCAGCCAGCACAACAGTCTCGATAGAATGATTCAACCTTATCCATATCCCACCATTCTTCCGGCTCCCCCCCAGGACTCTTTGGTGGTCCTCTGACGACTCTCCTTCGCCTTTCGTATTCTTTGTCCTCGATCGCACGCTTCTCATCTTTGAGGGACGGCATTGAAGGCGGATTGATAGAGGATATTGGGTATACGATTGCAATTTCAGGCAGGATAAAATGTGCACGCTTGAGTGGCCGGTTCTCATCTTGCGTTGCCGGTGAGTTGGAGCCCCCTGATATCGAGTTTACATTGGTTGGAAGAAACCTAGAAAGTCGAGAGAAGAGAGACTGCTGGGATGGGGGTGGGCGTTTGAGAATTGATTTTCCAGGAGTTGGAATTGTGACTGCAGAGGAAGAAGCTGAAGGAGACGGGCAATAAGCCATGGCCTAAGTTATGTGCACAGATTAAGCTCACGGACGAGTTCCATCAATAAATAAGCCATCACAAGCTATCATCCAGGGCACTATTCCAACCGTTGCCCATGTTTTTGTTCACTATCAACGATTTCATATCACTCCAGGAATATACTGACCAGTTTTGCAAGTTCCAAAGAATAACTACGGTCTACTAATATAAACAACACTAGGCAAGCACTGGTAGCTTGAAGCGTTGACTTGACATTCGGAATATTGACTTGGACAGGGTTTAGGTAAAACTATAAGTAAGTTATGACTACTAAATTAAAACGTCGCTTTTGGTTGGTAAACGATTGAGTGTAATGGTTTGGGACTGCACGCAGTAAATTGGCTGAGATTTATGTGTGACAAGGCTTTTGTAATCAATCAAAGCACAGGATTCTAGCACTTAGCTCACTTTCAATTCAACAAAGTCGTACATCACAAAGTCGTACATCACCCCCACTGCGACCTAGATGACGGTTGCATTCCACTTTGCAGCTGGAGACCCAGAGCAAACTTAGGGAAGATAGATGTCATGCGAGAAAGTGCCCTCATAAGAGGAAAAACGAGGCATTCCGAGTACCGCGGATATGATTATCATAGTTCATAATCCGCGGTCGAAAGAACAATCTGATCCGTATTGAGGAAGACCCAGGTCATTAAGCGATACTGCGGGTCAGTCTATAGCCCGGCACGTGACTGATTAATGATCATCTGGTCCCGTATATCATCCCGCTCAGATTTTATCCTGCTGCAACTCAAACCATCATGACCACTTCTCTTGATCAGCTCAAACAAACCGGTACTACCGTTGTCTCTGACTCCGGCGATTTTGAAAGTAAGCAGCGTTCACGCTCATGTCTTCTATCCTGATGCTGACTGTGTTTCAGCCATCGATGTTTACAAACCCCAGGTAACGGACGTACTTTCCATGGCACCTAATAGAGTACTGAATTTTCCGTGCAGGATGCCACCACCAACCCCTCACTGATTTTGGCGGTGGCTGGCAAGGCTGGCTATGCTCGTCTTATTGACACTGCCATCGAATATGCGAAGACCAAGGGTGGCGACCTCGATGCTCAAGTCAATCACGCTGTCGACAGACTTGTGAGCAGAACCATTTGTCTGATTTCTTGCAATCATTTCTTATGTCACTCATCCTAGCTCGTCGAATTCGGCAAGGAGATCCTTGCCATTATTCCTGGTCGTGTCTCTACCGAAGTAGATGCTCGTCTTTCCTTCGACAAGGAGGCTACCAAAGCGAAGGTAACGTTCCGATATTGACTGTTATTTGCTCTGAGTTATGATGATCTGACATTGACCTTCGGTCTTCAGGCGAAGCAATTGATCGCTCTCTACGAATCCCTTGGTGTCTCCAGGGACCGTGTCTTGATCAAGATCGCCTCAACCTGGGAGGGTATTCAGGCCGCTCGTGAATTGGAGAGGGATGAAAATATTCATTGTAACCTTACTCTCCTTTTTGGTTTCGGTCAAGCTGTTGCTTGCGCTGAGGCTGGTGTTACTTTGATCTCTCCCTTCGTTGGCCGTGTGAGTGTGCATTTTGTTGGGTCTTGATATTAAATGAACTTCCATTCCAAATAGATTCTTGATTGGTACAAGAAGACTACAGGAAAGACCTATGAAGGCGATGAAGATCCTGGTGTTCAGTCTGTTAAGATGATTTTCAATTATTACAAGCAGCACGGCTATAAAACCATTGTCATGGGTGCCTCTTTCCGCAATGTGAGTACTCACACCTGAAGTTATCACATTTCACTCTGGCTCAAGTTCGTATCAGACGAGCGAGATCAAGTCTCTTGCCGGAGTTGACTTCCTCACCATCTCCCCTGCTCTCCTTGAAGAGCTCAAGAACTCCACAGAACCTGTTCCTCAAAAGCTCAACGCCAGTGAAGGTGCGCTATGACTACGGCATCTTCCGAATGATTATCTCATCGTATTCCAATTTTAGCTGCAAAAGCTCAACCCATTCCCAAAGTCAGCTTTATTGACAATGAACCTGAGTTCCGCTGGGCCCTCCTTGAAGATCAGATGGCTTTTGACAAGCTGCATGAAGGTATTAAAAAGTTTGCACAGGATGGTGAAACCCTCAAGGATCAGCTACGCAAGAAGTTGACGGCCTGACCACGTTTGAAATCTCATTTAGACCGCAATATATAAATTTTGGGTTACTTGTACTATGTCCTTGTCAATGTGTATGAATTTCTATCTAGATACATCCTTGCGTAATCTGAAAACGAGGGAGTGACTGTTTGAACGGGGTGTAATGCTACATCAGTGATCAGGATCGACATTTTTCTGTCCTTAGTAGATGCTTGCCGAATGAAGTAGAATCACTCGGTTGCCATTTGCTTGCTAATCACTCACTCGATGCTTGCAAACCATTCCGAATGAAGTAGAATCACTCGGTTGCCATTTGCTTGCTAATCACTCACTCGATGCTTGCAAACCATTTATCCACGCGACAAGGGGCCCACACGTTCAGTTCATGTTTACCAACACCTCACACTTCCTCAGGCAGCGAAAGCAAAGTCTTCCCTCAGTATCCAGGGGTATCACAGAGTCTACGTGCCTGGATCGATGAGAACGCAATTTTCTCCCACACTTGATCTTCATATTGTGTTCAATCCCCTGCTGGCGGTTTCGTGCGCGATGGAGATGGAGTCGAGAGCCGGGTACAGAAGGCAAGATGAAATCTTGTATCTCCTGATGGTGCGCTCCGTCGATGAACCTATCTTGTGTGTTTGAACTCTGTGGGGTCGCTAATCAAGAGAGATCGCTGGGTGATTATCGGAGAAGATCGATAGTGAACACTGATATTTTAGCTACCTTCTGCCTTATGAACAAATTTTCTGAGTTCGTCATTTTGATATTACACCAGCATAGTGTTCTCTATCTGACGGGCGGATACCAGAAACCCTCGTCAACACATTTTCTTCTCTCCGTGATAGGGATCAATGTCAGCCGGAAACCGAACCTGAACTCTCGTAACCCATAAAATCAACGAGAAGTGTTATCTCCTTCCACAAAGTTAAGAAGTTCATCAAACGCTTCTGTCATATAAGATCAAATGATCCATCATGAGTCTGAAACACTCTGCGGTGATAATTTTTACATGATATCACCGTGCTTAATTAAGGACGTAGATCTAAATGGTTGGGGATACGGCTAAAAATTCAAGTCCGATTCAAAATCAGCGTACTCATATTCTACCTCTTTAGTCAAAGAGCTTTGCTGGCTGCGTACCAGATGACGATGGAGGACAAGCCAAGAAAGCAGTAAAGTCACTAACATCATCTTTCCCAAAATAGCCATTATATAGAACACCCACATTTGTTGGTTCCACTTGTACTGCTCTCGGAATAACGGCATTGGATAGGTAGATGTAATTTTTCACCAAGAGAATCAGAGTTTAGCGTTTATATTGAAACCCAGTCCTCGGCTTTCGACAAATTTGACAATAAATCTCAATTGAGGTACTTCGAAAGCATCTTAAGCTTAAATAGTGAGGACGGATAAACAAATTGCAAGCGTCTCTTGTCATATCTGCCTTTTATGTTTCATCTTTCTCGAAGTATCAAAGCACCTTTTACGAGAACTCGAGCAATGTATTCTACGCCTCAGCTCTCAATCATCGACAATCGGTGTTTATAGTGAGTTCCTTGGGTAGGCAAAGCTACGGCCGAGCTGGAACATCGGGGCTCGAATTTACCGTTTAATCCCTGCATTTGCATCGGATATTCAATATGAATTTTTTGGATGCCGTTGAAGTAACCAGGGACGTCCGACAATTTTTGTTTTCAACGACGGAAAACCAGCGGTCGTACGTGAAATACCCCTCCACATATAAGTCGTCCGACCTGATCCAAAATACATCCAAAATACATGATGCACATGTCCTCGACTGCTTTCCCAAGCTTGAATGTGTCAGCCCCACTGACCTGCTCCAAAGAACCATATTTTAAATATTCAGGGTGGTTAGCCAGTGAGGAACTTCGATTTCGGCCCATGAGCTACTGCTGACCAAGAGTCCCTTTCTACGACACCTGAAACACTTCTAGGTTCAGGGGCCGGAGCGCCGTCACTCCTGACGGAAGCGACACATGCCAACGAAAATGTTGGATCTTCCTTGCTCAAATGGACAAAGAACCTGCGAAATTTTCCTGGTAGATAGATGGCCCCGCATAATCAACCGCTCACTGGCTACATCGTTTAGATCTCAAGTCATACTGAGGCCGTTGGAATCTAGTTCATGCAAAGATTTCCTCAAGCTTCGAGACAGCACTGCAATTGACTATGCCTACGTGAGAGTGCAGCTCTGATATCGCTTTACAACCCTTGCATCCATGAATGTCAATCAAAATCAGTGGCGGACGTGTGTGCTTCCCAAAAAGGGATGCCTTAGCTCTGGAGAATGAGTGTCGTAAACCACCGATCGCAGGAAAGTTTGGCCCACACTACTGGATTTCGGGTTGCTTCCCTGATACAGTAAACGTGAGCCCAGAAGATGACGGAATAGAAGGCTCAACGAAAGTGTTTCAGATCTTTAATCAAGTGCACATGGCTAGACCACGAGCCCTCCAACCTCGTGACAAATTTGTACTGTAGAGATATTAACTACAGATGTTTGATCCAAAATTGTCTGCAAGTAGGGACACAGCCCTTTTCGATTTGCTAGTGTGAGCATGACACAATTGGAATGAGTGATCCTAGAGTAAGCAACTAAAAGCTCTTGTTGTATCTGACCATCTATTGCACCAGAAAGTTGGAAGGAAAGAGAAGCATTGTCCCCCTGATAATCAGCACTGTTGCTGGTAGTCGGAACAACTGCCAGAGGTGAATTTGCCAAGAATCTGTTCATCGATTAAAAGGTATACATAGAAACTGAGATTTACAAATGTCAGGTTATGGGGTTCACTAATCTTACACTTGGCACATTTTTGATGAAGGGACATAGATTCGGCCATCGGTGTCGGTCAGGAAACGAAGTCATGTCAACTGAGCTTTCAATCATGGTGAGGCGCTTGGTGACCTACAAAAAAAATACTAAAGCTTCCCGTCGGACAGGCCCAATGGAGTCGTGGTAACATTTACGTACTGATGATAGGTCACTATTGGGGCCAGGGTCGTAATGTAATGGAGGTCGGTCGGGTTCAGTGGAGACAAAAAATTTGAGACCACCGGAAGGATCACCATGTTTCTGGCACAAGGAAAATAGCTCGTTGTCGCTTAATGCATCCCCAAGCGCAAAAGAACCAATTTCAGATGGAAAAATCAAGAAGGCAGCTTGCGAGTCGTCTGGTATGTTGAGCTTTGAAGCTGTCAAAGACGACAGTCACTAATATGTACCCTAGCATACCTTGGAGAAAATCCGCTCTCGAACCCATGTCCCGTTCGGTGCACCGGTAATATCCACCACCCTGTATTGCTCGCCGTTACAGCTCACTACGATTCGGATGGTCGGTTGCAGAGAATGCCTGAGCACGAAGGTAAGACCATAGGACGTAGGGAAAATTCATAGCAGTAAACCGTAGAGCAAAGTACATACATGATAGTCAGAAGGATAGCTGAAGAAATTGAGACCATTTGAATAATTCTCGCATCTTATGCGTGGCGCATTGTGGTCAGGGTGATCATATAATTAGTATAACCGAACTATAGTATTGTCACACATGTCACGCCTGTTCCGTTACTCGACTTGAACGGACTTGAACGGCTATGATTCTCCTGCTGTGTGATACGCAACTTGACTCCATGCCATCATATCTCCTTCGGGCCGAGTTGATACCATGTGAAGGCAAAAGCTTTGATTGGAGCTCTACTGGGCCCAAATAACTGATGGTAGTTGGTAAATTGCTGACGCTGCGGAGATTGATTTGAAACGAGAATGTGCTCAGGATATCCATTTTAGCTCCTTGACTATCGGTTCCTGTTCATGGAAGATAGAAGAGCTAGAAAAGTCGGTGTGAAACATGTAGTTGTGGGTGTCAAAACTGATTGGCTCAACGATTACATAACCATGATTATCATGGTACCAGATTAGATCTGAGGTCAATGAGGAAGAGGCGGAGAGTATATGTGAATGTTTCTAGTAGAGGGGCCTGAATGCTCTGCGTGAGAACATTCTAATGTAAATCTGAGGGGCAAGTTCATACTTATCGAAAACTTATCGAACGAATCCACTACACCGATGAATCAGTAGCATTGGACTATTGTCTAATCCATTAGTCATGGTCACAAAGCACATGTCTTGTAATTATTCATGACATTCCTTATAACCTAATCACAAGCTGACGAGTCTTCTCTGGACACTGGCAGCCAACTGCGCGATTTGCACACCTAAAGGGCCGGTTGAAAAACCATTGATCACCAGTGCACTCCATAATACTCTGCGGAATCCGATTACAATGGATGTCAGTCCCTTTCTTCAGCAAGCATTTTCACCTATAACAAAAGGATACCAGCAATGAGGGCAAAACCAAGCTCGTCCGAGGTTTCTTTAATAAAGTATGCTTGGTCTTCCACCTCCTATGCTCCACTGTGTATACCTCCTACAATGCTGTCACACTGCCATGTCACTAACCACTGTCTTATTTAATGTACCATTGCTTCTCTGATGCTTAGTGATTTTGAGAGTGGTTGTGGAGTTGGAAGTCCTCTATAGTGTACTAAGAATGTTTTAGACATTGAAAATAATAGTAATGAATAATACTCTGGCAGCAAACTGCTAGAGTATCATTGATTCAGTGTGTGTTTGATCATAATATATGAGTTAGCCAACAGGGCTGTGTGACTTACATTAGTTGCAAATGAATAAGCCATAATAGCAATAAGAAATCTAGAATAAATGTTAGAGATATGAATATATGTCAGGTGCAGTTCATGTCAGATATGCAAAGCTTGGACTCTAGCTTTTTTATTTAATTTCCTTTTCCTTTTTCTTGGATCTAGGGTTAGGGTTAGAGTGACATCATGGTCATTACTGTCACACATCAGTCACATCAGATGTCACTGTCACTGTCACATAGAACATGATAGAAAGTTTGAGAACAATGATATTATATAACATGTACAACAAATATTGACCTTATATATTAGATATGTAAAGTCTGACACTAGCTTCTTTATTTAATGTTTCTTTTTCATTTACTTTTTATTTTCCTTTTGATTTATTTTTTTATTTTGAACTTAGAGTTAGGGTTAGGGATAATATCATGATCATGCTGTCACACATCAGTCACATCAGATGACATGGTTATGGTAATGGTCACAAGTCACAAGAAGGACATAAAAGGTCCTGGTAGGATGATGTCATAACAATGTATCTTATACACATACTAGCCTTGAGGCTATCACAAAATAAACTACTTACTTATTTGTGATATCTAAACCTTGGGTGCACTCTCAGAGGTTTAGAAGTGATTTAGAAGTTCAATAATGATAACAATGATGATTAAGATCAATACAAATAATAAAGAATAAAGATTGATGTAAATTGATGAAAATTAATATTATTAAGTCTGAGGTTTAATTCTTAGATACAGAAGTATATATACAAAAGAATG
>Ga0157357_1000516_pt1 | contig 16526 bp, 15 predicted proteins | sample AttcapACBM1_FD_111485 | JGI IMG/M metagenome (GOLD analysis project Ga0157357, IMG submission 111485) | Fungus gardens microbial communities from leaf cutter ant in Botucatu, State of Sao Paulo, Brazil - Atta capiguara ACBM1 | ecosystem: Host-associated > Fungi > Mycelium > Unclassified ... | reverse complement strand
GGAAAAGCCGGACGGACCAGCAGACCGTGCGCGAATTTCAGCCTTTCGTGGAGGTGAACTGGCTGCATGATACAGAAGCGTATGGCGTGCGCATGAACGGCGAAAACGACAGCGTATCGGGCACCCGCAACATCGCCGAGCTGAAAACGGGGGTGGAGGGACGTCTCTCGGGGAATCTGACGGGAGCGGTGGTGTTCACACAGCAGGCAGGAGGTGGCAGCTACCGCGACAGTCTGGGTTCGCTGCAGGTGAACTACCGGTTCTGAACATAACAGAGACAGGGAGTTAATAGTTCAAGAGTAACAAGCCACTTGCACTGTTCCCTGGCCATATTCAGTATATGGCCAGGGAACAGCTGACATGATTTTCTATCGTGAAATAAACCATATACGAGTCATAAAATCAGCGCTCTGTAGATGAGACAGATTAAAAAGTAACGTTATTAAGGTATGGTGTCGAATTCCTCCAGTTAACTTAGGCTATTTGGGCCAGAATGACCATTAATTTACTGATGAAATTACTAAATAATGATAGCCCTAGAAAATTTGATAAGAATAAATATCACCAAGTTAATAATTGAGCACCGTGATTTTCATCTGCATTCCAATCAGGTCGCTCACCTGACATTATAGCCCTGCGATTTTCAGCACTTGGTTTGCTCATGATGCCTGGATAAGGTTTACTTTCAGAGGGCCGGGGAAAAATGTCAGCACTATCTGTTGAACACCCACTTATTATTAAAACGACAAATAGAATAGTTCCTTTCATTACCACAAACTCCGTTTACATGTCGAAATTGATTAAACACCCCCAGTAATTTAAAGCAAATTCTGCTCCGATACCACTAAAATTGACAAAGGGAAACTTAATTACAGTGCGAGATGATTCCCCACTTTTTTCTGAGCTAAGTTTAGATTAGTAGAATGCATTTTGGAATCTAATCTATGAACATCCTTTTAGAACAACCTGACACAGAAACGTTTGGATACACTGAGCTTACAAAACCATTAAATATAAAAATCAGAAACATAAGTAAATCATAACCCTAGCATTCAATATAACATCACTATAACCAGAGTAATGCTTGAGCTCTCATACGAACGGACTTGAAGAGAATAAAAAATTATACACAGGTCTTTTCTATTCATCATGGCTGTTTTAGCCACTTTTATCTCTTAAGATTCTGTTAAGATCTCTCATGTAAGTTAGCCATACTTACTTTCACAAGGAGATGAAAATGAAAAAAACACTGATGGTTGTATTGTTAGCAGGATTTTCCTTAGGTGCTTTTGCGCAAACTCAGGGCTTTGTTGCACCAGCAGGTCAGGGATACTCTCAAGGTGGATTTAGTGGCCCCACTCCAGGATTATCATCAGTTGCACAGGCTAAATCATTACGAGATGACGCGTGGGTCGTTCTTGAAGGTAATATAATCAGACAGGTCGCGCATGAACTCTACGAGTTCAGGGATTCCAGTGGCACAGTGTACGTAGACATCGATGATAAACGCTGGATGGGGCAAACCGTTTCCCCTGAGACGAAAGTCCGCATCGAAGGTGAAGTCGACAAAGACTGGAATAGCGTTGAAATAGACGTAAAAAACCTTCACGTAATGAAGTAGTCACTTTGGCTCGATTTAGGTTTTAGAAAAAACCACTTTTGAATTTGAAGTACAGTTAATGGAAAAGCATAATTTATGCTTTTCCATTTATAGTTTATGAGTAATTGGCCACAAAGTGCCTCACAAGGATAGGAGGTTAAGTTATCTTAAATCTGGATGTTAATATTGCGCTTAATATATTTATTTAAAATAAACCCTTTATGATAAAAATGTTTCATTAAATTAACTCTTGCATCTCGGTACTGAACGACCAAAATTCAGATAATGTTAGCCGTTAATGAATGGCGGAAGTTTCTAGCGTCAGATACAGCACCAAAATAAATCAACGTTACACGAATTGAACCAACTGACTGTTAATGGGGTTCTGTAGGTACCCACTTACAAAAAAATACACTAGAAAAAACAGATAAGGAAGAAGAACAGGAAAAAGATACATGAAAATGCGTATATTACTAAACGTGCCACCATGATAGCAGGTCTGCATAACTCAGATGATGCAACCCCGCGAGGAAGAAATTTACGGCCGAGCAGAGCATCATTATTCTCTGCGAGTTGATAGTAGTGGTTTGAGACGGTTTAAATTATCGATATAATACTGTTTAATAAATAATACTATAGAATAGATTTCATTATTCTTAACGATTCAGGCCAGTCTCCAGACCAAATTACATTATCTTTAAGCATTTTAGCACTGTATTCAAGACAGATCCGTAGGGGTAGATCTTTATAAATTCTAATCATCTCATTCTCAAGTGACTTGCTATCTTTAACACTATACAAAGCTCTGATAAAGTTTTTTATATAGTCTCTTGTAAAATCAATTACTGATGGTGATAAAGTTGGGGGAAAAGACGAGTGACCGGGAACAACGACATCTGCTTTGAGGTTTTCCAAGTAGTCAAGACTCCTTATCCAATTATCAATTCTATCGGGGGTTCTCATATCTGAAATCCAAACATGAGTATTTGAAAAAACAAGATCTGATGCTATGAGAGTCCTTATAGAAGGTATCCAAAGTGGTGTAACTCTTATAAAATCGTCAATCATGAAATCTAGGATATTTATCTCATGCCCTTCGAGAAATAGAGAGTTATCCTCGATATCATTGATGTATATTTTTTCTTTTTCGCCGTTGTCGTCAAGGTAATTCACGCCCCAACAATCAGAATTAAAGTTTAAAATATCGTTAACTTCATGAGAGTCATTTTTAAAGTAAACTACTTCTGCATTAGGATAAAATCCTTTAATCACCTGAAGCCCAAGGTAGTGATCGGGATGCAAATGAGTAATAAATATCTTTGTGAGTTTTTTTTGTGTTTCAATAATATCAGCAAGAAGTCTATATGCATTAGCCAGAGTAAATTGTGAATCAACAAGAATCGCTTCTTTTTCACCGATTATAATAGTCGAAGTAACCCCAAATCCATCGTTTTCATCACTACTGCAAAACACTTTTATACTTAAACTCATACCTACTCCTACTATAAAAACGGGCTCACTATTCATTAAAAATTAAAAACATTAACATCATTTTATCACTAAAATAGTGATAACATTAATATCTGTATCAGAAAAACAGTTTCCGAGAAAATGAAAAAGGCGTATAGCAGATGCATAACCCGAGAAATAAATAAAAAATGGCGCATGACCATTTAAGATGGATAAAGAACTGAAAAACAACCACACATAATTTAAATGAGTTTTTCTTATATACTTAAGAGATGAAATGGTTTAGAGACAACTTTGAAAGCCAGAGAAACATTAACTTCAAGTCATAAAAGAAGTTTTTTGATAAAGTTAAGATTTGTTGATTACATTTAAAACTTCGCGACCATCCCATTTGTGGGATATAAATTTAATAAAATCGCGAAAGAGTGGTGAATAGAAACGTCTTTGCCTCCAAATAAGATAAATTGGAATAGGCATAATCTTCCAGTCATCAAGGATAGTTATAACGTCTGGAAATTGCTTTGAATTTTGAGCAAGAAATCCAGGGGTGGCAATCGTTATTCCCTTACCCATGCTCGTCAGATTAAAAGCACCAAGCAAATTATCTGATGAATATCTGTGATTATCTGACTTTTCAAACGCGTATTCTTCATTTCCACTATTGAACGTCAAAATTCCAGGTAGGCCCACGTCATGCACCCAGAAAAAATCATGATTATGAAGCTCTGATGGATGGGTAATATCGCCATACTCTGAAAGGTACTGCCGTGAGGCACATAAAGAAAGCTGAAGAGGGCTGAGTTGCCGATGAACTAAATCCTCGCTATCAATAACTCCGCTCCTGAAAACGAGATGATCGAAAACAGAGGTTTCTTTACTAAACTGTGAGCTTTCTCGTGATTCAAGAAAAACAGAGACGTTTTTGTGCTTATCCATATATTCCATAACCCAAAAATTTGCAAGGAATTCACATATCAATGCAGGAGCAGTAAATCTGATACTACCGTTGATATCGTATGAAGGATTTTGCAGGGAGTTGGTAAGTTCATCAGCTATTTCAATAAGTTGAACTGCTTTAGCGTACGCAATGTTTCCGGCATCCGTCAACACAACACTGTGGGTGTCCCTGTCCAGCAGGATAACATTGTTCATTTCTTCTAATCGTGAAATGCTTTTACTCACTGTCGAAACACTTACTTTCATGTGCTTTGCTGCTGCTGAAAAACTACCGAGTTCGGCTACAAGAACAAAAGCCTGCCAATATGCAATTTTGACGTTCATAATAACACCTTTTATGGATTAACACTGGCTAAAATAGTAATCTAAGTAACATTGAAGAGCAAAAATACTACTTATAGTCGTGCGTATTAAAAGTGAGAATAGCACGTGAAAATTTACAATGTAAATCAAGCGCGTTGGGTAAATATAACGTATTTTAAGAGATGTACAAAAAGAAATATTCATGAAGATATTAATCAAACCCAACCCACCCCAAAAAATCAGACGCAATAAGAAAAGTCAACAGAAAACAATATTAGTAAAATTTTTCTCTTTTTGGAAAAACAGTTTTTCTTTAACAAAAATTGAAAATAAAAACAATTTTATTATCATGAATAATATTTTTTCATGAGGTCAGTGCATTGAAATTCTATCTGAAAGATTTTTGTATTTTTATCAGCGTTGCTGAGACTGGAAGTTTGTCAAAAACGGCCGAATTAATGGGTCTTAGCATCTCTTCAGTAAGCAAGCGTATAACTCGACTGGAAGAATATTTACAGACAACACTGTTTGATAAAAACACTCGACGAGTTAAGCTTTCGCCACTAGGAAAACACGCATACATAAGATCGAAAGAAATCACCCATTTATTTTCTAATTTTGTTGATGAAATACGAGGGAGTAGCATTACTACTTTGAAAGTGGTACTCGATACTTCTGATACACTTATCCCCTATATTGACTGGGTGTACGAATATTCAAATTCAAAAAACAATCCAAGCTTTCAAATTAACTCATCTCTTGAAAGAAAAGCAAGCGATGAGATTTCACTTGATGAAATAATAATAAGCTCTAACCGATCAACTTATCCATCGGCTATACACAGAAAAATAACACCGGTAAAAAGGAAAATCTATGCCAGAAGAAGCATAAAAAGTCACCTTGACATTAAAAATAAAAATATTATTTTTTATTCAATTCGAGATAATGAAAAAATCATCATCAAGAAAACAGAAACAGGTGAAAAAATTGAGTTAGAACCAGTCATTAAAACAAATAGCATAAGCGTTGCACTAAAGCTACTGGATGATGAAAACTCAATTGTTTTCGGCATTCCTGAATTCATCATGAATGATGACTCAAATAAAGAAAAATTCAGCAACGTGATGCACGAATGGGAAATTGAGCCAATTCAGTACTTTTTAATATGGAAAGAAAGGAGGTTTTATAAGGAAGAATTCAATGAATTCATAAACTTTATTGAAAAGAGTCAGGCGTCGTTTCTTACTAATAAAAGATTCTAGAATTGCACAGAGGCGATTTTTGGGCAATGTTAATACTTCCTCGAGCTTTTTCATCTTTGTTCACATTGCCCAAGTTTTTATCAATGATAATCCTGCCTGTCAGCGCCCGCTAAAGATACAAAGAGTCATTCCGAATTTATTTATTGGTTTTAATCACCAATCAGTTAGGTCCTGGAAGCACCTTTTGAAAGTTTATATTGCATCGTCAATGCAATTATTGATTGATGCATGTAGGCTCACGGATTGATAAATTCCAGCATAACTACATGCTCCTCTGACCACTGTTACATTACCAGAGAGACCAGTTCTGGCCAGTTATCCATCAACATCTTCAGCTGGTGACGCGGTTTGCCACTATCCTGACCAGTACCCTGATGTCGCGCTGAGCCGAGATATTCAGGTCAAATTCTGTCACCAGCGCTTCACGATTTAAGGTACGGAAGCGTCTGGTGCTGCTCAGCGCATCAGCATATAATCGAGAGACCCGCTCTGGTTTAACGCCCCCGGGTGGTGGGTTACTCACTCGCAGACGTTGTTTGACCCTTCGATGTAAGTTCAGTTTAAGCAGTCAGTAAATCCGGTGAACACATTGCACGAAAACAGCTTATATAGATTAAAAATAATAGGTCTACTGATACGTAACAGTATATTCCACACTTGCATCCGCCGTACCTGCGGTGACCATGCTACTGGTTGAAACGTATCGCGCACTGAAGGTTAATGTTGTGACACCCCTGACATCAGTGTTCGCATTATATTTTGCTCCCGGTGTCACTTTTTTCTCTCCAGAATCACGAATTTCCACTGCAACCCCCTTTGCAGTGGAAGTATTATCCAGTGCTATCAGCCCATCCTGACTCATCTTCTCCCCTGAAAAACTTACAGAGATCGTCTCCTCAGGAGGGCATCCTTGCATATTAAAAGTAAAATATACTGGTGAAGTTCTCGCTCCAGTATGCTGGAAAGACCTCACACTCCAGTCCCTTAACGATACAGGCGGTATACTTTCTATCTTACATGAATAACTTTTTACTGTGGCGCTGAATGTCATGTTGACACTTCCCAATTGACGTTCAGCGGGGCTAGCCTCAGCAGAGAAAAGTATTATAAAAAAAATTAAGATTATTTCTATCAGTTTACTCATAACTCACCACAACAAAGGCAGTTGCTGTATATGTGCCTGGTACTGGCCTTTTACCTGTCATACTCACCGGCCAGGCTTTTAAGGTAGCTTGTGTAATACCATCGTTAACAGATAATTTAATTGCGGTTGAATTATCTCCCGGACTTAACTGGTTGCCATTTTGGTCAGAAACCAGAAAACCAATATCTTCACTGTCAGACTCAATAAATCCATTATTCGATTTTGGAGCCGACAGCTGAAGAGTTACCGCATGATTGCCGGTACAGTTAATGCTTATTGATCTAGACACAGGATTCACATTGGCTGGTTTATTTCCAATCCCAGCCTTTTCAAACGCATCAGGCTCCAGGTCAATAAAAGAATAATTTAGTTCACCATTAACAATAGAACATTGATTTTCTGCCGAAATGCTTCCATATAAATGTAATTTATAAGAAGCTGATTCGCCGTCTCCAAAGCTGGCTGAATATAAGTCAGTATCAGGTATAGCTATGTCTCCTTGCAACGGTTTTGTTAGATACACCGTCACATTTGCATTAGTGTTTGGTGAAAAATTTCCTGTCTGTGACTGAATTTTATCTTCAGCCGGAATATAAACAACCTTCTGCCTTGAGCCCGTATCATTCTGAAAAAGATAAACCTCTGCTGTAAGATAGTCATTTATTTTAAAAATTTTAATATTCCCTTTGCTCCCAATAATCTGCAGTGGGGACGTGTAATTAGTGGCTATACCATCAATTCCAGCAAGACATGACATTGTGAAATCATTTAAGTACACCGTTCCACTATAAACCCGAGCATTCGCTTTGTTATTTGATGCGGGAACAGTTATATTTAATGGTAAAGTAAAGTCAGTTTTCCCCGATGAAGTACAGTTTACTGCATAGGCTGAAGGAATACAGCACATCAAAACCATTAAGGTTAATAATGATTTTATGAAATTGAATACTTGTAATTTCATTATAAACAGCTCTCTTCCAAAGTGATTATATTATTGCTACGCACATCTTCTGGAATAAAATATTTTATCTTACACTCTCCGGTTTCACCTTTCCCCCAGTTGAGTTTCAGCATTCCTTCAGGCGGTAGGCCTGAAAGATAAGCATTACCGGATTCATCAGCGAGTCCAGTTGATTGCGACTTCTCTTCTGTTACCACAGTACCAAAAGGTACCGGAGACTGATTTTTGGTGAGTCTGAACATCACACGATATCCCTTTTTAACTTTAAAGCCTGCACGAACCAAAGCACCTTTTGTAGGGATAACATCGGAAATATTCTTTGTAATTTCAGTATGGTTTCCTGCAGATGCCATATCCAGTTCGATACGGTTATGTCGGTATTCACTGGCAAAAGGAATAACTGCATATCCTCTTGAGTCAGTCTCTATATTACTCTGCCCTCTCACCCTAATATGACTTGCACCTGGTGCACTGACCAGAATATTTGTATCCCCAAGGGGCTGGCTGAATGTGACCCCCCCCTGATGCATCACAATTCCACCTTCTGCCTGCATATTTATATCTCTGCGACCAGGCGAGTAACTATATGATCCACCAATGCGCCCTTTACTACCGATGTAATCAAGTGAAGCAGTTGCACCATGACCATTCTGAGAGTTTTGATCCTGAATACTGTATGTCAGTCTGTTATCCTCAAAAGCAGAGCCGGAAATGCCAGTATTGTATGCTCGGCCGCTTGAATTGGTCGAATTCGATGAATATGTCAAATAGGCTTTATTGGCTAACGTTCCAGTCGTATTGCTAAAAATGCTTAGTGGTACAGATATATTAATATTCATCTGTTTGTTAGCTCTGTACTGACCTACAGATTTTGATTGAGATAAACTCACACCGAAATTAACCTTACGCCAGCTTGTGTTGTAGCTTAACTGGTACCATGTTTGCTTCCCCGAGCCCCTATTCCAGTAAGTTTGTTGCCCTCCATTAAGACTCAGAGAACCATAGTCCCCAAGCGACTGATAGAGACTAAGCTCCAGCCTCCCTTTTCGCGAGGACCCTAAATCGTGATAATCTGTCGGTGTATATCCTTCTTCAGAAGTAATGTCACTGTAGCTATAGCCCCTGATGTCACGGTAAGTAGTATCTTCAAATGTGTAAAAATTTCGTGTTGAATACCGATAGCCAGTTAGCCTGACTGTCGTTCCTGTGCTGGAAAGTGATTTCGCATAGAGAAATCGGTATGAATTCCCCACATGCCGGGTATCGTCTGAAAGTAAACTTCGGGCATGAGTAATATCAAAGGAAACAGCACCCATGGAACCAAGATTTTTACCCATTCCAAACAATACGGACTCATATCGTCCTGAAAGCTGCATGCCGCCATATCCAGTAATATCTTTACCGAATCCTCGTAAGACACTACCTTGTAGAAATAAGGGCTTTGACTGTTGCAGATTTCCAGTTCGAAATTCACCACCCACCAAATCGTATTTGAGTTGCCCTTCTCTTTTGAGTACTGGAAGTGTGGAAAATGGAACTGAAAAAACCTCTGAACGCCCATCTTTTTCTTCAACTGTAACATTCAGATCTCCGCTCGCTGCATAAGAACTGAGATCGCGAATAGCGAACTTACCCGGTGCAACATAACGCTGATAAACAATAAAACCGTTCTGCCTTATGACTATGCGAGCAGGCGTGCGAGCTGTACCTGTAATGACAGGTGCATAACCTAATTGACTGTCTGGTAACATGGAATCAGAAGTGTGAATTCGCACACCTCTGTACGCTATATTGTCAAAAACTTCTCCACCTGCACTTGAGTCACCGGCTGTCAATATCGCACCTAAGGCGGGCCAATCTCGCTCTGCATAAGTACTGATATTCGTCCACTTAGGGGCATTAGACTGGCCATGGTTATCTAAACTTACCCCAGACTGATTATGAAGCCGCCAGGCTCCGTAATTTAGTGCACTGTTGAATGACCCATAATAATCGCTTTCGCTTCCACTATTTGAACCAGACAGATTGTAGTTAATTAGAACGGCGGGTATACCCTCATCCCAGCGGGAGGGCGAAATATAACCCTCGCCTGAATTAGCCAAGCTCGCTTGAGGAATGGTAAAATCCAGCCTCATTGCTGAGAATTTATAGCTTACCTTAGTATCAGGATGGAGTCGCTTTATAGGGACACAACCCTCACCTACGTTTTGTAACTTCAGTGAATCCCCCTTTATATAGCCAAGTTCATTCAGTAAAGAACGGCTGATACAAGGCACAAGATTACCTGCCCCAGGCTCTGGTGGGAAATAATCAGGGCTATCTTTTTCATATCGAAAAAAATTAATTTTCTCAGTACTTACAAAAGTGTTATTAACATAGACTTCTGTTTGATAATATCCTTCAGGTTGTGTATCGCCAGAACTGAATCTTGAAAGATCAACCACCTTTACTGTATCACTTGAAAGAAATGCAGGATTAAAATAGTCTTCGGCATAGCTATTTCCTGCAAAAACCAAAAATGCGACTGTTATATACCTCCCCACTTTCTTTCTTCCATCATTGTAGTTAATAGTTTTTTATGACTATAGGAGTCAAAGCTCCATAATCATTGACCGTCTGGTAAGATATTTTATTACTGTTAGCCAAGCTATTCAGTGACACCTCACCAAAAGGTGGGATATTCTGTGCCGGCAATTCTTTACCTGAAACCTTAATGTTAACCATTGCTATATAAAATGGCCCACCATTTTTAATTTTTATTTTATTACCAGAACGTGATACCGAGATCTTATCTAATGCAGTCTTTACTTCAGAGTTAAGTGAATCAGGACGAACAATTATTTTCTCTCTTGTTAATACTGCAAGCTGTAAGGTATTGTTATTTTGAAGCGTTTTTTTATCTATAGCAGGTATGCTTTTAACATTAAGCCAGTAAAGTGACTCTCTGTCTTTAGGAAATCCTGACGTGTTACGATAAATACGCAGCGAATTTTCTGTACCTGGATCACTTACAAATAAAGGGGGAGTAATAACAAAGTCGGTCGTTTTTTTGCCATCTGAGTTTTCAACCCATGCGTTAATAAGATACCTTTTGTTATCTTGTTGATTAATGACGCTGATAGAACTCTGATCAGAAGATGCGAGAAAAATAACTCGTGTAGCACTGAGCCCTATTCCTCCTGCGGCATTGCTTATTAAAGGAAAAAGAAATAATAAAAATAACGTTTTCTTAAACATCTTTCAATTCCTGAGATGAAAATTAAAGGAACTCAGATAATCTGAGCCCCTAATTAATTACTGATACTGTAAAGTAAAAGTCATATCCGCATTAGCATCACCCGCTGTGACGGCTGCTGCAGTAGAAATATAGCTTGCAGTAAAACTGATTGTGTTTTTCCCAGAAACTAGTTGCGTTGCAGGCGTGGGTGTCCCATCGAAACTCACAGGAGTGTTATTAACGTCAGTCACCTGGATACCAATGCCCTGAGCAGTATTGCTACCGTTATTAGTTAACTGCAATACTTTATTATTAGTACCATCAGTCTGGCCATTAAAACTTAATGTTGCATTGGTGTATGTCGAAACATCACAATTATCCAGAACAATATCGAAAGTTTTCTTTGGCCCTGTATCGCCAGCTTTAGTAAAAGTCCTTGCACTCACCTGGTTAAGAGGGACTGCCTGCTCGTAACCATTATTTAGGGCGACAGCACAGGGCGAGTTAGTAATTGACCCAGTGAAATGAATTGTACCGCCAGGTCCCGATATGGGTGTTGCAGCATATGAAAGTCCTGAAGTGCCCAAACATAATGCCAACAGAGCAGTTGTTGATAATAATTTCATTACATTTACCTTATTGTGTTGATTTTTTAGATTAGACATTGTTAAAAGCGCCTAAATCTGTTGCGCATTCTATTTACGATGAGGTGTTTTGTGAACAAACAGATAAGAAAAACACCTTTTCTAAAAAGGAAAAAGCTATATGAGGTAAAATTTAATAGCCATTCGATTAAAACTCATATTTTAATATTTTTTAATTATGATGATTCTTCTGCTTATTTTCCATTACACTTGCACAACAATAGTCGAGCTTTTATAACATATTCAGAAGTATGTGCGAGTGAGGTATTCTGTTTAATAATTCTACATTTCACATAACTCAGTACACCGTGTTTTAGATAAGCTCATTTAGCGCTATAAGGGAGCATGTGCAAAATGACAGTTTTCAGTCCTACACGTCCGTTAAGCCCGGGCCTGGAGTGGAGGCGTGTGAGGATGCTGAAGGTCTAAAGTTCTTGCAACAGAACACACGTGGGGAATGGCTCTGGCCAGTGCCGGCTATGTCGTTGCAGCAGCTTAATACCGGACAATTCCCGACACCTTTCCGGCACTGGTTGTAGATGCCAAAACTGCAGTAAAGTACCTTCGGGAGCATGCGCCTGACTATGGTATTGACCCCGGACATATCGGAGTACTGGGCGATTCTGCCGGAAGATGGCTTGTTCAGATCCTGGGGACAACCAATGGCGATAAATCTTTTGATAAAGGTGATTTTCTCAGTCAGTCCTCTGATGTTCAGGCCGTCGCCACGCTTTATGGAATTTCTGACCTGCGCAACATAGGTGAGGGATTCCCGGAGAACATACAGAAAGTTCATCAGTCCCCGGCTGCAACTGAAGCTCCGTTGGTTAATGGTGCGGCCTTCAGAAACTTTGCTGGCGCCCCATCACATCCACACTGCAGAAGGACCTCAGTGCTAACCCCGTCGGATATCTTGGCGAAAGCAAGCCCCCTTTCCTGATTATGCACGGCAGTAAGGATACTCTGGTATCACCTGAGCAGAGTGCTCAGCTTTATGACGCTCTCAGGAAATCGGGGGATCGCGCAGACTATGTGCTTGTTGACGGGGCTAAGAATGGCGATTATCACTGGTACCAGCCGGTGGTCATCAACAGGGTTGTTGACTGTTCCGCCAGCCGCCGGGCAAGCCGGAAAAACAAAACGGTAAATCAACAACAGAGCCTGACGCAAATCTCTGACACACTTGCGCCTCAGCTGTATTCAGTCTTCCGCACGTACGGAAGACTGAAAGTAACCATTTGGTCGGTTTCATTTACCATTAAAAAAATTATCAGGTAATTGTCCCGGCGCCATGTTTATCACCGCATCGTTATCAGGACCTTCATTTTTCATGTAAGTGACTCTGGCGAACTCAGGAATGACGACATAAGGATAGGCCGGGCCTTCATCGCGAAATTTCTGCATATCTTCGATGAAATCATTCTGGTAACAAATCGTTTTCTCAGGATGCTGCCCTTCACCTGCAATCCACTGTGGAAAGAAAATTGTCCCGTGGATCAGCTTCCTTTTCAGATCGAATAACAGACTTACGCAGGTACCCGTGGGTTCATGCCAGTCAACTTTGTAGATTCCCGGAGCGAATTGTACGGCGTTCATCTTCTGGTTTGTCACCCAGCGGCCACCAACAAGCCCCTGATGAATACGATAATCGCAGGTATTATCGTTGCGGGCATACCATTCGTACTTCCATCCATTGTCGTAAGTATAAACGAAATGTGTACCGATGAATTCAGAGAGATCGAGAGTGTGATCAGGTTGTGTAATGTCAGTCATAACATCTCCTATATTATGTTTAAATAATCAATATGCGCTTATATATTATATATCTTTAGACAGTAAATGGCGGTACGTATAAAGAATTTTCGCGCCAACAGTTTTCAAAAAACAGCTTTAACGTAAAATAATTTTCGATATCCAAACTGACCCGATGTTAAGTTAATATCCCATGTTATCGGCAGTGATAACGATTTGCCAGAATCAGCAAGAGAGCCGTAGTCAAATATAAATTAATATTATTTATTTGATTACTACAAAAACGTAGCTTTAAATCAGTAACCATTATACTTCAGGATATAAACCCCATCATACAAGCCCACCTTCAGAATCTAACACATTTAATGCAAGTAACAATAAACATTCACAATCTAACCTCTGGGATTCATCATTAATAAGTGAGTCCTCCAGATTTTTTATTCTAATTATCAAACCCAACCTAACAGGTTTTATTCTTAATTAACTTTTACAGTGTAGCTTCCTGAGTATGCTATTTTCACTTTTTTCCTCAAGATACAATTGCCTGTTTTCTAAAAACCATATCATAAATTCATTATCATTCCTGGCGCCAACTTTATTCATTGCTCGCCTTTTGTAATGGCTGGCCGATTTTTCAGACAGCCCCGTCCACTCGGAAATTTTACTTAACGTCATGCCGGTCATATAAAACCAAGAGACAGCTATTTCTTTTTCAGAAAAACTTAGCTGGCATTTCTTTCTGTCTGTGAATTTCATTATTAACTATCCTCCACACTCCCTAGGTTTTTTTCTAAAAAAGAAAATAGTTTTGGGTTATCCAGATAACACAAAGGATTGTTATCACGTTGCAGGCTCATCTCAATGCTGTTTTACACGGTTAAGAAAATCAAGAGTAAAAAATTATAATCATCAAAACTATATTATAATGTCTTTCTACCGTGCTGATCTCCTGAAAATATAAAAAGCCCCGCACGAAGCGGGGAAGTAGATAATCAACTTTTTAAAACTAAAACGCCCTGGATTAGCGACATATGGATTCCTACATCCCTGTAGACGTGAAACATCCAGTAGATTTATATTATCTGTGTCTTTTATATTATGCCATGATAATTATTTCAAAACTGTTTTTCCTTAAAGGAAATTATGTGCCAACCCTCTCCAATATCAATGGTTGTAATTGCAGATATAAAAAACCTGTCAGGACCAGGCAAAGAAGCGGAAGCCTGTGGAAATCATTCTCATTTCCGGCAAGGAGCGCACCCTGTCAAAAAAAATTGTTTACCACAAAATTTTTACCCTTGATTGCGTGGACGCCTCCGCCCTGCCCCTCCCTTTTCAGTTTCTATCCTAAAACAGACTGTTAACGTCACCTGCAGGGCACATAAATGTCTTTGCCAACCAGTTTGTTTCTCCTTATCCCGGAAAAAAGAATGACAAAAGTTCTACCAAGGTCCAGGCGCGGATTGATTTATCCCGATCAAAAACCCTTTATAAATTCGCATAAATAGTTTGTTGCACGACAGGCTACGGAGGTTAAAAGTTTAGGAAGTTTGCCCTGAGAAATGACTTAGATTTCACACAGCGACGCCAGCGGTCATCATCTGACCACTTCAGGCACCGCCCGCTATATTGAGACTATATAAGCGCCATTGCGTTGCGTAACTTAATGGCCGCCTAAAGCACAGAGCTCCTATTTGGTTTATCGGCCACGTATGCGGGTAAGGCTTTCGGGCGATGCTTCCAGCCTTCGCTGCTTGAGCGTGCGAATCACGACAAACGTTTAGTTCGCGGATCGTAAAGGGGAAAATCCCCCTGCGTAAGCGGCAAAATTTCATTGAACCGGACGCCGGTATTTCAGAGGGTTTCACTAGAGAGGTATTGTAGGTGCTCGCTCAACTTTGACAGCAGTGCGTCCACCCGGGAGGCCTACACATAGCGGAGGAGCATCTTGCATAGCGGGAGACCAAAGCCTGGATACGTGACAAGCACCCAGGACGCCACCGCTGACAGATACAGCATTCGACCAGAGGCTCCTGGAAAGGTTTACGACCACGAAGGTGGATTGGCCAGGCAGTGGAAACAGCAATACTTGGCATCGTAATATTTTCCATCCCTCCATTTCAGCCCCAGGACGCTAAAGGATTAGTTTCCGATATATCTGGTGCCGAAGAAGGTGATCAAGACCTTGATGAGTCACTGTTATTTCTGGTGGATATTTCTTACTCTCTGTATCAGGTTTATTATCCCGTGATGCTTTTTATAAAATACGTTATCGTCATTAAAGCCACATAACGGAAGCCGGCGGTCTTTTGACCCTCAGTTGCAGTAATCGCCTGAATAGCGTTAGTTATTTTCCGGCTGGCTGAAATAACCTCAGTGCAGTCAGGAAAAAACCCTAGTGTATATCTCTGAAAAGGCCATATCAAACAGCCATTTATAGAGGAACAGTCCATTTTTAGGTCTTACTAGTATACTTGGACTAAATTTGTGTTGCTTAGTCGCCCGCAACGTACAAACCATATTGATGTTCATTTTTTTGATAAGGTGACTACCTGTATGATGAAAACCTCAGTGGGGCTAGTATGCTGTCTGGTTGCCGTTTCAGTTCGAGCGACCATATCGGAGATTCCGGAAATAACTCCTGTGACGCCATCCGTTTTTACAAGTGGCCCTTATGACTTCACGCAGAGCATTTTAGATTCATTCCTCAGCATTGCGCCCGCCAATGCTAATACTTATGCCGTAGTGGATCCCGCGGGTGTGAATTCTGTTGGAATCCTGTTCGAGTCAGAAAGTTCATCCCCCAGTATTAATTTAAGGGGGCTTAACGGATTTGTTCTGCGTGGCTCTACTGGCACCAGTACGACCGGCCGGTACTCCATATTTTCTGATACTAATCCTGCGCAAAACATCACCGGCTATAATCAGTTTCTGTTTCTCGCCGAACCAGGCTCCTTCATCGCCCGCTGGGAAACCACCGGTGGTGGTACGGTCTCAGGTACCGGACGCGCGCTCTGGATTACCAGTGGTGCCACCGTTGGAAACGTCTCAAACGCGACCACTACGCTGTCAGATACCGTTGCTTTTACCAACAATGGCACTGTTTCTGGAGCTTTTACTAACACAGGTGTCATTAATGCCGGTGTGGTCGCCCTTGATATCGAAGACAACGGCAGTGTGGGGGCGATAGACAACCGCGGAACCCTCTCAGGTGGC
>Ga0157357_1000515_pt1 | contig 16535 bp, 12 predicted proteins | sample AttcapACBM1_FD_111485 | JGI IMG/M metagenome (GOLD analysis project Ga0157357, IMG submission 111485) | Fungus gardens microbial communities from leaf cutter ant in Botucatu, State of Sao Paulo, Brazil - Atta capiguara ACBM1 | ecosystem: Host-associated > Fungi > Mycelium > Unclassified ... | reverse complement strand
ATGATCATGTAATAGTAATAGCATCTTGTAACTGTGACCAATGTGTGATACTAAATCATACCATGTGACATCATACTAACCCTAACCCTAAGTCCCAAAAATAGAAAAATAAAATAAGAAAGAAAATAAAAATAAAAATAAAAATGGTTAAGTCCAATATTTATGATTCTAATACTAGACCAATAATTCAACTCAAACATGGCTTTGGTTCTTGACATTGATATAATTGATGACTTTGTTGTCAATAATATCATCTACAGTGGCAGTGACAAGAACAATGAGATAAGAGGTCACTGTTACAAACTTCATTCAGCTTGTATCTTCACAACCAGTGAACCAATTTTCACAAACTAAGTTGCGCTGGAAAGCCCTAAATAAGGGCTATCTACACATATGCAGGAAGTCCAAAAGCAACAACAAATGACTGAGATATTAGGCTATCAGTAGCTGTAAAAGCTTTGTCTGCAAATATCTCATGAACTGCTAAACTGATTTGCATGATTAAACTTGCGTTGGAAAGTGCTCATCAATCTGTTTACAATGATATATGATGCATCTCAAAGTGATGAGTATTGGTAGAGATACAAGCATATTAATATAGTAATATAATTAGTTACCTTCTAAAATTAGCCTGACAGCTGTTATGACAGATGACAGCTCCCATCAGGTACAAGTTTTGATTATGTGATAGCAACAGCTTGCACACAGACTATCACTCTTTTATATATATATCTCTGTATTTAAAGACTAGACCTCAGACTTAACAACATCATTCTTTATTCTTTATTATCTGTATTGATCTTAATCATCATTGTCATCATTATTGAACTTCTGAATCACTCCTAAACCTCTGAGAGTGCACCCAAGGTTCAGATATTACAAATAAATGAGTAGTTCATTTTGTAATAGCCATACTTTAGTACCTAGTGCAAATAGTTCTAGATCTGTTTTGAGTTCCTCCTCTAACAAAAGTGAGGAGTTATACTTGGATTGAATACAAAGAGAGAGCGACAAAATAGATCAGAATGAACTTGTCACTACATCTGACAGTTTTCAGCTCAAATACACAACCCTCAAAAGGCAGAATTATAGTGTCAGCAAGGCGGTTGACACTCCCTCAAACACAAGGAATAAACATACACAAAATGTTGCACCCACCCTCGTTAACAATAATGATGTAATCAATATCCAGTTGAATTATGATGTTAATCAAGCTCTAGACCAAGAATTGTAGGATGGTAAATTTAGGGCAATTTCCTTGCATAGATTAATGGAACACTTAGGTTCTGACATCAAAAACATCAAGGAATTGTTATTCAGAATGGAAAAATATATTCTTGGTAAAGATATTGATAGTAGCAAAGCTAACAACATCAAAGACTTTGAAGGTCTAGGCAAGGCAGTGTAGGGGTTTATTTCAGCCCTCTATATCTCTCAGTGTAACAATCTAATGGTTGACAGCACTAACAGATCATTTAGAAGTAATTTTAAATCAAAATTTAGTCCCCAAGTGGTCAAAGAGACCACTAAATCCAAGGAAACAAATATGGCAAACTCTTCTTATGTTTCCTTTCTTCTTCCTCCCATCCTGGCTAAATCAGCAAAGGAAATCAATGAGATCTTGAAATACTTCAAAAAATAACAGCTAGCTAATAATAGAAAAAAATCTTATGCTCAGGTATCCACTAAACCATCTAACCCTACTAATATTGCAAGAGAAACACTAAAAATCAAAGAGGCTTTCTCAAGCCTTCAAAACAAAAAAATCGAAATCATTCAAAAAATCATAAGTGGTCAAAATAAGCTCAAACCAAAGATCAACATGACTACTAAATACCCATCATATAAACAAGTCATTGTTCCAATGAATGACACTTGTGTGAATAACTTCATCAAGGACTCAAGCATGCATATGTTTAACATCAACCAAACCCTCAAGAATATCAAATCTAGCATTATGGCAGATTATATTTGTGCAGATAGTAAAGGAATCATTATTGCAACTAACATTGCTTCCCCCTCAGATCTTCAAGCCATCAAGAAGTATGTCAAAAATACATCAAGTGTTGAAGCTGATCAGGTTCAGTTCCCAAGACTGCCTCAATCCAAATCATACTTGAAAATTGTTGGTGTTCCTTATCTGTCTGAAACCACTAATACATGTATCACATTAGATAATGTTGAAAAAATTCTCAAGAACAACCACATTTTCAATGATGTCATTCTGGCCTCAAAACCCAGGATCATCAAGGTGTCTCCTAAGTCAGACATGGAAATAATCTGGATTGATATTTGGGACACTCAAAGTAGTTCCAAAGCCAAAACCCTTATTAACAGAAGATTTAATGTTGGAAGATTTATTACTACAATTTGAGGTATAAATATGAACCCAGGTGTTTTCTAGTGCAAGAATTGCTGGAAATGGGGCCACTCTGCAGGCATATGCAGAATTCAAGGGGCAAAATATGTAAAGTGCAATGGCTCACATCAAACTGTCCATCATTGCAAATTTGCATGGTACTATAAAGCAAATAACAAAATTAACCCTTTCAGACTTGAAACAAAGAAGGGTGAACCATGCCCCCATTCTTTTAGGTGTTCCAACTGCAGAGACAAACACCAAGCTGACTCCACAAATTATCTATTTTGGAAACACTACTTCAATAAAGAATGGCATAGCAAAGAATATGCTAAACTTCGCAAAAATTGAAAGGAGTCAATTTGTTCAGTAGTGAACAGCAACAAAATATGATTTGTAAAGAAATCAAAATCTTTTCACAAAATGTTCAAAAAGACTCCCTACTCATCAATACTATTCTAGAAGTCAAAACCAACTTTGACTCATTTTTATCTAGGAATCTTCTTGGTCTTCAATTCACTCAATCCCCAGTTCTTCAAATTGTGAGGGAGAAACTCTTGTTGGTGTGGTAAACCATCCCAATTGGCTAACGTTCATTATGTTATAAACTTAAGACCTTGGGGTTGGTCAAAAGAAAGAACCTTGTATAGGGTTTATACAAGAGAACTTGATAGAGAACTCTGTACAGGATTGTCTACCTTATATACCAAAACCTCATAGTCCATGCTAACTACTTTTAGCCTACCCTAAACAGCCATGTGTTTGCTTTAAGGTCAACATATGTTTTTATATATTGTATAATGTCATTCTTTCAGAACCTTCTATGTTTTTCCCTATGTCTCATAACTTGTGACTATATTATTTGATGCAACTGTATGATCTTGTCACTCTAACCCTAACTCTAAGTTCTAAAAATAGAAAATGGAAAATAAATCAAAAGGAAAATGAAAATAGAAAATAAATGGAAAATAAATTAAGTCTACCACTTTCATCTTTAATACATGGGATAGGTTAAATATATGTCAACCAGCACCCTTGCCTTTGACATAGCTCAATTCTTTCTTTCTCTTAACCATAACCTTCTTTCTCTCATCCTCAAGAAAGCTGGTGTAAATTCATATGTTGTCAAGTTTTTTTCTAGCTACCTTGTTAACAAAAGAACACAATATGTTTGGAACAATTTTTCTTCTCATTTCATTGACATTAATGTGGGAGTGGGTCAAGGCTTGGCTCTCTCTTCCATTCTCTTGGCACTTTATTTAGCTTCCTTTCTTCACATTCTAGAAAATCAGTTAAAAAATCTTAACTTACAGGTTTCTTTACTTTCCTTTGTTAATAATGGTCTGCTTATTACTCAAAGCAAGTCTTTTGAAACTTCAAATTCTCACCTTTATTGTAATTACAATGTAATCTTTAATCTTCTTACTAAATTTGGTTTTCTAGTCAAATATTTGAAGACCAAAGTCTTTCATTTTTCAAGGTTACAAGAGTCCTTCAACCCTCCTCCTCTCGATCTCTTACCTATTGGTGGACCAATTTTATCTCCCAAAGATTCCTGGCAATACCTTGGATTCATATTTAACAGGAAACTATCATTTCATAACCACATTGACTTCTATACAAACAAGGCAATATCAACAGTCAAATGTATGAAGATTCTTGGTAACTCTATGAGAGAGCTGAACCCTCATCAGAAACACAGTTTCTATAGAAGTTGTGCAATGCTGATCGCTCTTTATGGCTTTCAGCTGTGACACTACAACAAGGCCCTCCTTTTATACCCCTTGAAGATCCTGAACAAAATGCAAAGAAGAGTGGTCTTATGGATAGTGAGCGCCTTCAAAATGTCTCCTTTGCTGGGTGTAGAAGCCATTGCTGGCCTAATACCTATTAATCTTCACTTACAAAAACTTGGTGGTAGATCCCAACTTAGAGTGCATTCACTCCCACCTAATCATATTCTTCAATCTTTCATGAGCTCCAGTTTGGACTTCTATTCTCATCAACACACACTCTCACTCAATTCTTTAACAAGATACCAGCAAGAACTTATCAAAGGCCATGTAGTCGATATGGATAATTGCTTTAATGAAGTCTTTCCATCCTTTGATTTTCTTAACCCAGAACTTGTTCCTGGTAATAGAATCACTGATACTTGCTCTAATCATTTTTCTTTCCATCTATTTAACAAGTGGACTAGCCAAAACATCAAGTCTCACATTCAGCAACTTAACAAATTAGCTCTTGAATCTTTTGACTCCCCTTCTTCTGCACTCATTGTCACAGATGCTAGCATTAAGAACAATGTTGCTACTTCCATCTCACATATTCACATTCACAACAAACCTATCACAAAAACCCTCCATAATGCTCTAAATGTCACAAGCACTGAAGCTGAACTCTTCACAATTAGATGTGGTATTAATCAAGCAACCAACAATAACAAAATTTCCAAAATCATTGTTGTCATGGATTCAATCCACACAGCAAAAAGAATTTTTGACTCATCTACTCATCCATTCCAGAGGTATTCAGTATCTATCTTGAAAGATCTCTGAACATTCTTCTCTTAACACCAAGAGAATCATTGGGAATGCCCAAGTCAATATAACTGGCACCCTCACAAAGTCATCAATATGGAAACTAAATCTTTCATACTGATTCCGATACTCCTGAGTAAACTCTCTTGGGACTTGAACAAGAAAAATGAATGTGACAACCTCATCAAGAAATGGAAAATAATGTTTCAAGCGTCAGATATGAAGGGCAAACAATTTCTCGACCTTGTAGATGGCAATAACAATCTACTTGAACTGTTGTATATCAAAGGCAGTCTGTGGCTTCAAAATTTTGGACATTCCAATCCTTTATGCGCAAGAGCTTCCAGAGCAATCACTAATCATGTACCAACAGGTGAATATAGACTAAGGTTTTTCCTAAATGAAGAGTTTAGATATTCATGCAGTCAATATCCTATTGAATCAAGACACCATATACTCTATGAGTGTAAAAGATTCAATGAATACTGGAATCCGAGAAGAGATTCAGTTGCTCATTTTGTCATGTTCCTTGAGTGGAATCCTAATGTGTTTGCATTTTCAAATGACATTTCTTAATTTGCTTTGAGTAGATCTTGCAGTAAAACACTAGTTAATTTTCTTCTTTTCTTTCTTCTTCCCTTCTTCTCTTTTTCCATTCTTCATGTAGTTTGGGTTGTCATGTATGTAGTTACAAAGTAACTACCATGGTCTGCCTGTGCACTCTGTGTAATAAATTGCTGATTTAAAAAAAAATGATTCTGACACCCTGGCCACTGAATAATAGGTTTACTGTATTATTAGTAGAGAAATACATCAAAAAAGCGACCAATCAACTAACTAGGTATTTATTTTCTTATCTATTCTTAAGAGCATACAAAATATAGCTGTTTTCATGTCATTAGAATCAATTTCTTTGTTCATTGGTGACTGTCATCTACTTCACTCCTATAATTTGGAAATTGGCCGAATTTTACTAGGTGTGTGATCCTGAAGACGGCCGAAATCACATCAGAACAGTCTAGATGTACTTTCAGTAGTTAAGATGTTATTGATTGAACAACGTCATAGTGATCGAGATTATTCCAGTTCGAATTTCCCACAATCGACACAGCATAATCTCGTAGCCCCAACTGCGCACGTGTATAATATGCCGATCACCTCGCTTCAACAGATATATATATACGAAACGTGGAAACAGCCCTTATCCAAAGATCATGTCGTCCCCTCAGCCTACCTCGACCCAGCCCAGGGCATCTATGGAGATGTGTAAGTGACTTGGGGCTTTACTCATCCGACTGAAGATGATGGCTGTATTAACAGCGACAATGAACCCTGTGGCTCAGAAGAATCAGGAGGAGCAACACCAGCACTGCGAGCATGGGCAGAAAGCTTCTCGTCTCCGTGGAGGAGGTGCTGGCAAGGTTTGTTGAAGCCATTTTTTCCGGTTGTTGCACGACTGGGATAAGGCCCTAATGCCATTATTCTCTAGGATTGTTTCCTTGGAATGATAGGCTGCTTCTTGTGCTTAGGTGAGTCTCCAACGTGAACGTAAGAGTTTTTATTAATGCCTGTTATGTTCAGAGTGTTGCGAGGTCAGTATTCTCATATTTGTCGGGAAATCAGGGCCTCATGGCATCTATAGGGGTGCTGCGAATGTATTGCTGACATTGTTTGTGAGTATATGATGTATGATAAGTTTCATGTTTCTGACACCGTGGTTACAGGCTGTCCTTGTGAGATGCTCTGCTAGATGTAGTCCACTATCACAACTTTGGATAACTTTGGATATATCATGAACTGTCGTATCCAGGGCTCAGGACCCTCCTAATTGTTGTTATCACTGATCCCGATGGTCAAGTCTCCTGTGTCGAATACTTCCACCATTCCTTTAGCCTGAAGAATCATAATGTGCATCCACAAATATTGTGTTTCTATGTATAAAGCATAGTAGGGCTCTACCTTGTTTCTATTGATTTCCTGATCTCAATGTTGCACCCATTCTTCCATCACTATACCTATATTATACCTATGTTTTTGAATTAAAACAACTATTCAATTCAATACTTCGTGAGCTATCAAAGATTAAAAGCTTGAAATCGATCACCTCATAAGCTGTTGGCTATGAAATAAGGATTGGGATCTTGCCAAGGTTGACTCGAGATGACCGTCAGATCGAGTATGTATCATACCATAAACAACTTGTTGCTCAACGGTCCGTAGGAACTTCACCTTGTACGCTCTAATGAAATAGAAATAGAAATAAAAGATGGGGTCATTTGCGCGGCTGTACGATCTATTTCATCGATTGCTCCGCTCCTGCGGAACTGGGCAGGTCACCAGGAACATACTTGCTCTCCACAAGATAGAAGTCGTGTATGCCGGGTGCCAACCTATAAATAAATGATAGTCTAATGCAGTTCTCGTATATCATCTCTGACGATTGTGAGGACAAAAAGAATATACTGTCCAGTGATCCAGTGATAGGATCATAATCTACATCAGAAAGAAACACCCGAGGTAAGTACGCAGTCAATTATACCTCTTATATCACTCGCCGCCACCGTTTGTCGATTGGTTGCCTTAAAGGTGTGATAATGATACTGAAATTTAAGATGAAACTAATCCATGCTTTGGTAGAAATACAAGGATTGCAGCAAGATGATCGAAAAACCAACAACTACATGGTGACTGTGATTGAGCTTAGAGGGATGGGAAATGAGCAACTCACGAGAACGAATCGGTAAGATATCAATGACAATTCACGCACAAATCGCTACACCAGAATCGGAGGCGGGATGGGGTTGTTACATCGAGCGAGATTGGTCCCAGTAGTATTTTGGTGGATGTTTGGCGACATATTCATGACATGAAGTTTTGCTGTATCGTTTCAGCTGAGTTATTGGAGGAGGCTTAGTGACATGACGGGTTAGTCGTGAGAAATGAGAAAGAAAGCGAGTCGAGAGAAACAAATGTCAACGAGATGGAGAAGTAAGGGTAGATGACTTCCAAGAAGGGCTGATGTACCTTGGCAAGTTCCGGCCTTCTTTCGACTGGTGCCGCAACTCCGGCATCAGACCTGAGTTCTTCGATTGCAGTCCTACCGGAGAGAGATGTATATAATTTGCCTGGATTTTCTGAGTCTCGTGAATATGTCGACGTTGGACGTTGGATTCTGTTCTTGCATTGGTTTCTTCTCTGACCCCTTTCCACATCAAACGCTCGCTGTCCGGTCTGTGGTCGTTTCTCTTTCTGCTTTCTACGAATGTGAAAGACAGACGCGCCGATGAGAACGACGACAAGACAGACTGGAGAACAAGACAATGTGAGAAGGGGAATAATAAGCGAGGGTATTAAACACACCAAAAATCACGATAATCGCGACCTCCAAAGGAGCTCCTAAATGTCCGTGCCTGTTAACATCGAGCGTAATTGTCAGTCGCACAGGAAGGAAGGAAGGGAATAGAATGGAAAATAAGCTGTCACAAACCAACTGGCTTCCCTACAGCCAATTGGAGGAAGGAGGAAGGGAGGGTCCGAACCAAAACTCTGGATGACATACTTATTCTCTATAGGTTGATTCGAAGACATTTCGCCGGCAAGAAAAAAATTTGAGGTCTTGCTCGTTGATAGGACAGGGGAAGGTAGCAGAGACCTTTTGGCGAGTTAGGGAAAAATTTGTATGAGGGTATGAAAAGTCCGAAGGAGGATATTAGAAGAGCGAAAGTAGAATGTCAGAGAACTTATGAGTGAGCATTTTAAACAACTCCCGGCGATGAGTCCGCCAAGCCGAAGACACTTCTGGGAAGACGCCAAGACCGCTTGTGGAGATTTAAGATTCGTTTGATGTCCAAACACATAGCCCATCTTCTTCTGCTTGTTCTGAGCATTTGAAGTGTCCACCAGGCTCCTAGAAAGACCACAGCTGGTATTATCTGGGATTGCAGAGGAGAGTTAGTAAAGGGTATACTAAATCGTGGCTTGGCGTTTACTCAGCCAAGGCTGGTCTAAGCGCCGATCAAGGGCTGGAATGGTAAAACCGGAGTGTCGTCTTGTTGGGCGGGCGCGCTAAATGCGTCCTGAAAATAATTTGCCCGTAAAGTTGGTAATAACACCATTTGGTTTCTTGGCGGAATTCTCGTCTCCCTACTAGACATAGCTATTCTACTCGGTCCTGGTTGTAAGTAACAACAAATGTAGGGGATATTACCTGCCCCAGGTCTAGTTTCCGTGAGCACACAAGAGAATATGAATGTACTTACAGCATTTGGCATCCGGTTGGCATCCGGGGTAGACACCGAAATCTCTTGGTGTAACAGGTGGTATCAACGTTGCGATCAGATGAGTCATTCATCAGCAGTCGTTCTTGACATATCTCTTCAGTTCGGTGAGCTCCTGCAATGCTCTTAGCATGGCTTGAAGAATGCCCATCTTCATTAGAGAGCTTGAGACTATGGCTTCAAAATTTGTTCGAACCGGAAAGAAAGTACGTATTCTTGGCAACCCCAATGGGTAGATTGTTTTCTGATTCATTAGGTATAATTTGTCCATCCTTGTAATCATTGAAACTCCTGTGTCTCATCTATTGACTCAAATATGTGCTCTTGGAACGGCATTCATTCTAGATTGTGGCTATAGGGAGGAACTACGCTGCACACGCCAAAGAGCTGGGAAACAAGACACCGAAGGAACCTTTCTTCTTCCTCAAGCCAACTTCAAGCTACCTTCCCTCAGGAGGTAAAGTTGAAATCCCCGTAGGAATTGTAGCCCATCATGAAGGTTTAATGGTTACTGGTGACTCTGTGACACTGCGTTAACCTGCGTACCTTTCAGTGGAGCTTGGCCTTATCATCGGCAAGACGGGACGTGACATTCCAGCGGCCCAGGCCAGTTCTTACGTTGCCGGCTATAGTACGTGAAGAATAAAGATTTCAATCGTCCTTATCCTTGTCTTGTCATCCTGATACCCGTTAAGCTCTCGCTGTGGACATGACAGCTCGTAATCTCCAGGATAAAGTTCGTAAAGCTGGTCTTCCTTGGTCTGCGGCAAAAGGATTCGATACATTCACTCCTATCGGGTACGCATTATTTCTTTGAATGAATGCTCCCCATTTTTATAGTTGGGCGGACTTGATTGACTGATTCTGTATTGTCCATCTCAGCGGCTGGGTACCTAAGCAAAGTATCTCTGATCCCCACAACCTCCGATTGAGTCTTTCTGTGAGTTCTTGAGCAGATCTACTGGCAGAACCTAACTTTTTCGTGACTGTGGAGATAAATGGCCAAACCAAACAAGATGGATCGACAGGTGATATGATATTCAAGATCCCGCAACTTATTGAGCATGTTTCGTCGATCATGACCTTCGAGGTTCGATTCTTTCTTTATCAACTCCCCACGGAAAAGCTGAATATGCTCTTATGAAAAACAGGAAGGTGACTTGTTACTGACCGGTACACCCTCTGGTGTCGGCCCTGTCGAACCAGGAGACAGCGTATTATGTGCACTCAAGGACGCGGAGGGCAAGGAATTATTGAAATTAGAGTTTAATGTTGTACGGCGGGAACGGGGATATCAGTTCGTCCTAGATTCTGAGTGATTTTCTCCTTCAATGCAAAATCGATCAGCTCCTGCAGTGCACTCCAGAAACGGCATTCAACAGCGAAAAAGGCTCATCTTAGACACAAGTGAAATATTGTCATTTTCTGAGGAGTGATGGCAGCTGCTTTTGGCTCTTACATCGACTACTAGATATTGAGTGGAAGTAGTAAGTAGTTAGGATATATTTCCTCCTGACTCAAAATACGAAAACGACTATTCTCTAGGGGTCCATTGAAGTTCTACCCGAGGTAGAATTTTATTAGAAGCTGAACACCGGTAGTGGGATACCTTGGGATGCTCCATGCTTTGATTCATCGGCACACACAAGTAAAATGAAATAGCAGACAAATGCAATCTAAATTTTGTATTGTACAACCACGCAGATGAAAGTATATTATAAGAACAGAGGGCACCCGAGGAGAATGCGGCAAAAAATAATTGAATACGATATCTAGTCAGACGAAATTTCACAACCTACGTCACTGTTGTATAGACGAAAGAAACGAAGGGTTATAAGCAATAGTAAATCGCAAAGACGGAATAGGTGTATGTAAAGGGTTCCTTCTTGAAACTAACAGGGTGTTTTTCGACTTCGACGTCTTCATATACTTGTAGCGGAACGAGGATATCGTCGGACTAGAAAAGAAGACGAGGGTCGAGGAACGGAGTACGTGGTACGATATGCCTTTGATATTTATGTTTTCCTATTCGCTAACATAGGATGGAGGATGTACTCGTGCAGAGCCTTTCCAGCTGCAACCTACAATACCGATTAATATCCAACAGTTGATTGCTCAGTATAGATACCAACCATAGGGAACACATGCTCATTCTTCTCTACAGCGCATTCCATCACCACGGGCTTGTGGTTATCATACTCCAAAAACTCCTTCATCTTGACCGGCAGTTCTTCAGCAGTGTAACACCGGATAGCATGAACATCCATCGCTTGTGCCAGTTGGACAAAGTTGGGGTTAGCCATCTCGGTATGGGAATGTCGGCGTTTGTAGAAGAGATCTGAGGGGGGAAAGATAAACGTGTGCATATTTTACGAATCAAGGCAGGGGTGGATAAGGAAAAGCAAAGAAGAAACATACCCTGCCATTGTAAGACCATACCCTGGAACTCATTGTTGAGAATGAGAACCTTGACACCAATGTTGAATTGGGATGCAGTGGCGAGCTCCATAGCGGTCATGCTGAACGAAGCATCACCATCGATATCGATAACGATCTTATTAGGAGCAGCAACTTTGGCACCAACTGCGGCAGGTAGACCAAAGCCCATGGTCTAAAATCGCCAAGTGTTCAGAACGCGAGTCGTTCAAAGATAGGAGGAAAACCTTACACCTAGTCCACCTGAAGTAACCATTGACCTCGGATGCTTCCACCTGAAATGCTGCGCGGCCCACATCTGATGCTGGCCAACGCCAGTGGCAACAATTACTTCATCCTTCTTATGCGCGCATTGTTTATCCAACTCCTCAATGACCTCTTGGGGCTTCATGCGCTGACCCTTCTCACTTTTTTCATACACGAAGGGATAAGCAACTTTCCATTGTTGAACGTCCTTGAGCCAGGGTTCTCGAGCTCGACTCTCGATCATAGGCACAAGAACAGCTAAATTCATTGTCACATCACCCAGGATTGGAATGGAAGCATTGACCACCTTGTTGATGTTCTTAGGCTGGATCTCGAAGTGGATAATACCCCCGCGACCTTGAGCAGCAGCAGCACGTGCCGCAGGTGCAAACTGGTCTACCCTACCAGTCACACGATCATCGAAGCGACCACCAAGAGCGATGATTACATCGGCCTGCTGCATAGCAAGGTTGGCGTATGCGCTACCGTGCATGCCAAGCATATGCAAAGAGAGAGGATCGGACTCATCGAAGGCACCGAGACCTTGGAGAGTAGTGCAAACGGGAATGTTTCCTTTCTCTGTTAATTCCTTCAGGAGTCTGGGGCCTGCTGTGGAAGCGAGGATGCCATTGCCAGCATATATCACTGGCTTCTCGGCTTGGTTAATCAGGGTGGCGGCTTGCTTGATGAGCTGGATGTCTGTCGGCGGCTCGAGCATCTGCAAAGGGTTGGAAGGAAGGCCAAGGTTAATACCGGGCGTGGTGGCCCTGTAGGGTAGAGGTGTGCGAAGAATGCCCGCAGTGACATCTTTTGGGAGGTCTACGAGAACAGGCCCAGGTCGACCTGAAGTAGCAATTTTAAACGCCTCATTGATGCGACGAGGTAGCTCAGTGATATCCTTGACCATTACATTCCATTTTGTGCAACTGCGGGAGATGCCAACGATGTCAGCCTCTTGGAAGGCATCAGAACCGATGGCAGAAGTAGCTACTTGACCGGTAAATACCACCAAAGGAATACCATCACTAAGAGCATCCTGCAGAGGGGTGATCACGTTGGTAGCACCAGGCCCTGATGTCACAAGGACAACACCAGGTTTTCCTGACACACGAGCATAACCTTCTGCCATATGACCAGCTCCTTGCTCATGACGAGGAAGGACAAAATCAAAATGTGGGGACTTGTAGATGGCATCAAATACAGGGAGGATAGCGCCTCCGGGGTAGCCAAAAATATGTTTAACCCCATGTCGAAGCATCATCTCGTGAAAAATTTGACCACCAGATAGTCCAACGAAGGTATGATCCAGTGGAACATTGGGAGCTGGCCCTGGTCCAGTTATGGAAGGCGGTGGATGGTCATTGTTTGGTGTGGGGATCTGTTGAAAACTTAGTGTAGGATTAGGGCGGCTTATCAGGGGTCAGGTGAATGTTGAAAAGACAATGAAGTGTGGACATACACAGAAGGGGCAGGTGAGGCTTTTGCAACTGAAGAACGACTGATCTGGCGTGCGTGTTCACGCACTCTTGATTTTGCGTCGACGATGGATGAGCCAGCAATTGCAGTGGTTGAACGATGGCGAACAAAGAAAGTTGCCGGGTTCTTTTGACTGGATGGTACACGAATTCGAGCTGAGAGGGCCATAGTCGATGCTGTTTTGCTGAACAGCGACCAACAAGGATGAAAGAAGGAGAAGAGTACCAATCATACTTTTTTCGATCACTTTGACTCAACAAACGCCATGTCCGATTGGCCCTCGGCCGACTTCACGTGATTATCTTATTTTCTCTTCAGTGCACTACTCAATTGTGACAAAACTCATGAAATCAGTGCGAAATAGCCATTTGCAAGTTGAGGGGCCTTCGATCTGCATTTGCTTCACCGCATCTACCTGGTAGAAGTGTGTAAATGTAAATTTAACCCCTGAGAATGGTTCTCCTGCTGCCGTCGTTCCGAACGGCTTGTACAACATGACCTGATGGCCATGCCAAGGTCTCATTTTCTTCTGAGGTTCTCGTTCTCAGGCAGTCATGTTTACGCGAGGAGCCTGTATTTCCTATTGGCTGTGATCCTGTTCGTATCGTCTTTGGAGATGTGCTTCTGACATTCATGATGCAGACCATGGCTCCACATAATTATGTGCAAAACTCGGTAACATGACTAAAGCATATTGACGAATCTCCCTCGGTTCTACTTAGCTTATGATAGTGACAATAAAATATCAGGTATGTTTTTCTGGTTCTCTCTTCTCACGAACCCGCTGTTCACCTAACATACAGACTTGAGCTATACTTAGCGTTTCTAACAGAATGTCTTCTGGGAGCATCGATTATCGGTTGGATCTGAGAATCGCACGACAGCCTCTTAGGAAGGAATTAGTACCTTTCCGATTTGGGTGAGGCGGTTTCCGTAGGAATGTTATTACTGCCTAAGCACCGTTCTCTTTGATGAAGCGTCAGGCTTCCTCACAGGACAAGGAATACATGACAAGGAATACATGACTTGGACCTTCGATAGTGATATCCTCCCGTAGTTGTCTGTCCTGGCCCTCTCATAGGCTGCCCTGTCCCCATGAATAATCTCTCGACATCTGAAATGCGACTCTTTAAACTAGCGAATCCTACCATCAATGATGAAGAACATAGTTCATCCAAACCGCGACTCGTCAGCAAGAATATTCCAGCCAATTTTCACCTTCGTTTCTGCTTTATCGAAGTCTGCTTTAGTCGCTGTCTGTTTAGCCAGACCATTACCCCTTAGCCCCATACTTCAGTGAATTAAACCTGACTTGGCGGCCACCTCCACCAGCAAGAACTAATAGACAATGCCACATGGTGAAGCCTTTAGTTGAGAGTGGTCCAAAAACCGTACAATTAGAGAATATTATTCCTGGGACCACCGACAGTTTCCACTATCACCTTAGGAATACCCGAGCATATCTTACACATTTTTACAAAGCACTTTCAAACTAGCCCTATAGTGCTTACCCAGCTTGCACCTGGTACGATCAGTGCCGCTACGACAAACGTCCACATTCCGACCACTGTTGATGTTGCTAGACAAGTCTCCCAAATAACCAACGGCAACGTTGTCGAAGTTTGTTCAGCTCAATGGTTATGTTCTCCATTCTTATGTTCTGAATTTCAAATTCTTTATCATATGACTCTGATTCCGTTGTTGCAATGAGGACCTTGTTAAATAGACAACTAAGAGGTCCTAGTAGCAAGTCCAGATAAGATCACTTCTAACAGACCTTTTCATTTCTTGATTCAAGTTCTTGTATTTAGCTCATAGGTAAAATATGCTAGGACCAGTTCTTTCTTCTCTGGTCCTAGTCCTGATCCTGGTGGCTTAATATAGACAACTACTGTGTATCTACCACTCATTAAATGTTAGGCAAGTTCTTACCAGCTGAAGTTACACTAATCTCATTATTTGACCTGAAAAGATTGAGCTCACCCTGTTTAGATTAAAGCTTCTTCTAAATGCATTGATGTCTTTGCCATTCCACCTCAAATGAATCTATATCACATCCTGTTCCAGCCATCTGTCCCAAACCACAGATAACACTTACTTCCTCATCTGCACTTCCTAACCTCTTCCAGTGCAGATCACCTCTCTCTATTCCCCCTCAGATGTCCTTGCTAGTCCTCTACCAAACTTCATAGACTTCTATTACAAAATAGACTACTCACTTATTTGTGATATCTGAACCTTGGGTGCACTCTCAGAGGTTTAGGAGTGATTCAGAAGTTCAATAATAATGTCAATAATAATGAAGATCAATACAGATGTCAATGATGAAAAGATAAAAATTGATGATAATTGATGTTGTTAAGTCTAATGAGAGTTGAAGACAGTGGATTCTATCTATTCTCATTTTCATTTTCATTTTCATTTTCATTTTCATTTATTTTATTTTTTGGGCTTAGGATTAGAGTTTAGCATGATGTTATATATCTGTCACAAGTCATGATCATATAATCATGTATCACAAAGAACATCATAGAAGTTTTCAAAATGATGAGGTCATATCACATGTCAACAGCATGTAATATACATGTTCCTTTAAGGTAGGCTAGGTTAGTGTAGCATGTACCATCAGCCAAGTGTATATAAGATAAACACTTTGTAACTGGAACTCCATCAAGTTCTCTTGTGTAATCTCTATATTTATACAAAATAATGATGGTCAGTGCACAAGCAATTTCCATTATATAATCAAAACTTATATCTGGTAGGACTGTTATCTGTCATAGCAAATATCAGGCTAATTTTAAAAGATAACTAATTATATTACTACATTGATATCCTTGTATCTTTATGAATACTAATCTTCATATAATATCATTAGAAACCATTTAATAAGCACTTTTTTTTTAAAAAAAATCAACAATTTATTACATAGGGTGCAAGGGCAGACTGTGGTAGCTATGTCATAACTACATACAAAAACAAGCAGACTACATGAAAAAAGAAACAGAAAAAAGGAAAAAGACAGAGAAGAAAGAAAGAAAACACAGAAAGAAAAACATAAAAAAGATAGAGAAGAAAGAGAAAAGAAACTGAACACATATGAGATTGCTACCAACCAGCCTCAAGTACTTGGTTGCATTATCAAATGTAAAAGTGCTACTATTGAATTCTAAAAAGAGAATGAAGTGAATTAGAGAGTCT